>OLND01002136.1_pt1 | contig 18540 bp, 18 predicted proteins | sample 1672031 | NCBI WGS metagenome assembly OLND01 (sample SAMEA3136638, study PRJEB25190) | human gut metagenome | biome: human gut; feature: human-associated habitat; material: faeces | place: Austria | collected 2013 | reverse complement strand
CACATTGTCCAAATGCGTCCGCATTGAAGAACTTTTAATCAACTAAATAGCAAAAAATCACAGCCCCGCCAAAAACGGGGCTGTCTTTCTATACACTTTAGATCAACTTCTTCACCATCTCCACAATCTCTTCCTTCGTCACCCTGCTGCTGTTAATACACAGATCATACTGCAGCATATCCAGCCAGTTAGTATCCGTAAAATACTCATAATAAGCCCGGCGTTCCTTATCCGTACGTTTTACCAGCTTCCTTACACTCTTTTCCTCCCGGCCGGTACGTGCAATCACCGTCTTCACACGGTCCTCAAACGGAGCATAGATAAACAGACTCAGATGCTTATCTTTATTATCCTGTAAGATATAATTGCCGCAGCGTCCAACAATCACGCAATTCTCTTTTTCGGCTGCCTCCAAAATGATCTTCTTCTGCAGATCGTAAAGCACATCATTCATGGGAACGAAATGGTACTCCGGATTCATCTGCAGCTCGTAATCCACCGGATACAGCCACTGGCTGGCTTTTCTCTCATCTACTCTGGCAAACTCATCGAAAGGAATATTCTTCTCCTTGCTGGCCATTTCGATCAGCTCCTTATCATAGAACTTAAATCCCAGTTCCTCCGCAAGAGCCTTTCCAATAATACGTCCGTTACTTCCAAACATACGATTGATTGTTATAACACGGTTACTCATAAACGGCGCCTCCTTTTGTGGTGGATTTGTAAATAATTTTGTTATAAAATAGTTTATGAAAACTATTTTCTGTTCTTTTTCGCATTATAACATAATTGTATGAAAATATCTATATAATTTGCATAAAATCAAAACAAAAAAATATTCTGAATATGTCATTTCGCTGGAAATTTGAACCCTTTCTTGTTATACTAAAAATAGCAATACGATTGCTGTTCACTGCATGTACAGATTGCAGAAAGCCTTTTTCAAACACGCTCTGGAAAAGCGCATTTGGAAAACGATGAACAGTGATACAATATGAGAAAGGAATTGAACATGCTCAAAATAAAAAATTATGTGAAAGCAGAATCTCTGGAACAGGCTTATGAGCTGAACCAGAAGCGGACTGCCTGTGTGCTTGGCGGCATGGTGTGGCTGAAAATGGGTAACCGTGTTGTAACCACAGCCATTGATCTTTCCGGGCTTGGTCTGGATACCATCACAGAAACAGAAGGTGAATTTGTGATTGGCTGTATGACCCCATTGCGGGACCTGGAACTCCATCAGGGACTTCATACATATACGAAAGGTGCCATAAGAGAAAGTCTGCGCCACATTGTAGGCGTACAGTTCCGCAACTGCGCCACTGTAGGCGGAAGTATCTGGGGACGCTTCGGCTTTTCTGATGTACTCACCATGCTTCTGGCACTTGATACAGAGGTGGAACTTTTTAAAGGCGGCAGAGTCTGTCTTTCTGATTTTGTGAAAATGCCAAAAGACAGAGATATTCTGGTACGCATTATCATAAAGAAAACTCCGTTGAAGGTTGCCTATTTAAGCCATCGTAATACCAAGACCGATTTCCCGGTACTGGCATGCTGTATCAGGCTGTCTGAGAATGGCGTGAGAGCGGTTTACGGTGCCCGTCCGGCGAAGGCATTTCTTCTGGAAGACGAAGAAGGTCTCCTTGCAGGCATGGAAACCCTGTCTTCGGAAGAGAAGAAGACAGCGGTTCAGAAATTTGCAGACTATGCAGCCCGGAAGGTTCCAACCTTTGGAAACATGCGAGGCAGCGCAGAGTACAGAACCCTTCTTGTGAAGGTTCTCACAAGAAGAGCATTAGAGGCAGTGGGAGGTATGACAGATGAAAATTAATTTCTGGCTGAATGGAGCCAAAAAGGAAGCGGAAATCAGTCCTGATACCATGCTTCTGGAGTTTCTTCGAAGCCTTGGCTGCTACAGTGTAAAAAGAGGCTGTGAAACTGCAAACTGCGGTCTTTGCACTGTTTTGGTAAATGACAAGCCAATGCTGTCCTGCAGTGTCCTTGCCGCCCGTATTGACGGCAAAAAGGTCACCACCATGGAGGGACTTCAGGCAGAAGCTGAAGAATTTGGAACTTTTCTTGCCAATGAAGGCGCAGAGCAGTGCGGATTCTGTAATCCGGGATTTATCATGAATGTACTTGCAATGACAAAAGAACTGGAAGCTCCAACCGAAGAAGAGATTAAGGAATATCTGGCAGGCAATCTTTGCCGCTGCTCCGGTTTTGTTGGACAGACCAGAAGTATCCTGAAATATCTGGAATATAAGAAGAACGGAAATATCCAGGAGAAGGAGGTGCAGGCATGAGCTATGTAAATAAATCTTTGCAGAAAAAGGATGCCATGGCTCTGGTGACCGGAAAGCCAGTCTACACAGACGACCTGGCACCAAAGGACTGCCTGATCATCAAGATCTTAAGGAGTCCCTATGCCAATGCCTGGGTGGAAGAGATCAAGACGGACACAGCCATGAAGGTAGAAGGAATGGCACTGATCCTTACCTGGAAAGACGTTCCAAAGAGACGTTTCGCCTCTGCCGGACAGACCTATCCGGAGTTCAGTCCTTATGATAGAATGATCCTGGATCAGCATCTTCGTTTCGTAGGGGATGCAGTGGCAATTGTGGCAGGAGAAACAGAAGCAGCTGTAGACCTTGCCATGAAGCGCATTAAAGTGAAATACCGCGTGGAAACACCGGTTCTGGATATGCATACAGCCAAGGATAATCCGGTTCTGGTCCACCCGGAAGAGGACTGGGAATCCAAGTTCCCGGTTGGTGCAGATAACAAGCGGAACCTTGCAGCAAAAGGCCATGAGGAAATGGGAGATATTGACAAGGTTTTGTCAGAATGCAAATATACAGTAGATGAAGTTTATCATACAAAGGCTGATCAGCAGTGTATGATGGAGACCTTCCGCACATATTGTACCAAGGATTATTTCGGCAGGCTGAATGTGGTTTCCTCCACACAGGTACCGTTCCACCTTCGCCGAATCCTTGGAAATGCCCTTGGAATCCCATCCTCCAGGATCCGCGTGATCAAGCCTCGTATTGGCGGCGGCTTTGGAGCCAAGCAGACAGAGGTCTGTGAAATTTATCCGGCAATTGTTACCTGGATGACAGGACGTCCATCCAAAATCGTTTACAGCCGTTATGAATCTTTAATCTGCGCTTCTCCCCGTCATGAGATGGAAGTACACGTAAAAGTTGGTGCAGATGAGAACGGAATCGTAAAAGGAATTAAAGTAGAGGCGCTTTCCAATGCTGGTGCATACGGAGATCACAGTCCTACAACCATCGGACTTACAGGTCATAAGGCAATTGCCCTGTACCGGAATTTGGAAGCCTATGCTTTTGACTATGAGGTTGTTTACACCAACGTGCAGGCATCCGGTGCATATCGTGGATATGGTGCCACACAGGGAATTTATGCAGTGGAATCCGCTGTCAATGAGCTGGCCCATAAGATGAATATGGATCCTGCAAGGATCCGTGAGTTGAATATGCCAATTGAAGGCGAGCCAATGTATGACTATGATGGAAACCTGACTCATACAGCAAGCTGTACGATGGATCGCTGCCTTGCCCGGGCCAAGGAGATGATCGGCTGGGATGAGAAATATCCATGCCGTGATATGGGAAATGGAAAAGTCCGCGGCGTAGGTCTTGCCATGGCGATGCAGGGCTCCTCTATTGCCAATGTAGACGTGGGAGGCGCAACCCTGAAGCTGAATGAGGACGCATCCTATACACTTTCCCTTGGATGTGCAGATATGGGTACGGGCTGTGATACCATTCTTTCCCAGATGGCAGCCGACTGTCTGGAAACAGAATTTGAGAATATTGTTGCATTTGGTGTGGATACGGATGTTTCTCCATATGACTCCGGTTCTTATGCATCTGCCACTACTTACGCTACAGGCAATGCAGTTATTAACGCCTGCAATGAGCTGAAAAAGAGGATTATTCGGCTGGGTGCTGAAATGCTGGGTGTAAGTCCTGAGGAAGCAGACTTTGATGGAAAGAAAGTCTACGCAAGGGAAAAAGAGGTCAGTCTTCAGGAGATTGCTTATAAGGGAACCTGCGGAAATACCCTGGAAATGCAGGTGACTGCCTCCTATTCTTCCCAGATTTCTCCGCCGCCTTATATGGTTGGGGCAGCAGAGGTGGAAGTAGACAAAGAGACAGGAAATATTGACCTGATCGATTATGTGGCAGTTGTAGACTGCGGAACTCCTATTAATCCCAATCTTGCCCGTGTGCAGACTGAGGGAGGAGTTGCCCAGGGAATCGGTATGGCACTTATGGAGAATGTGCAGTATTCCAAAGAAGGTAAGATTCGTGAGAATTCTTTCATGCAGTACAAGATCCCAAGCCGTGAGGATATTGGAAATATCCGGGTTGAGTTTGAGAGCAGCTATGAAAAGAGCGGTCCTTTTGGTGCCAAGTCCATCGGTGAGCTGGTAATCGATACCCCTTGTCCTGCAATTGCAGATGCGGTTTACAATGCTTCCGGTGTCCGGGTAAGAGAGCTGCCGATCACATCGGAGAAGATTGCCATGGGAATTCTGAAAAAAGAACTGGAGAAATAATATATGGGATTTATTTTTAAGGGGATACTGGCAGTGATCTGGCTGCTGGTAGTTCCCTGCCTGGCAGGGGGATTCTATTTCCGCAGAGAAAAAAGAACCTGCGGTGAATATCTTCTGGCCGGTTATACACTGCTGTTTGCCATTACAGAGCTGCTTTCTCTTACCATGATTTTTACCAAACAGCCGCTTCATGTGCTGACCATTACATATGGCGTGGTGGCTGGTGTACTGGCATTTCTGGGTGCCCGGAGTCTTTATAAGAAGAGGCAGAAGGAAACCGGTGAAGGCGCTGGCACATATTGCGGCAGAAGGACAGAAGCGACTGGAATTTCCCCGGAGCTTGTGGTGGCAGGAATTCTGATTCTGTTCCAGCTTGTCGTTGTGGTGCTTTATGCCCATATGGATGAAGATGATGCTTTTTATGTAGGAACAGCCACTACCGCGGTGGAAACCGATTCTCTTTATGCATATAACCCCTACACCGGAGCCGCTTACAATGTATTGCCAAGCCGTTACATTCTTTCTCCGTTTCCTGCATTTCTTGCCGTGACCAGCCGGTTATGCGGAGGACTTCATCCAGCCATTGTGGCACATACTGTTTTTCCGGCGGTATTTGTTTTTCTGGCATATGTGGTGCTTTTTCAGTACAGCCGCATATTCTTCAAGGGAAAGGCTGGAGAACAGGGGATTTTTATGATCCTTTGTGCCGTGATCCTGTGGTTTTGCGGATATTCGGTATACAATTCAGAAATTTTTACAATGGGCAGGATCTGGCAGGGAAAAGCTGTGCTGGCAGGGGTATTTTTACCATTTTTATTTCTGCTCTGTATGGAGATTTTTATGCAGGAAAAACCGGAATATCCATGGAGCCTAGCTTTTCTGGCAAATGGAGCCTGCTGTCTGTTTTCCTCAATGGGAATCATGCTTGCCCCTCTTCTGATGGGAGTATTTGCTCTGCTTAGTCTGGTGAAATTCAGAGACGGAAGAAGATTCTTAAAGAGTGTAGTCTGCTGTCTGCCATCCCTGATACTTGGCGTGGTATACATTCTGGTATTTTAGGAGGTGGAGAGATGAAACGAGCACTTTTGGCTTCACTGGACGCCTGGCAGAAATACTGGGGAAACGGATTTTATGTCTATTTACTGCTGGCTGCATTTTTGTATTTCCTGGTATTCGGAAGAAAAAAAGAACGAGCCAGAATTTTATCCGGCTATATTGTAGTTTTTCTTGCTGTGTTTTTCTGTCCGGTGACTGCTTATATTATACAGAAATGTATAGGATGGTCGGTTTACTGGAGAGTATTATGGGTTCTTCCGGCAGTGCCGCTTATAGCTTATGCCGGAACCTGCCTGGTAAAAAAGGCGGGAGCTTCCAGACCACGGCAGTACATACTTCTGATTTTTATTGCGGCAGTGCTGGCTTTTTGCGGAACTGGCCTGAATAGAGATGGTTTTTACAAAAAGGTTCAGAATGTACAGAAGATTCCTGATGAGGTAGTAAGCATCTGCAATCTGATCAATGAGCAGAAGGAAGAAAATGAAGAAATCTACCTGGCAACAGATGACAAAATAGCTTCCTACGTGAGAGTTTATGATCCATCTATCAAAATGCCTTACGGAAGAGGCGGTAAAGGAGCCTCTGGAAAAAAAGCTGCAAGATGGCTCCATAAACAGCTTGTGGCAGAAGTACCGGTGATCAAAAAGGTAGTAAAAAATGCAAAAAGACTGAAATGCAATTACCTGGTTTTCCCTGTTCCAAGCAAAAAGAAGCAGCTGTATATGGAAACAAAAGGGTTCTTACTGATCGGTCAGGTAAATGAGTACGGTATTTTCAAATATTGTGAATAAAAGGGTTGCATTTACAGGAAAAAGCTGATACATTTAGTTTGTGAATAAACTGAATACGGGAAGTTATGATAGAGGCGCAGGCTTCATCAGTAATTTCAGCTGCAGAGACTGGTTGTGTGCAGAGTATGGGCATACGCAGATACAGGCTCTGGGTCGTATGGCAGACTGGCTGGAATGAAAGGGGAGACTGCCGAAGGATTTTTTTCTCAGCCAGGAGAGAAGTTCTGGGCTGACGCAGAATATGCGGCAGACTGTCACTGTTGTGGAGCGCTATCTAAGGTATAGATCCTGTGAAGAATAAATGCCATGAATGTGTCCCCATAATGGGAGTGCATTCATGGCTTTTTGCGTTAAAGAAGAGGAGGCTTTTAAGAAAACGCTCTGACCGGTTTGTGACTGGTCATCTGGTATTCAGGAAAAAAGAGGGAGGAAATCGATAATGAAGTACAATTGTAAAAAGTTGTCTGTTCTTTTTGCAGCTGTTATGATGTTTGTCTTGGCATGTCCGGTGACTGTTCTGGCAGCAGCAGAAGAGGAGGCTGGCACACCTGCTGTGTACGCTACTTTCTGGTCATTGATACCGCCAGTTGTGGCAATCGTTCTGGCATTGATCACAAAAGAGGTTTACAGTTCCTTGTTTCTTGGAATTTTAGTTGGAGCACTTCTGTACTCTGGCGGTAATTTTGAGGGAACGGTTAACCATATTTTTTCAGGCGGAATGATCAGTGTGTTATCATCCAGCAGTAACGTAGGTATTCTGGTGTTCCTGGTAATTCTTGGAACTATGGTCTGCCTGATGAACCGGGCTGGAGGCTCAGCCGCTTTTGGACGCTGGGCGGGCAAACACATCAAGACAAGAGTTGGGGCAGAGCTGGCAACCATTTTGCTTGGAGTGTTGATTTTTATTGATGATTATTTCAACTGTCTGACAGTAGGCAGTGTTATGAGACCAATCACAGATCAGCACAATGTATCACGCGCGAAGCTGGCATACCTGATCGATGCCACAGCTGCGCCGGTATGTATCATTGCACCAATCTCATCCTGGGCAGCTGCTGTCAGCGGTTTTGTTCCGGGTGAGGATGGAATGTCCGTGTTTGTAAGAGCTATTCCCTATAACTATTATGCACTTCTTACGATTGTAATGATGGTATCCATGGTTCTGATGAAAGAAGAGTTTGGTGCTATGGGTGTGCATGAGTCCAATGCGTTAAAAGGAGATCTGTTTACCACAGCAGCCCGTCCTTATGCTTCAGGCGAAGGTGATGGACCGGTGAACCCAAGAGGAAAGGTTATGGATCTTCTGATCCCTATCATCTCTCTGGTTATCTGCTGTGTAATCGGTATGATCTATACTGGTGGATTTTTCAGCGGTACAGATTTTGTAACTGCTTTTTCCCAGAGTGATGCTTCTGTCGGACTGGTGCTTGGAAGCTTCTTCGGTCTGGTGATCACCATTCTTCTTTATATGGTGCGCAGAGTGCTGTCCTTCCGCGATTGTATGGCATGTATTCCAGAAGGATTTAAGTCCATGGTACCGGCAATCCTGATCCTTACTTTTGCATGGACCTTAAAGAGTATGACGGACAGTCTGGGTGCTGCTGAGTTTGTTGCGGAAATGGTGAAGTCTTCAGCAGAGGGGCTGGTAAATATGCTTCCGGCTATTATATTCCTGGTAGCCTGCTTCCTGGCATTTGCTACTGGTACTTCATGGGGAACCTTCGGTATTCTGATCCCGATTGTGGTTCATGTATTTGAAAACACACCGGGAGACCTGATGATCATTTCCATCTCTGCCTGTATGGCTGGTGCTGTTTGCGGTGACCATTGTTCTCCGATTTCGGATACGACGATTATGGCCTCCGCGGGAGCTCAGTGTGATCATGTAAATCATGTGTCAACCCAGCTGCCTTATGCCATTGTGGCAGCAGTGGTATCCTTTGTAACTTACATTTTCGCCGGCTTTATCCAGAGCCCGCTGTGCTTGATCATCGGTGTAGCACTGATGATGGGAGCTATGTGTGTTGTGAAAATGAAGTTCTCAGATCTGAAAACGGAATAAAGAGGTTTTTCTTATTGGAAAAATAAGAAAAGAATGTGGAAGCCGGGATGGATTTTCCTGTGTAATGCCTGCGGCAGTGTGGAAGAATTTACAGTGTCTGCAGAGTGTTGACGGGGAAATTGTCCTGGCTTTTTTGCATGCTTCTATCTTCTTTATTGGCTGCTTAATATTCGCTTTGGAGCGTGTGTGGAGAAGGTTTTTTGCAAGATGTGCATTACACTTTGCGGGAAAGCTTTTTTAAATGTGTTCTGGAGCTTCCGGAGCTTGGGGCAAGGTTTGCCTTGCATATGCCCGGGAAAAACTATATAATGGAAAAATGGACGAAAAAATCAGAATCAACAAATACTTAAGCGAAGCGGGATTCTGTTCAAGACGTGAGGCTGACAGCCTGATCCAGAACGGACGGGTGACTGTGGAAGGTCATAAGGCAGAACCGGGAGAAAGGATTACAGCAGATACAGTTGTATTTGTGGATGGTAAGCCTGTGAAAAAAGTAGAAGAAAAAGTTCTACTTTTATTTCACAAGCCCCGAGGTGTGGTGTGCAGCACAAAAAAACAGCGCCAGGAGACTACAGTTACGGAGTATCTGAATTATCCGGTTCGAATTTATCCCATAGGACGTCTTGATAAGGAATCCGAAGGGCTTTTGCTTTTAACAAACCAGGGAGACCTGGTAAATAAGATCATGCGTGCGGGAAACTACCATGAGAAAGAATATCTGGTGACTGTGAATAAGCCAGTTGATGGTGATTTTGTGAAAAAAATGTCATCTGGAATTCCTATTCTGGATACCATTACCCGTCCGTGTTTTGTGGAAAAAACAGGGAGAAATTCTTTTCGGATCATTCTCACCCAGGGCTTGAACCGGCAGATCCGCCGAATGTGTGAATATCTGGGATATCAGGTGCTTAGTTTGAAGCGCGTACGAATCATGGAACTGACAATAGATGGCCTGAAAGAGGGCGGGTACAGAGAAGCCACCCAGGAGGAGTGGAAGAAGCTGGAACGTGGAATTACAGATTCCTCCCAGCTTCCCGCAACCAGAAGGCAGGACAGTGCGCCTGTATTTTCCCAAAAACAGGGAAGAGACAGCATTCCCTTTTCTTCAATTCCAGAAGTAAAAAGGCAAAATAAGCCAGCTGCTTCCCGCACTATTTCAGAAAAACGGCAGTCTGTCTCACAGAGGAAGTCTGCTTGCAGTAATTATAACAGTAAAACAGGAGGACATCATGGAAAATTCTCTACAGCGAATGAAAGAACTGGTAGAAAAGCTGGATCAGGCCGCGAAGACATATTACCAGGAAGACAGGGAAATCATGAGCAATCAGGAGTACGACAGCCTGTACGACCAGCTGGAGCAGCTGGAAAAAGAAACCGGCACTGTACTCACAAATAGTCCTACTGTCCGTGTAGGATACGAGGCAGTCAATGAACTTCCGAAGGAAGAACATCCAAGCCCCATGCTATCCCTTGATAAGACAAAAGACAGGGAAGTGCTCCGTGGATTTATAGGAAATCACAAATGCCTTTTATCCTGGAAGCTGGACGGTCTGACCATTGTTCTTACTTATGAGAACGGTGAGCTTGTGAAAGCAGTAACAAGGGGGAATGGAATTGTAGGTGAGGTTATTACCAACAATGCCAGGGTGTTTAAGAATATCCCTCTTCGCATCCCTTATAAAGGTCAGCTGGTGCTTCGGGGTGAGGCGATTATCACTTATTCTGAGTTCGAGCGGATCAACGAGACTATAGGCGATGCAGATGCCAAATATAAGAACCCGCGGAATCTTTGCAGTGGTTCCGTGCGTCAGCTGAATAACGAGATTACGGCGAAACGAAATGTGCGTTTTTATGCCTTTGCCCTGGTAAGTGCCCAGGATGTGGATTTTTCTAATTCCAGGGAGCAGCAGTTTATCTGGCTGAAGAAACAGGGCTTTGAGGTGGTGGAGTATAAGGTGGTTACCTCTGAAAGTCTGGATGAAGCCATGGATTATTTTTCCAAGGCAATTGTAAACAACGATTTTCCATCAGACGGACTGGTTGTGACCTACGATGACATCGCCTATGGGGAGTCTCTGGGAAGTACTGCGAAATTTCCGCGAAACTCCTTTGCTTTTAAATGGGCGGATGAAATGCGGGAAACCAGGCTGGTGGATATGGAATGGAGTCCGTCAAGAACCGGACTGATTAATCCGGTTGCAATTTTTGAACCAGTGGAGCTGGAAGGTACTACAGTAAGCCGTGCCAGCGTGCACAATATCAGTATTGTGAAGGAATTGCAGCTTGGAATTGGAGATACCATTAAGGTGTATAAAGCCAATATGATCATTCCCCAGATTGCAGAGAATCTTACAAGAAGCGGCAATCTGGTAATTCCGGATAAATGTCCGGTGTGCGGCCGGGAGGCGCGTATCCGCAAGGAAAACGATGTGGAGACATTATACTGCATGAATCCGGACTGTGTTGCCAAGAAGATTAAGTCCTTCAGCCTTTTTACCAGCCGTGATGCCATGAATATTGACGGACTTTCAGAGGCAACTTTGGAGAAGTTTATTGCAATGGGTTTTATTCATAATTTTGGTGATATTTTTGAAATTGGAAAATATAAAGATCAGATCGTAGAAATGGAAGGATTTGGTCAGAAGTCTTTTGATAATCTGATGGTGAGTCTGGAGAAAGCGAAAGAGACCACTCTTGCCAAGGTGATCTACAGTCTTGGGATTACAGGTATCGGTCTTGCAAATGCCAAGATGATCTGTAAATATTTTGACGATGATATAGAGAAAATCCGCCATGCAGATGAAGAAGAGATCAGCTCGATTGAAGGAATCGGTCCGGTAATCGCCGGAAGTATGGCTGATTATTTTAAGAGCGCAGAGAATAATCAGAAGCTGGATCATCTGCTCAGTCATCTTCATCTGGTTCATGAGGAGACTTCAGCAGAACAGGTTTTTGCAGGGAAAACTTTTGTTATTACAGGCAGTGTGGAGCATTTTTCCAACCGTTCTGAGGCAAAGGAATTTATCGAAGCCCGCGGCGGTAAGGTGACCGGCTCTGTAACGAAGAAAACAGACTATCTGATTAATAACGATAAAACATCTGCTTCTTCCAAGAACAAGAAGGCTCAGGAACTGGGAATCCCGATTTTGTCGGAGGAGGATTTCCTGGAGCTGGCGGGGATTTAAAAGAAAATTTGGGTAATCTGTACGTTGTACTTTGCGGTATATTTTGCAGAATGCCTTTTGGTAATCTGTGTTTTTGGCTTACTTCGTTTACAGCAATCCCCTTTGCGATGCATAAAAATCATGCAATCCAATGATCTCGTGACGAGGTTTTCGGGTTTTCTGTGAACTTTGTTTATAAAAAACACCTCGCGGAACGTTACCAGTGAACAGTAACTTTTTCATAACTTGCTTGTGCCTTGAGCGAAGCGAAAGGAATGACAAAAAGTATGTATAATAGTAGGAGGAAATTGCAATGCCAATTAAAATACAAAGTGATCTCCCGGTAAAGGAGATTCTGGAAAAAGAAAACCTGTTTGTTATGGACGAGAACCGTGCTATGCACCAGGATATCCGTCCGATTTATATTCTGATCTTAAATTTAATGCCACTGAAAGAGGAAACCGAGCTTCAGCTTCTTCGCTCTCTTTCCAATACTCCTCTGCAGGTTGACGTAAGCTTTATGGCAGTGGAGTCCCATCAGGCGAAAAACACTTCCAGGAGTCATCTGAACAAATTTTATCAGACTTTTTCTGAACTGAAAGATAAGAAGTTTGATGGAATGATCATTACAGGAGCACCGGTAGAGCAGATGGAGTTTGAAGAGGTTGATTACTGGGAGGAAGTTACCCAGATCATGGACTGGTCAGAGACCCATGTGACATCTACCATTTTCCTGTGCTGGGCTGCTCAGGCTGCGCTTTACCATTTCTATGGACTGAAGAAACGTAAGCTGGATAAGAAAATGTTTGGCCTTTTCTGGCACAAGGTAATGAACCGCAAAATTCCGCTGGTCAGAGGGTTCGATGATGTATTTCTGGCACCTCATTCCCGACATACAGAAGTTCCTATTGAAGATGTACATGCCTGCAAAGACCTTACTGTCCTTGCAGAATCCGACGAAGCAGGTCTTTTTCTTGCCATGGCAGAAGACGGCCGCAAGATTTTTGTAATGGGTCACCCGGAATACGACCGTGTCACCCTGGACGGCGAGTACAAACGCGATCTTGGCAAAGGTCTCCCCATCGAAATGCCTGAAAACTACTACCGCGACAACAACCCCGAAAACGGTCCGCTTCTGCTGTGGAGAGCCCATGCCAACAACCTGTATACCAATTGGCTAAATTATTACGTCTACCAGAGCACCCCATACGACCTCTACGGAACACCTGATTTTTCCAGTATTTTCAAGGGTTGAGAGAGTTGTGTATTTCACGTAAATTATTATAATTTCACGCTATGTATTACGAAAATGGAGTAAAAATGGAGTACTAGAGGTGTGAAAATGGGGTATTAAAATAAAAATGTAAAAGGTGCGTGAATGAATATTTTTTATAAATTTTGATGAATAAAAATGCACGGATAAGTCCATGGGTTCTTGATAACTCATGGGCTTATTTTAGTGTGTGGGAAAATTTTTAGCCGAAATATAATTGACCCTTGTTTTTGGAAAAAGAGAAGGTGCATTATTAATGCGATTACATTTCAATGTGGTTCTTATTTCAAATCAATAAAATCTTAAAAAAATCGCAATTTTTTTCCATTTTTTTACACATTTCAATATTTTTTTCCATTATTTATTATAGGAGAGTATAGTACCACTCCATAATTTAGAAACGGAGGAATCAAAGATGTGGTATTTTTGGCTCTTTTTCTTGGTCCTGCTGGCAGTGGCTATTGTACTCATGTATTGCTGCCTTGTTAGAGCCGGAAAAATGGACGACGAGATGGAGGAGACATTTAGAGAACTAAGTGAAAAAAGAAAGGATGAAACAGAGCTGTGGCAAGGGGAAGATCAGGAGTGATTTCGAAGGAGTATAAAGGGGAAGAAAATACTGCCTATCATGACGTAATAAAACTATTTAAAATTTACCGGGCGGTAAACTGGCAGATGCAAATAAAAATCAACCAGGTTAAACGGCGTTTCCATATGGAGTATGGTACAGATGTAGATGAATTTTTAGATAGTATTTATCAAGCTGGAATGGATGTGGAAAGAGATTTGGCATCAGAGAAGGAACGTGTTGAGGCAATCAACCGATCCAATCAGTATTTGCGTTTAATTGATGAAGCCGTAGATCTTATGCGAAGGTATCATCCGCAGGGCGAACGATATTATTGGGTACTCTATTATAGTTATTTATCATCAACGAAACCAGAGAACATTGATGAAATCCTGGATAATCTGGAACCACATTTTCCGCAATATGCCAGGATTCATAGAACCACATATTTTCGGTGGCGTGAACAGGCTTTTGAGGCTATAGGAAGCATATTATGGGGGTACGAAGGGGAAAGTGAGCGTGTATTGAAACTGGTTTGCGAAGATTTCGAAGAAAAATAATTATTTCCAAAATCCTATTGACACAGATTTTCCAAAATCTCTATAGTGAAATTGCAAGGACGCAAAAAAGGCGTATAGCAATACTATATTTGGATTTTGAAAGGAGAAATACATATGGTTATTTCAGTAGATACCGGTAACAAACACATGAAAACAGAGAACTGTGAGTTCAATTCTGGAGTGGAAATTTTGGATACATTGCCAGGTGAGTTGGAAGAGGTGATTGAGTACGAAGGAAAATATTATATGACAACGAATAGAAGAATCTCGTATATGGAAGATAAGACCGGAGATGATCGGTATTTTATTCTGACATTATTTGCCATTGCAAAAGAATTATCTTACCGCGAAAAAAATGAAGGTCTGCTTCAGCAAAATCTGCAGGAGATTGAGCTTCTGGTAGGACTTCCGCCTGCGCATTATGGGAAACAGCGAAAAAAATTCAGGGAGTATTTTTTTCGGAATGGGGCAGTAGTTGAATTTTGCTATAAAGGCATTTCATACCGAATTGTTTTCAAAGAAGTAAAAGTTTATATACAGGCATATGCCGCATATTGCCTTCTTGCTGTGAAGAAACAGTTATCGGTAATACCCAAAATTTTATTGATCGATATTGGTGGCTTTACTGTAGATTATATGGTTTTAAGATTTGGACAGCTGGAAATGGAGTATGTCGATTCATTAGAAAATGGTGTCATTCGGTTATATAACAGTATTAAAGCTGCGATAAGACAAAAATACAGTATTCTCTTGGAGGAAGAGGATATTGACAATATTATATTGGAAAGAGGTGGTTGCTATAAAGCAGAGTTAAAAGAACGTGTACGTGAGGTTGCTATCGGATATGTGACAGAATTACTTGGAAAGTTTCGTGAGCTTGGAATTGATTTCAATACGACACAGACAGTATTTCTTGGAGGAGGTTCTATTTTATTGGCAGATTTCATCCAAATTGTATGGAAACGGTTCGGTGTAGAATACAATATTATCAATGATACAAAAGCAAATGCAAAAGGGTATCGCTTACAGTATCTGGTTGAGAATAAGGAGGAACGGAAATGAGTAAAAAAAATGAGTACCGTTTCAATCTCCGTTTTGATGAAACCGATGAAGATCATCGGAAAGTCTGCCAGTTTTTGAATGATTACTGTGGTAGCAGGAAAAAAGCCAGATATATTGTTAAAGCAGTACTGGCCTATTGGACAATCGAAAATAAATCAATTGAACAGATAGCCCCAAAGCCGGTTTTTTCTGATCAGCCAAAGGAACAAAAAGTTCCTTTGGCACCAGAAGATAAGAATGAAGAGGATCATTTTGTAAGTATAGATGGAGAGTATGAAGCGAATGATGCGGAGGTTTCTTTAATGCTGAAGAATTATAAGCTGTTTGATAATTCTGAGGATTAGACAGGGAGGTGCAAAAAGTGATGGAACTTAAAATATTGGGGAGCATTTGTTTTCTGGAGGCAGTAGGGACTGTCGGAAACATTATGGGATATCATTTGGGAGCAGAAATCTGCCTGGCAGGAACAAGTTTGCTGACAGTATATACAGTTTATCTGGGAATGGAAAAAACACATAAGAAAATATGTCCGGAGTGTCAGTGTGAAATTCGGAAGTCGTATAGAATCTGTCCGGAATGTGGACACCTTTTTCAAGAAGGGTTGTCTGAAGAACAGCTAACAGATGTTATTGAAAAGGAAAAAGAAGACGATATGAGCTCCGAGCAGATTGATAGGGCATTTGAAAAAGTAGATACTCTTTCAATGGAAGAAGTTAAGGCCTATGATTCAGAACTGGATGATTTTCTAAGAAAATAGTATCTTTGGTGTTTGGTTAGATTGTGGAAGAAATCAAGAATGTGTTAAATTGCATAAATTAATTATACAAAAATTGTGAAAATTCTATGAAGAAATGATGCCAAAAATTTTTTGAATCGTATTATATATAGAATGTAAAAGAAAATATAATTTCTGGTTTCATGTAAATGTTTGCGGTTAACTCCATTGTGGCATGGATCGATCAGGCAGGAGGAACAGAAAATTCATAAAAAGCAGAAGGATACTCAACATTACCTGGTTTGTGCAGACTACTGGAAAGTTATTTCAGTAGTCTGTTTTGTTAATTGTAAAAGTGGTTGTTATTATGACAAATTGCAAAGAGCTCCGCCAACTGGAGAAGTTTTACAGGATTACAAATTAGGGGGCAATAATGCCAAATAAAATGGATAAAGAACTAAAGAGAAAGTTTGGAGCGTATTTAAAAGTTTCAATATTGAACGCTAAAAAAGAATACCTGATAGAGCTGAATAAAATAATCAAAACAGAGACATCTTTGGATGAAGTTGATTCTATTGAGGATAAGGCAGCAGAACGCATGTTAGAGAATGTCTGTATTGATTATAAAATCAAAGATGGTGAAGAATTTCATGCGAGAGACGTATTAAATAGTATTGATGATCCCACGCTTTATTCTGCTATTTCTGCTTTAAATACCCTTCAGATTGAAATATTAGTATTGCGATGTATTGGAAAGAAAACTTTTCGTGAAATTGGGAAACTGGTAGGAAGAAGTGAGTTACAAGCTAAAAACATATATTTCAATACACTTACAAAACTAAGAAAAATCATAGGAGAAAAATAGATATGGGATTTAGGGAACTTCTTAATAGAGCAAAAACGATGGATGATACCGCGATGGTTCAGATAATAGAATTATATAATCCGCTATTATATAAATACGCAAACGTAAATAGTCAATTTGATCAAGATTTATATGAGGAGTTTGTATACCGTTTGATTATATGTGTTGTGAAGTTCCCATATTAAACCAATAAATATAATAATACAATATATTGTATTATATAGTTGACAAAATAGCTATATATAGATATTATGAATATGTAATCATTTTTGTTTCTGGATTCAGAAACAGATATTTTGTTCAGGCTTATGGCCTGGAGAAAAATTTTAACCAATCATCTGTACAAATAAAAGCATAGAAAGACATTGATTTATTTGAAAAATGAATGCCTATTCTGTGCTTTTTTTGTACGCAAAAAGGGAGGTGGCTTAGTTGAAAAAATTTCAGAAAGGAGGAGAACGAATGAAATTTAAGCCCACGGTAGTATTATATGGATCCGTGATGCAGCCATTGAAGGAAGGACAGAAAGCTCACTATTGTCAGAATGGATTATGGCGTTCAACAGGAAAAATTAGGCGAGTATTGGAGCAGAATGATGAGTATGTAAAGTTTGAGACAGATACAGTTTGCTACTGTATTAATTTCTATGAGGAGGGCACTGGTGTTGTAGCACTGGCTGCATAAGGACGAACCTACGGATATTTTTTTTAATATCCGTAGGTTAATGGAGCTGAATAAATGTACATTCTTCAGTATGAATTGAAATTAAATGAGTGGCAATTTAGTCAGCGGAAATACCTGCCCTATGAAATGAAAGTGAAGCTTGCGGAAACACGGATTCGAGAATGGTATGAAAACTGGTATGGAGATGTGTACCTTAGTTACTCTGGGGGCCTGGATAGTACGGCACTGCTGTATATGATACGAATGGTATTAGGAGATGAGATACCGGCTGTATTTTCTAACACAGGACTGGAATTTCCAGAAATTGTACGGCACGCACGTAGGGCAAGCGGTAACTTTGTGGAGATTTATCCCAGGTGGAAGTCTGGAAAACGAGCTTATTTTTCGGAAGTTGTGGTTAAATATGGTTTCCCGATTGCTTCAAAGGAAACGGCAAGCAAAGTCAGTAAACTTCGTCATGGTAACCTAAGTGATCGCTATCGTAATTACCTTTTATATGGGGATGAACGTGGGAAATTTGGTATGTTGCCTAAAAAATGGCGTTTCCTTGTTTGCATGCAGTGCGATATAAGTCCAAAGTGTTGTGATATCCTTAAGAAGGAACCTTTTACCAGATATGTAAAAGAGACTGGAAGAAAGCCGTACATTGGAATTACACAGGATGAAAGTTTTCGAAGAGAACATCAGTATTCGAAAACAGGATGCAATGTATATAGTGGAGCTCTTATAAAAAGTCAGCCTTTGGGTTCTTGGACGAGGGCTGATGTACTACGATACATTGTTGAAAAAGATATTGAAATCAGTTCGGTATATGGGGATATCCTACAGGATGAATTTGGACAGTACTATACGACTGGTGAACAAAGAACCGGATGTATGTTCTGCGGATTTGGCGCACACTTAGAGGCTGAACCAAACCGTTTTCAAAGAATGCTTGTAACGCATCCTAAACATTATAAGATCTGTATGAATTTGACTAATAATGGAGTTCGGTATGAAGAAGCGTTGAATGCGTGCGGAATACCAACAAAAACATGGGAGCAGGCAGGACAATTAAGCCTTGATTTAAAAAATGCTGCTTAGAATGAAATCGAGGGGCTGTCCTGAAAACGTAGTTCAGCGATAACCTATAAACAAGCATTCTAAATA
>OLND01002133.1_pt1 | contig 18561 bp, 18 predicted proteins | sample 1672031 | NCBI WGS metagenome assembly OLND01 (sample SAMEA3136638, study PRJEB25190) | human gut metagenome | biome: human gut; feature: human-associated habitat; material: faeces | place: Austria | collected 2013 | reverse complement strand
CCGGCTTTTTACCGCAGGAAGCCGCCGTAGTAGTAACACGATACCGTCCCAGCTTGCACGGTACGCCGTCGTAGATGTAGTACGTTCCGGCGGTCAGCCGTGAAGCAGGTGTGGTAGTAGTTTCGTTGGCGAACAGCGGTACATTGCTGCCGATGTGCACCGCCTGGCCTTTCGCAAACTTCCCGGAGCTGCTGTTGGTATACACCGCCTTCCCACTGGAATCGAAAACGGAATACCCTGCCTTGCATGCCTTCTTGGCGTTCTCCAGAGAAGCATATGCGCCGAGCTGACTCTTCATATCGTTCGCGCTCTTTCGGACTCTGTACAGCTGCGCGTTGGATGGCTTTGCGGCAGAAGTGCCATTCAGATAGGCTTGTACCTTTGCTTTGAACGCCGCCCAATGCGGCAGAATGTACGCCGGACACATTTTATAGCTGTTGTGCATGGTGTTCAGCTGATCCACTGTACCACGCTTGCCGTCACGGACATTCAGCCAATGCGTGTGGGTGTAAAGGTGGTTGATGTCAAGTCCGTACTTCTTCAGAAGTGCTGCTGCAAGTCTTGCACAGTTGTCCTCGGATTTCTTATCTCTGTCGTTATACGCAGATGACATAATACATTCGATTGCAATGGTTCTTCTGTTGCCATTGCCGCTACCGTCAGCAGCGTGCCATCCACTTAAGGATAAAGGCAGATTCTGCCATGCACACACATTATCCACATAGTAATGAACTCGCACGTCCTTCATATTGCCATTAACGGTTGCTCTTGTATACTGTTCCGCAGGTGTCGTGCCTCTTGCTACGGTGATCCAGTCTGTGTTGTGAACGGTCACCCCGATGATTTTTCCTGCCATGGAAACAGAGGGCATATCAATGTGGTTGGGATTGTGCCCTGTCAGCAGATACTCCTTGACGTTCACACCGCCGAGCGTGGTTGTTTTGTCAGGTGTTAAAATTGCCATAATCATTCATCCTTTCCTTTGTTCTGTAACAGTTCAATTGCTTTCGTCAAAATTCCCGGCAGCGGCACGCCCAGCAGCCCCGCATTTTCCGTGATGGAAATCAGCTCGTTGACGGTAAACGCGATGCACACCGCGTCCCGGATGTACGATGTACCCAGGGTAATATCCAGGCGTACCGCCACCAGAACCAGCAGCAGGGAGACGCATTTCTTTGCCAGACCACGCCAGCCGATCTTGCTGGACAGTCTGCCGGTGTCTGATTTCGGGGACTTGCCGCAGGCTGCCACCGCAATCCCTGTGATGTAATCCACGCCCATGAACAGCAGCAGCGTGACCATGGACGCATCCCAGCCGCCGAACAGCCCGGCAATAAAACTGCCGACAATGCCGACGATGGTGCAGATGGTTTCTTTCATGTGATTTTCCTCCTAGTCAGTCAATAAAACACGGCTGAGTTAAATGTTAATCTACAAAAAACGTGCAGTGCATATAGTACTCAATTTCTGTAGTAAAAAATCCTTGCGTTTTGCCCACAAAGCTGACCCTGCCGTCTGTGTCTATCGTGGTCAAAAAAGATGCTTGTGAGGAGCTGTCAACTGCACAAAATTGCTTCACTTTTACCGGCGGTCTGTATCCCTCTGGGAGTGTAAGCACTACTTTTGCGGACGCGGCTTCGGAAAAAGTCACGTATCCGCTTACAGACACGATCTTGCCCTGCTTGCGGTATCGGATAGAACTTCTTTTGATGCCACTGGGAAATGCTGGGATTATCCAACCGCTGTCTGTCAGCGTCTTAGCCGAGTTTACGTTCAAGTCCTCTTCCAGTCGATGCTGTATCACGCCATTGTTGTTTACAAGCAGCCATGTGTCTTTTTTGTTATATGTAGATATATCCGCGACAAGATTTGACCATTTTGTGGCGTTTACTGCGTTTGCACAAATCGAGCTATCACTTGAATCTGCATACATGTTTCCAGATGTTGGCGATAGTTTTGCATCAGCATTACCCCTAGATGTTAACGTCCAAAAATTGCCTTGATCGCCGCCAGCGAGATTCATCTCGTTTAAGATCGTTATGTGCGTGCCCTCCCAGCGTGACACGGCTTTTGCCCAAAGTTCTATAGAAACTCCATTTTCCCCATTAATTGCAACTGCACGAAATACCCCAGTTAGCATGCCGCCTGTTCTTCCAGATTCTAGGAATGAAATCGATTCTATATCAGTCCCTCCTTGTGTAGCACGAACCCTGCATGTATATAGTGCATGCTTTCCATAGCCGCATGTGCCTAAAAAAGTGGTGATTACAGAAGCGTAGGAACCACTTAAAAAAGCTGTCCCTATTTTAAACCATATGTGCCCATTTGAATACGATGCATCATCATTATGGCAATATGCTGTTCTTATCTTTCCGTTTGCAAAAGCTCCAGCTTTTTTCGCCGTCCCGTCTTTCGGCAAGTATGCTGTCAAGTCAGTCTTTTTAGCATACGGCGTGAGGTCTACATCTGTACCGTCTTTCCCTGGGTCGCCCTTATCCCCTTTCTCACCTTTGGCACCAGCTGCTCCTGTGTCACCTTTATCTCCCTTTTCGCCTTTGAGAGATGCAAGCCACGCCTGCTCTGTGCCGTCAAAGCCGCTGGCGACTGCAATCTGATAAGCAGACTTGCCGTCGGCTCCGTCTTTGCCAGCAGCACCGGTCGCTCCGGGGTCGCCTTTATCCCCTTTCTCGCCTTTGGCACCGGATGCTCCGGTGTCGCCCTTTGCTCCGTCCGCACCGTGCAAGGATTCCAGCCATGCCGTTTCTGAGCCGCTGTAGCCGTGCTGTACGGCGATCTCATAGGCAGACGCACCGTTTGATCCGTCACGTCCTGCCGTACCGTCTGTGCCGTCCCTGCCGTCCTTTCCGGCTGCTCCGGTATCACCTTTTTCGCCGGGTTCGCCCTTTTCGCCGGCTGCTCCCGGTTCGCCGGTGTCGCCCTTGTCCCCTTTCAGGGATGCCAGCCACGCCTGCTCCGTGCCGGTATACCCGTTGTCCACGGCGATCTCATAGGCGGATTTTCCGTCCACGCCGTCCTTGCCGTCATGCAGGGATGCGATCTTCTTGTCGATGGCGTCCAGCAGTTGTGCGTACAAATCCGGCGTGGGTGGGATAGGCGTTTCGCCGTCGCCCTGGAAACCGGAACGCTTGATTCCGATGCCGAGGGGGACAGTCGTCGCACGGACAGAGCCGTCCACCGCATAGCCGAACACGCTGACACTGACACAGCCGGTTTGCAATTCCGCAGGGAGCAGGCAGTGGCAGACGTTGTCCGTGCCGAGATGCACGTTGTAGGTCTTTTCGCCCTGGGAAAACTGTGCCGTCTTGTCCAGCTGTTCCCAGTCCGGAGAGAACAGAAAGCACATATCCACGAAACAGATCTGCTGATCGGCGATCGTCTGACGGTTTATCAGTTCCATTTTCTGCCCATAGATGCAAAATTTCAGCATCAGCTTTTCACCTCATTCCATGTCTTGTTGTCACGGTCATAGACCATTGTTCCGTCTATGCAGACAATATTGTCCAGATAGCCGGGGTTGGTGCTGCCGCTGTTGCCGTCCCAGTTCGCATACTTTTCAACTGCCTTCCACTCTTCCAGACTGCCCTCATAGGTGATCGTTTTCAGCTGTGTGCAGTAATTGATGATGTTTGCACCGATCTTCTTCACGTTCTTGCTGAGTGTCATCTGACTCAGCTTTCCGCAGCTCACAAAGCAGAACGCCGGAATCTCTGCACACTCCACCCGAACACTCTGCAAGTTATCCGCACTCCGGAACAGGTAGGTTCCCAGTGTTGTCAATGTTTTCGGCAGTGTAACAGATGTCATGCCCTGGTCAGAGAACGCCTCGTCTCCGATGGTGGTGACAGAGGACGGGAACTCCAGTGCCGCCAGTTCGCCGTCTGCATACGCAAAGAAAGCACGCTTTCCGATTCGGGTAAGCGTATTCGGGAAACTTGCCGCAGCGATATTCCGGCAGTGATCGAAAAGGCTGTTGCCGATCTCGGTAATGCCCTCGCTGACAACCAGCTTTTTGATCTCCCCGTTTTCATAAAACGGAGAGCCGCTGATTTCATAGTCATACGTTGCACCAGAGCCACGCAGCAGCAGCTTGCCGCTGTCATAGAGTACATAGTAAACATTCTCGCCGCACTGTCCGGTCGCCACAATTTCGCCTGCGGTCAGATCGTCCACCTTCGTCTGCATCTCGGTGATCTGACTGTTCATTGCATCCAGCCGCTTTTGCAGTTCGTCCAGTGTGGCGTTTGTCTTTGCCATTTCGGCAAGCATTTCCGTCACTCTGCATTTGCCCAGAATGCACTTGCAGTAACCGCAGAGGGTCTCGTCGTCCCTACAGTCCGTCACGTCGCCGCTGAGGATAGACGCTGCACCGGGACGCAGACGCACGGTGCAGATCGTCAGATACGTCCTGCTCTCCGTGTTGGAAAACTTCGGCGGTCTGGGGCTGCCGGAGCAGGTGCCGGCGAGTACTTCAAAGCCGCAGTCCCGCACCGATTCGCTGGTATCACAATAGACACCGACAGCAACGCACCGTCCCAGAGATTCGTCTACATATGCAGAGAGATCCAGCTTTTCACTGGTCGTTGTCTGTGCGTAATGTCCATTGATCCACGCCTTGCCGCTGCCGATGGTCAGCAGCAGGCCGTCGTCCTCAGACACAGACGGGGCAAAGCATTCGCCCACAGTATCCTGCACGCCGTTGCAGATCATACTGGACAGATAGCTTGTGAAATGCTCTGCGTTATAGAGCCTGTCCTCTCCTTTGCTGTTGAAAAAACCGCATTCCATTTTGATGCACCTCATTCCTGTACGACAGGTGTCAGCCCATAGCCTTCACTGTCAAAACTTTCGATCATGCCCACCAGCCGCACCCTTGGGATCTGTATGCCGTATCCGGTGTGCTGCATGGTGACAAAATCTCCGACCTGATAATCTTTTCCATAGACAAACTGGTGGCTCTCCGTCACGATGGTCGCCTCACTGGACAGCACGGGAGCAACCAGATTCTCTGTGCCGCGTTCCCGCAGCATCTCTTTATACTCCGATTCGGAAACCACAGTTTCGCTGCCGTCGTCGTTCCGGATCGTCTGCGACAAGTCGCTTGCATTGACATAGATCTCATAGCGTGACAGCCCTGTCGGCGTTTCCTCTCCGGAATAGCAGGCAGCGGACTGCCGCCGGATTCCTTCCCCTTCGCCGTAGATATAGGCATAGTTCCGGTATTCGGAATAGTCCGAATTGTAGATGTACGTCAGCAGATTGTCATAGGCATCGGAAAATACCACCGGCATATTTTCCCGCTGCATGATGCTACGGTCTGTCCCCTGTGACAGTTCCAGAAACATGGCATACTTGCCGGTATCGACTTCACGCAGCCGGATGTTGGCAGTGCCGCCAATGTTCCGGCACACGGTATAGATCCAGTCCATGAGGTTCTCATAGCTGACCTGCAAGACGTTCTTGATTTCCCAGCAGTCACCGGACACTGCACCGATCTTCAGCGACGGAATCCCACGCTCCGCCGCTGTCCACGGGGTGATGCAGTTTTTCTGGACGGCGGTCTGCACGATCTCGCCGTATGTGCGGTATGCCGTAAACGACAGCGTAGGCGTGATGATGCGGCGGCTGAGCAGGCACATGAGAAACCGTCCGGAGATCGTCAGATAGTCGCCGTTCTCCGCATCTGTCCGCAGATACACGCCCTCAATGATGCCATAGTGCTGCTTGTCGTCACTTCTGCCCACAATGTTCCCACGCCGGAACAGGGCGATGGTGTCCGCATTGGCGGAAACGTACACCTCAAACTTTCCCGGTGAAAAATACTCCACGTCCCAGATCAGACTGGAAAACGTGTCGCATATGCCGGTGAGCGTTACGCCCAGACCGTTTTCCGCACTGGCGGTCTGAAAAATTTCCAGATACACTGTCACACCCCCAGATAGGCATCTGTATGCCGAAATGTCACGATCAGATATTTCAGCCCTTTCATTGCCGTGAGATAAAAATGGGATTCCCCTGTGGGAAGCTCCAGCCAGTCAGAACCAGACACCCACCGGTTCATGATCGGCGTGGAAACACCGTTTCTTGTCAGCGTCACCGTGCGGTGTCCGTGTCTGGTGGTAATGGTGATCTTGTCGCCCTCCAGAATATCCCCGGTGATCCGGAGATAGGCTCCGGTGTCGGCGTTATAGATCGTCGGCGTTCCAACGATGCCGCCTTTGGCTTCCAGCGTGATCTCCATGCCGATGGTGTCGCCGTTGTTCTGTATGGTGATGCTGTTGTCGGTCCGATACACGCCCAGCGGCACACCGGGCTTTTCTGCAATAGCAAACGGAAACTTAAAACCGCTGACGATACTGCCGTGCTGCACAATGGTGTCCTGCGTACTGTAGAAGTATACGTCCGGACAGAGGATGCTGATCTGACCGGATACCGGCATATCAAACCGGGACGGCTCACAGGTTTCCACAACCCCCTCTGTATAGACATCGATGTTGGATGTCCGGTAATACACCTTGATGTATTCCGACGGCTTTGCCACACGATATAGCCTGTGCCGCCGTTTCTCCACGCCGACACCACGCATTTCAAAGGAAATGACAATGTTCCGCTTTTCCAGAAACGCCCGGTTCAGCTGGCTGCCGTTCATGGTGGCATAGGTCGCCGTGCTGATCGTCGCACCGGGCGGATCCAGTCCGGTGACTTTTGACATCATATAACGGTTTGCCGTTGTGCTCATGTCCAGCTGCTCTCCGGCGGCGTTTTCCAGAATCAAATGGTATTTCATTATGGTTCACCTCACCGGTTCAGTGCGTTGTTGGTCTGCCGATAGATCTCCAAACGGGACAGTGCCTTGGGGCTGTTGTTGGTCTGGTTTACCGTTCGGCTGTTGTCGGTCTTATAATAGTTGTTGACGACAGCGGCATTTTTCCGGACAGCTGCCGTCATGGGGTTCTGCTGCATTCGGTATGCTGCACCGGACGTCATGCCGTTCAGGCTTTCTACCGCAGTATTCCGCAGCTTGTCTGCCATGCTGCGGACAGACTTCACAGCGGACAGGGTGGAATCCTCAATGCCGATCGCAATGCCGGCAGGCAGGAACTTGCCGACCTCGTCACGCATCACCTTGGACGGCGACGCAATGCCGAAAAAGTCTTTCAGTCCGCCCAGTACACTGTCGCCGAATCCGGAGATCTTGTCCCCAATCCAGCCCACCATGTCACTGATACCGTTCCACAAGCCTTCCACCAGATCTCGTCCTACGTCCAGCATCATGCCCGGCAGTTCCTTGATGTGATCCCAGATCGCACTGACAATATCTGCTGCGGCAGAACCGATAGAGCCGAGGGAATTGCGGATGCCGTTGACAATGGAATCCCGTACCTCCAGCATCTTGCCGGGCAGCTTGCCCAGCAGTTCGCCCAGTGCCTCCATGATCTTCCCGAACAGTTCCCTTGACTTTTTCAGCAGCTTCGGCACAGCGTCTACCACGGCATTCAGAATCGCACTGATGATCTGCGGCAGTGCATTGCCCAGAGCCACCAGAATTTCCGGAATCGCATCCACCAGAGCCATCAGCAACTGAATGGCTGCGCCCAGAATGGTGTCGATGTTGTTCGTGAAAAAGTCCACCAGCGTGGTGATTATGACCGGAATTGCAGCCACCAGTGCGTCAATAATCGTCGGCAGTGCGTCCACGATTGCCATAAGCAGTGTGATCGCCGCCTGCAGCAGTACCGGAATTGACGCTTGCAGGCAGTTTGTGATCGCTGTGAGGATCTGCGGCAGAGCTGCCGTCAGTGCGGTGATGATCGTGGGCAGAGCATTCACAATTGCCATGAGCAGGGTCGTGGCAGCCTGTAACAGCTGCGGCACTGCACCGAGCAATGCTGTCACAATTGCTGTGATAAGCTGCGGTAGCATTGGCACAAGCGTGTTGACGATCATCGGTACAGCATCTACAATTGCCATGAGCAGCGTAGTTGCGGCTTGCAGCAGCTGCGGCACAAAGGCAGTCAGCTGCGTGACGATGCTGCCGGCAATGGTGACGGCTGCTTCTGCGAACTGCGGTAAAAACGCTGTTATCGCCTGAATCAATTGCAGAATTATATCAGAAACAGTAGCCATCAGCGTAGGTGTACTCTGTGCAAGCCCCTGCATAATGCCTCCGAGAATCTGTGTTCCCATTTCCAGAAGCTGCGGAAGCAGGTCTGATGCCATAGAAGAAACGGTATCCACCAGCCCCGTAACGGCAGATGCAATGCCTTCCTCTGCCCCGTCCGCACCGGCGATCACATCCATGAAGGCGTCAGACAGTTCCTGCAATGCAGGAGATACGCCGGAGATCAGATTCGCCTTGAAATTGGTCATGGTGGTTTGCAGCGGCTCCATGGCAGCTCCTACGCCTGCCACAGCGTCCTGATAGTTGACCGTTGCTTCCCGTGCATCAATGATGGACGCATTGTTCTCCCGATAGGTTTCCGCACTGTCGGCGTACAGTCCGTTCAGCGTGCTGATAATCAGCTGCTGTCGTTCCTGCTCATCGCCGCAGGCAGCCAGTGCCTCGTTGAATGCGTCCTCTGCACTCATTCCCTGGGATACGCCGCTCTGAAATGCGGACAGTGCCGACGCATTGCCGCTGAGAGCATTTGTCCATGTGTCATTGCTGGCAGATGCCCAGTTGATCGCATCCGCCATTGTGCCGGTGATCTGTCCGACCTTCGCCGTTTCGTTGACGCTCTCCGCCAGACCGTCCAGCGGAATGGAATCACCGTACACCGCCCAGATGCCGGTGGCACTGTCCAGCAGGCTGTCCATGTCCTGCATGGATACGCCCAGCTTTTCAAAGTTGGAAATAGTGGTCGTGGTGGCGGTTTCGTCGCCCAGAACGCCGTACAGCTGGCTGTATGCCTGTGTGATGTAGTCCGCATCCATGCCTGCCGCAGATGTGGCAGTGTACAGCTTGGACATATTCTCCCGGTACTCCTGCGTAGATTCGCTGAGTTCGGCAAATGTGGAAATGGCATCGCCGATAGCACTCACCAGTGCAGTCAGACCGTTTCCGATAAAGGTCGCCACAGCCCCGTCCAGAACGGAAAAGCCGTCGCCGGAATCCCTGGCAGATTCGCCAAGGTTTTTTGTACCGTCACCGGCATCCTCCGCTGCATCTCCCAGATCGTCCGCTGCATCGCTGAGTTCGCCGATCTCCTCGCTTGCATCACCGGAATTCTGTGCCGCCTGCTCCGCAGCATCGCCCAGATCTTCTGTGGCATCTGCCGCAGTATCCAGCTGGGAATCGTATCGTTTCAGTTCGATCTCTGTTGCTGCGATCTCACGCTGCAATGCGGCGAACTGCTCCTGTGAGATCTTTCCCTCTCCCAGCTGCTTTTCCGCCTGCACGGCTGCGTCCTTCAGCGTTTCCAGTTTCTCCTCTGTCTTGCTGATCGCCTGCGTCAGCAATTCCTGCTTCTGGGCAAGCATTTCCGTGTTGGTAGGGTCCAGCTTCAACAGCTTTTCCACATCCTTCAGCTGTGCCTGTGTGGAAGTAATGGACTTGTTTACGTCATGCAGGGATTCCGAAAGCTGCGTGGTGTCGCCGCCGATCTCAATGGTCAATCCCTTGATACGCCTATCATTTGCCACAGCACTTCACCTCCCTCAGAATGTGTCAAAATCCCGCTGTGTCGCACGGATCGGATAGTCATAATCATCGTTGGAACGCTCTGAAAACATATCGATCACCATGCCGTATGTCAGGACGTTCAAGTCCTCCATCGACAGTCCCAGCTCCACACACCGGAGCAGGAACAGTGCCGTCGTCATCGGGCGTTCTGTCGGACGTTCTTTTTTTTAAGGTCTACGTTTGTCTTTTGGCTGGCTGCCCACAGCTTTGCGATCTGCGGGAATGCACGCCAGACAGACATCATGCCGAACTGATCCAGCCATTCCTCCACCGTGTCCGGCACGCTGCTGTCCGCCGCCTTTGCCATCACATAGGCGATGTTCTCAAACGTGCTCATCTTGCCCAGATCTTTCAGATCGATCTGTGCTTTCTGCTGCTCACCGGTTTCCGCCGGCTTGTGGAACTGCTCCGTCAGATCTCCGATGTCAGAAAAAATGTCAGAGCCGGTCAGTGCCATGTACAGTCTTGGAACGGCGGCAGAGGCACGGAACTTCACCGGCTTGCCGTCGATCATGATCTTCTTTTCCAGCATTGCTTATTCCCCCGTTGCTTCTGTCACATTCGGTACATATACCGCCTTGTACCAGTTTGCGTATACCTCAGAATCCGTTTCCTCACAGGTGCGGCACTTGACTAGACCATTGTCCAGTGCTGCGGCAGTGAAGGAGCAGGTTTCCGTTTTCGGTGTCTTGGTATCCGTGTTGGTTTCGCCCTCTACTGCGGTACGGGACGCTGTGCAGCAATACAGCACATGGCGGATGTGATTTACATCGCCGTCGAACTCAAACAGCAGTGCAAACTGTTTCAGCTCTGCATCGTTCTTCTCCACCAGCACTCCCTTCTGATCCAGAATCTCGCCCAGCACATCCTTGCGAAATTCCAGCGACAACAGTGCCAGCTCCAGATCCCCCTCATAGCCAGCGTTATTGTTGATTACGTAAAACACACGGTTGTCCGCGTAGAAGTTTTCCGCTTCGCCGGATGGGTTCACCGACAGCGACACGCCGCCGGGGATCCGCACCGGTGTGTCATATGTGGCATTGCCGTCATCATCAATATGGCACATCGCAAAATGCACCTTGTTCAAACCGAATTTTACCTTGTTTTTCTTTCCTGCTGCCATTTTATACGCCAGCCTCCTTCATTCTAAGTCAGACTTCCATTTCATACAGGACTTCATAGAGCCGTTCGCTCTCGATCCATGTTTCCGATTTTACATAGCTGATCTCGTGTGCGGTCAGGACATCTTCCACCCGCTGCTCTGCGTCCGGATCTTTCGTGTCTGTGTACAGTTCCACGTCCAGCTGCTTCCAGCTGTAATAGTTGATGTTGTCGGCGTGGAGCGTATGTTCTCCCGGCGACAGGTACACCACAAACGGCGGCGGCGGACTTTCACCCTCTGCGAAATGATGGTATGCACAGGGCAGTCCGATCTCCTGCACCATCGCCGTGATCTCTTCATAGGTCATACGCACTCAGCCTCCCAACGCTTCTGTAATCAGGGTTTCCAGCATCTCTGCACCGTGTTCCTCTGCCGGAGCAACGTGCGGTCTGGCAGCCACACGCCCGCCATTCCGCTTGGCGTGTCCCTTTTCCAGCAGGTGTACGATCTGATACTTCCGGTTGTGTACGGACATATGCCGCATATGTGCCTTTTCTTCCACTACAGACGCACGCCAGCCCTTCCGGTATCTGCCGGTCTTGCCGTCAGGTGATGTGGTCACCAGTTCTTTTCGGACTGCCTTTGCCGTCTGTGTGACAGCGTCTTTCATGGCGTCCTCCGCCAGCTCCACATACTCCTCCAGCCCGTCCATCACCGCCGCTGCCAGATCGTCAATATCCACATTGCTCATCACATTCCACCAGCCTTTCCTGCTGCGACACCGCCGTGATCTGCACCAGATCGCCGCTGGTGTAGTACGGCATCACACCGGTAATGTTGTAGACCTCGCCGCCGAACAGGATCCGGTGGCGGTTGCTGCACAGTGCCGCTGTCGTGGCACTTTTCAGCACGATCGCTTTCATCGTCTGCCGCATGGACGTAACACCCGCCTCTGTTCCCTCCGTGGATGCAGTAATTGTCACGTTTGCCCACAGCTCCAAAAAATCCGTCCATGCACTGATGTGGTTGCCGATGCGGTCTGTCACCGTTTCATTCTGCTGCACGGTGATACGCTGGTTTCTCTCTGCAATTGATACTGCCATCAGATCACTCCCTCCCGCTGTGCAAACAACATTGCCCGCAGCGTCAGCAGCAGGGCGTTGTGGTCGGCGTTCTCCCGGTGGGTATACAGATAAGCGACGGCGTACAGCGTGGCAGTGTGACAGGTCTCCTCCTGCTCATACTGCTCTGCCGACACCCTGCCCACGTCCTGCACCGTCTGCTTTGCAGTCAGCAGCAGGGACTGGATCAGCTCGTCGTCCTCGGAATGCTCCACACGGAGATAGTTCTTTGCCTCTTCCAGCGTCACCATACAGCACCTCCGTCACTTCACTGCCAGCAGCTTTACCGCCTCGGGCAGGATCAGCTTGCCGTCCACACGCTTGGATGCCAGGAAGCCCACCTGTCCGGTCATGGAGAACAGCTCGTCCAGACGCTTGAAGGTGATGCCCTGCCGGTCGCCGATCCAGTAGTAGCTGAAATCGCCGAAGGCAATGCCGGTCTTGCCGGATGCCAGAGCCGGAATGTAGCTGGAAGTCACATACGGACGGTTCATGATCATGTCCGGCACGCCGGCAACCACAGACGGCTGCCAGATGTACTGCCCTGTGGTGTCCTTCACCTTGCGGAGTGCCTTGACGGTGGCGTCGTTCATTGCCCATGTGCCCTTCTTGCGGTACGGGCTTTTCAGACTGTAGAACAGCTCCAGCATATCGTCAAAGGTCACCGATGCCGATGCGGCAGTCACGCCGGTTTCTGCACCGTCGGTGGCATTGAAAATACCGGTCGGCTTGCTCTTGCCGTCGCCGACCCAGAACGCCTCCTCTTCCTTTGCACCCAGCCGTCTGCCGAACTCTCTGGAGATGTACGCCTCCAGATCAAAGGCGGCATCATTGAGCAGCTCTGTGGAAACTTTCAGTGCCGTACCCACCTTGTACGCACCCAGGGACTTCTGTCCGAAGGTATCGTCCGACAGCGGGAAGGTGCCTTCCTCGTCGATCCACGATGCCTCGCCCTTGTCGCTGACAATGGGAATCTTCCGGTCGCCGGATGCTGTGGTGATCACAGTCGCCAGCGTGCGGAACACGTTTTCCCCCTCCAGTGCCTCGATCAGCTGACGCTCGAACTCGTCCGGCACCAGATAGCCGCCCTCGGAATCTGTGCCCACCTGCAATGCGTTCTGCACCGCAACGGTATAGTGCTTGTTCCGGATCGCATCCCAGAACGCCTGCTTGTACGATGCGGACGCAGTACCTGTGCCGGCAGCCTTGCCGCTGTGGGGTTCGCCCAGAATGGGATCGCCGGCAGCGTTCATGGCGGTTTCCATTTCGTTGGCACGTTCCAGACGGGCAATGTCGTTGCCCAGATCGGTCAGTTCCTTCTCCATGGTCTCATATGCGGCAGCGTCCGCCTCGCTCATTCTGCCGTTGTGGGTCTTGGAATCCAGAAATGTTCTGGCGGTGTCCCACTTTGCAGCACGCTCCTGCCGGAGTGCTGTCAGACGCTGCATTCTCTCTGTCATAGTCATTCGCTTTTCCTCCTTACGGTTTCAGTAGGTTCAACCTTGCACGCAGCTGTGCAGCGTCCACGGTTTTGTCGCTTTTGCTCTGCCCCAGCTTTGCCAGAAACGACTGCATCGTCTGTTTCCGGGAATACGCCTGTGCAGGGGGTTCTTTCTTGTCGGGTTCGTCCGGCTCTTCCTCCGGCTCTTCTTCGGGTTCGTCCGGATTCTCTTCGGGCTCTTCTTCGGGCGGTTCTTTCTCCGGCTTTTTGTCCGGATTGTCCTCCGCGAACAGGATGCCGTCCACGAATCCCAGCCGCATTGCCTCGTTGGCGTTCAGCCACGTTTCCGCATCCATCATCTTCGCCAGACGATTCCGGGACAGTCCGGTCTTTGCCGCATAGGCGTTCAGGATGGATTCCTTGACTTCCTCCAGCACGGTGATTGCCTGCTCCATGTCCTTTTTCTCGCCGGCTGCCATGGTGGACGGATTGTGGATCATCAGCATTCCCACCGGACTGATGAGCGTGGTGTCCCCTGCCATTGCCACCACCGATGCGGCAGATGCGGCAATGCCGTGGATCTTCACCGTGACCTTGCCGGGGTGATTCCGCAGCATGGTGTAGATCTGTGCCGCTGCGAACACGTCGCCGCCCGGCGAGTTGATCCAGACGGTCACATCTCCGGTGTGCTGCTTCAGCTCCGCCTGAAATGCAGCAGGCGTGACCTCGTCGCCCCACCAGGTCTCACTGGCAATCGCACCGTCCAGATACAGCTCGCTCTCGCCGTCTGCATCGTTCCGCAGCCAGTTCCAAAACTTCTTCATTTGCTTTCACCTCCGTTTTTTGCAAACGCTCCGGCATCTTTCAGCTTGGTAAAGCTGCCGTTCACCAGATACAGGTCGCCGCCTTCCTCTGCTGGAATGCGGTTCTCGTCCTCACGCTCCCGGATGTCATTGGAAGACATCCAGCCGTTCTGCCGTGCAGTGGCATAGCCCTGCATCCGGCTGTTATAGTCGCCCCGGAGCATGCCGTCTACGTTGAACTTTGCAAAATACCGCCGATCCTCCTGAGGCAGAAGCAGGGAACGCTGAATTTCCTGCTCCCACCGGGTCAGCCACGGCATCAGCGTAAACTGCACAAACTCCAGGGACTGCTGCTCGATGTTGGAAAATGTGGCGTGATCCAGATCGCCGATCATGTGCAGTGGCACCCGGTACAGCCGGGCGATCTCCTCGATCTGGAACTTTCGAGTCTCCAGAAACTGCGAATCCTGGGGTGTCATGGAAATGGGCTGGTAGTCCATGCCCTCTTCCAGCACAGCGGTCTTGTGGGAGTTCCCTGCTCCGCCGTAAGCCTTTTCCCATGCGTCACGCACCTTCTGGGGATCTTTCAGCACGCCCGGATGTTTCAGCACGCCGCTGGGTGCTGCCCCGTTGGCAAAGAAACTGGAGCCGTACTGGTCGCAGTCCAGAGCCAAACCGATGGCGTTCCGTGCCAGAGCGATGGGTGAATAGCCCACCAGCCCGTCGAACCCCATGCCGGGGATATGCAGCACGTCAAAGTCATACAGCCGGATCTCGCCCTGTTCCCTGAAATTGGGGTTCGCATCATCATAGCGGCGGTAGAGATAGACCAGCTCGCCGCTGTCCTCCCGTTCCACCCGGACACGGTTCGCCGCCAGCGGATACAGCCCCAGCACCTCGCCCCGTCCGTTGCGGATGATCTGAGCGTAGGCGTTGCCGTAAATGAGCAGGTGCGTCATCAGCACCTCCCGGAACGTGTACGAAGTCATTTCCGGATTGGGTTGGTCATGGAGCACCTTGTACAGCGGATGCTGCACTGCCGGCTCTTTGCCGTGCTCCGTCCGCTCGTACAGATGCAGGGGCAGCTGTGCCACGGATTCTGCCAGTACCTTGATGCAGGCGTACACCGCCGACTGCTGCATTGCCGTAAAGGGATTGACCTCTGCACCGCTTTTCGACCGCCCGAACCAGTAGGCGTAGGACGGGCTGTGATAGTAGTTCTTCGGCTTGTCCCGTGACCGGAACAGCCCTGTGAAAATTCCCATGTGTCATCACCTCAAAAAATCAGAAGTTCTCTTTCATCGTACACGCTGCCCTCGGTGTCGTCCTTATGCCGGATGCAGCGATCCAGCGCCATGACCAGTGCCACAATGCCGTCAATCTTCTCCGTGGACTTTTCCTTGTCCGGCTTGATGTTGCCGGCCGGATCACGCTTGACTACCGCATTCCCTGACATCCACCGCAGCACTGGATTGCCGCCGTGCCGGATACGCTTTTCCAGCAGCAGCCGCATCAGCTCCTTGGACGGCGGACTCATGTCACGAAAGCCCTGTCCGAACTGTACCATGGTAAAGCCCATGTCCTCTAAGTCCTGTGCCATCTGCACTGCACCCCAGCGGTCAAAGGCGATCTCCTTGATGTGAAATTTCCGTCCCAGATCGTCAATGAACTGCTCAATAAAGCCGTAGTGTACCACGTTGCCCTCGGTGGTGCAGATATAGCCCTGCTTTTCCCACACATCGTACATGACGTGATCACGCCGGACACGTAGGTCTAGTGTATCTTCCGGCAGCCAGAAGTACGGCAGCACGATGTAGGGCGCGTCCTCAATCTCCGGTGGAAACACCAGCACAAATGCAGTGATGTCCGTGGTGGAGGACAAATCCAGTCCGGCGTAGCACGTCCTGCCCTCCAGAGCCGCTGTGTCAATGGGCTTGCTGCCCCAGTCCCAGACGTGCTCCGGAATCCAGCCCACAGTGGAGGACACCCACATATTCAGCCGCAGCTGCTTGAAGTTGTTCTCGTCCGCCGGATTGTCCAGAGCCTGCCGGTACAGATTCCGGACACGGTCGATCTGGATGGTGTACCCCAGTGAGGGGTTCGCCTTGTACCAGTTCTTCTCCTCGTTCCAGTCCTCTTCATCGGACAAGCCGTAGACCACCGGATAGTAGGTGGGGTCTGCCTTCCTGCCTTTGAGAATGTCCATCGCCAGCTGGTGCTGCTCCCAGCACACGCTGTTCCGGTCGTTTCCGGCGGTGGTGATGGCAAAGAACAGCGGCTGCTCTCTGGCGTCGCCGGAGCCCTTGGTCATAACGTCCCAGAGCTTCCGGTTCGGCTGTGCGTGCAGCTCGTCAAACACCAGACCGGACACATTCAGTCCGTGCTTGGTGCCGACTTCTGCGGACAGCACCTGATAGAATCCGGCGTTGCTGTAGTTCACCACACGCTTGACAGAATCTATGACCTTCGACCGCTTTTCCAGTGCCGATGACTGTGCGATCATCTGCTTTGCCACGTCGTAGACAATAGATGCCTGCTGCCGGTCTGCGGCACAGCCGTACACCTCGGCGGACGGTTCGTTGTCCCCGTACAGCAGGTACAGGGCGACCGCTGCCGCCAGTTCTGACTTGCCGTTTTTCTTGGGGATCTCCACATACGCCGTGAGAAACTGCCGCTTGCCGTTTTCTTTGACGATGCCGAACACGTCCCGGATGATCTGCTCCTGCCACGGCAGCAGCCAGAACCGCTTGCCCGCCCATTTCCCCTTGGTGTGCCGGAGATTTTCGATAAACGCCACGGCTCGGTCTGCCTTTTTGGCATCATAATGGGACGTGCGGAGCATGAATCCGGACGGCTCGTAGTGCTCCAGACGGGGAAATTCCGCCGGACGCAGGTCGTTTTTCCCCATCATCCGTCACCGCCCAGCAGCATTTCCATGTCGTCCGCCTCGGATTCCGGTGCATTTGCCGCCACAATCCGGCTGCGGCTGGACGGCGTCAGACCAAATTCCGTGCAGAATTTCAGCATGGTTTTCAGACTTGTCTGTGCAATGGACACCCACGGGGTCTGCTGCTGATAGCCGTTGGGTGTCTCGAAGGTGCTGCCCTCTGCGGCAATGTGTGCCTTGGCATCCACCCAGTCTGCATAGGACTGGCAATAGCCGGCGAAAGCGGCACGATCCACCTGTGTGAGCAGTCCGGCTTGCTCCAGAAACGGCACAAGCCGTTTCCACTCCCGCTTTGCCTCTTTGCTCAGCCACGCCGGACACTTCGGGACAGATGCGTCCGGTTTCGGCTCGTTGGGGTTCAGCTGCCGCTTGCCCGGATTGCCCTCCAGCACCTTCAAGCTCGTGGGTTTCGGTTTTCTTCCTGCCATTTCGTGTCACCTCCTGCCGTTTTCCGCCGGATACCCCCCTCTTTTCATTTTGCGAACTCTCACACGGAGTTGGGCGCCGGTCTTTTCATAGCCTGCCTTGGAGAGATTTTGATACCCCCTCCCCCTAGGGAAACAACGCATAAAGCTTGTCTGATGGTTTTATGTAATTTCCCTAATACTCGTAAGTCGGGCGGCTGTCCTCCTCGCCGGTTTTCTTGTCGTGACAAGCCTTGCACAATGCCTGCCAGTTGCTCTCGTCCCAGAACAGCTGCTCCCTGCCTCTGTGAGGGACGATGTGGTCTACCACCTGTGCCGGTCTGCCGCACCGGACACACAGGGGATGCTGCCGCAGATACTGTCTGCTGATCCGCTGCCACCGGCTGGTGTAGCCACGCTTGACGGCAGATGGTCGGTCAGGATGCAGCTGCTTGTGTTTGTCACAGTACTTGCTGCCTACCGGAATCAGCACCGGACAGCCGGGGTGGCGGCACTGGGTACGCTGTTTATATGGCATCGGATTACGCTCCTTTCCGGCATGCAAAAACCGCCGAAGGTCACCCTTGCAGCGGTTCTTGTCAGTATTGGATAATATTATTATAGCACAGGATGAGGGGTCCATAAAAGTCCAACTTTTATTCCAGCCCCATTTTTTTCAGTGCAGCGTGATGCAGACGTTTGGAAGTTGTCGGCGATATGTACAGCCGTTCGTTGATCTGTTCCCATTTCAGCCCATCGATGTATCGCAGCCGCACCAGTTCTCCCAACTTCGGCGGCAGAAACCGCACGGCACGTTCTACTTCTGCGGCTTTCTCTGCCCATGCAGCTGTTGTTTCTTCGTATTCGGCGGAAAGTTGTTCCAGTGCCTCAACGTATCGCTGCTGCCGTGACAGAGGCTCCCCTCTGGTGTGCGGCATATCGCCGTCGTATCGGATGCCGCTGATGCCTGTCGCATCTTCCCGCAGTTCTGCCAATACAGATTCTGGAGCACCTTGTCTGCCAGCTTCCATACCGCCTGTGCT
>OLND01002123.1_pt1 | contig 18635 bp, 11 predicted proteins | sample 1672031 | NCBI WGS metagenome assembly OLND01 (sample SAMEA3136638, study PRJEB25190) | human gut metagenome | biome: human gut; feature: human-associated habitat; material: faeces | place: Austria | collected 2013 | reverse complement strand
GCGGCGATGGTACTGCACTCGAGAGGGTGTGGGAGAGTAGCACGCCGCCGCTTCAAACGTATCGGGCCTCCCGGTCGAGCCTTTGGCTCCCGGGAGGTCCCTTTTTTCATGCTCTCTTTCCGGGCTTCCCGGCGGGCGTCGCTCCAGGAACCCCCGTTTTTTCATCACCTCCCGGACCTCCCGGCAACGCCTTTCGGGCTCGTCGAAGGTCCTTATCCGGAGTCTCCACCGGATGTCCGCTTTGAGAACCACTTTTCTCTTTGATGTTTTTTGATTTGAGATTGTGCTGTGGCACCATGGATACACCATAGGAATCATGTGTCAAGGGGATAGCTATGTTTCTTCTTCCAGATCAGCAACTCAGACGTGCCGATCGAGTGATGCGGCAACGACTTGTGCCATATGTGCACGAAACATTATCGCATTGTCAGTTACGCGCTTTTCGCCAATGAAGGCGAACCCGAACAGAGCGCCGACTTTCTTGCCCGTGTCAGGGAAAACAAAGTGGATTTTCTCGACTTCATGGTTCCTGGTGCCTGGGGCACGATATGGGGTACCACATGGTTCGAGGTTCGTGGACGTATCGACCGTGAGTCGGTCAAAGGCAGAGCCGTCGAACTGGTTGTAGATCTGGGATGGAAACGACATCGTGGCCCGGGCTTCCAAGCGGAAGGATTATGCTATCGCCCTGACGGCAGCGTCATCAAAGCGGTGAATCCAGACAATTGCTGGATTCCGCTTATCGATGCCAATGGCGTGGCGAATGTGGAGCTTGACGATGCCGGTCGTTTCACGGTATATGTCGAGGCCGCATCGAATCCACTGGTCGAAGCTGACCTGCCATTCGCGCCGATGAATCTGGGGGAGCGTGCCGACGGTCGTCCATCCGACTATGTGCTCACCACAATGGACGTGTGCGCTTTCAACCAAAACGTGTTCGACTATCTGATGGACTTGGAAACCGTCACCTCGCTGATGAGGGAACTCAAGGATGATGATCCTCGATATTGGCAGCTGGCCAAAGCGCTGCAACGATCACTCAACACATATGACGAGCGTGATATCGCCGGAACTCTGGAGCCAGCCAAGGAAAAGCTTGCCGGGGTATTATCCGAACCCGCATATTCCAGCGTCATCCATCATGTCGCGGTCGGCCATGCGCATATCGATTCCGCATGGCTGTGACCCGTGCGCGAAACCCACCGTAAAGTGGCCCGCACGGTGTCCAACGTGCTTGCCCTGATGGACGAGGATCCGGATTTCACGTACGCGATGAGTTCCGCCCAACAGTATGCGTGGCTGGAACAGGAACATCCAGACCTGTTCGCGCGCATGCTGCAGCGCATCAAGGAAGGACGATTCATTCCCGTCGGCGGAATGTGGGTCGAATCCGATAACATGCTGCCCACAGGTGAGTCGCTGATCCGCCAGATCACGTTCGGCATGCGTTACTTCCGTGAGCATCTTGGCGTGGAACCAAAAGGACTGTGGCTTCCCGACAGTTTCGGTTATTGCGGGGCATGGCCGCAAATCGCACGTCGTGCCGGTTTCGAATGGTTCCTCACACAGAAGATCTCATGGAACGACACCACGAAATTCCCCCACCATTCCTTCGAATGGGGCTGAACCAATTCCACGACATTCTTCCCGGATCGGCGATCGCATGGGTGCATCGGCAGGCGCGTGCGGACTACGTGCGCGACATCGCAAGACTGCGTGATATCGCCGCTGAAGCGGGTGCTTCCATCGCATCGGTGCGGGATGATGCCGACATGCGATCGAACGCGGCCATCGTCCCATATACGGCAAAGAATGGCGATTCGTGGATTGCTCGCACCGCGGCAGTGGGAACGCAGGATGATGACGCGAACGGCACCGACGCGGTCGCCGATGAATCCACCATCGCAACGACATGCGACGACGGTCGAATCATACTTGACAACGGTTTGCTACGTGCCATCATCGCACCAGACGGTACGGTCCGTTCACTGATCGACCTTGATAATGGACACGAACTGGTGCCCGACGGCAGTGGAATCGGGCATTACGAGCTTCTCCGCGACGAGCCATACGAGTGGGACGCATGGGACATCCAGCGCGATGCCTTCCTCAGCGCCGAAGGCATCGATGACTCGCATGTGGAACGAGTGACGGAGACAAAACGCGGCGGAGCCACCGTGCACGTGTCCAGCACCACCGACGGGGTGTCCATCGATGCCTGCATTACATTGCGGGCAAAGTCGAAAAGCCTTGAATTCCGGACCAAAGTGGATTGGCGGGCATCCGAACGATTCCTCAAAGTCGACATTCCCATGGCTATCCAGGCCGACCGGGCGCAGTACGAATGCCAGTACGGCATGGTGGAACGGCCCATTCAGAAGAACACACGTTCCGACGAGGCGAAATACGAAAGCTGCACGCACCGGTTCGTACGCGTCGCCGATGCCGGCTATGCGGCTGCGGTCGTCAACGCCAGCACCTACGGTTCCGACGTTTCGCCGATTCACCGGAACACGGCTTCCGGGCCGGTGCGTGGCACGATGATTCGACTTTCGTTGCTGTCGTCCCCGCTATACCCCGATCCGAACACTGACAAGGGCGTGCATGAGTTCGCGTGGAACGTTGTGGCGGATGCCAGTATGCCGGCTGTGCTTGACGAGGCGAACCGTCTCAACGCGGCCGTGCTGCCTGCCGTGCCGGCGTTCGATCCGCTGGCGCAGCTCAACCCGGTGGATGGCGTCATGGTGCTTGACTGGGTCAAGCTTGCCGATGACGGTTCCGGAGATCTGATACTGCGCGTCTATGAGGCGGTCGGCGGCGAAGCCCATGCGAGACTTGCCGTCAACGCCGCTTTGGGGAAGGCCACGGTACGCGAGTGTTCCATTATGGAGGATGCGCGGCTGGATGCCGAATTGCCCGCGGCTTTTGCCGACGGTGATCCGTCCGTGGCAAGAACGGCGCAAGGAGCGATGCTGAGCCTGCATCCGTTCCAATTGGCCACGTTGCGCGTCAGTTGTGGAAGCGATGGTGGAAATACTGATGGGAATGAGAGTGGAAGCCTGCGATAGATGAGGAACTGGCGGCGGATGTGCTAAGCCGTACGCCGCCTATTCCTTGGCTTGAGTCCACGCCTGAAGCTTCATACGATTGAGCTCGGTGTTGGGATCGTACGTGTCATCCAACCGCTCCTGATACATCGCGACCAGTTCTCCGCCGCGGCCCAACGCCTCCAAAGCGGCCTCACGAATCGACTCCCATTCGTACGGCACCACTTCCTCGGGGAACATGACCGTGCACTGGTTCGGTGCGTCACGCTCCACCAGATCGACGAAATTCAGCAGATCCTGCCACCGTTCGGCAGCGATCAGCCGCGCCGCGTACGCGTCGGCAAGCGGCTCGGACGTATGGTTGTCGTACAGGAAACGATCGGCCTCCTCGGCATCGCCACTGATCCGCATCAGATCGTGCCGCAGGAACTGCACGGCATGGTCGAACTGGTTTTGCGCGGTCTGCGCAAGCTGCTGTTTGGACAGGAATGATGGGTCAAGCATGGCGAGATCGTTCAGTTCCTCGGGGGAGAGGGTGGGCGAACCGCCGGTAGTGGAATCGCCGGCAGCGCCCGTGGAATGCGTGATCGAGTTCGCGGTATCCGCGCCGTCCGCAGCGTCTGTACTATTCGTGCTATGCGCACTGTCCGCGTCAGAGGACGTATCACGAAGGTCATGCGATTGCGTTGCGGTGGCGTCGCGTGCACCCGTATCGCCCGTAACATCACTGTCGATACTGCCGACGCTGTTCATAGTGTCGCCAGTCGTGCTGCTTGCATCGCCATTACCAGACTTCGCTGCGAAATCACGCATCGCGGCAATGCCCTTGTTCAACGCGTCATAGGCGAACATGCGCGTATCATCCCATTGCGCGAACGACAGTCCGCAAGACAGCAGCTCCACCATCTGCATGGCGTTGAGCTGGAAATCCTCATTGCACGCCACCTGCGTGATCATGCGCAACGCCTGCTCGCCCGTCATCGGATCGGCGTTGCAGGCCACGGCATCCATGTACACGCGTACGGTCTGAATCAGATCTTTCAGGTAGTCGAAACCCTCGTTGTCACGATCGGCCACATTGCCGACGAACCGTGCGGTCATTTCCACGGCTTTGGCGAGATTGCCGACCGCATCAAGCCAACGCGTGCTGGCCACCGCGTTGCCGACCACCGCGTCCACGCCGGACAGCGCCTGCGAATCGATCGAAAACGTCGGCATATCGATGCGCGGAATCTCCACGCCCGTATCGGTACGTTCCGCGGTGGGCACCATGGAGGCGAGGGCGTCGAAATACCATTGCATGGGCATGTTGATGACCACGTCCGCGTCGGAAAGATTGGCGACCGGCACATCGTTGCGTTGCGCGGCATCCTCCTGGCTTGCTTCGCGGATGAGATGATTCCACAGGAAAGTCGGCCCGTCGAATTCGGCGGAACTGAGCCATCCGTTATTGACGTAGTCGGTGAGATCGTCGGCTTCCTGCCTGCGATTGAAGCTGCCCATGCGCCCACCTTTCCGTTGCGATGCCTGTGATTGCATAGTTGCGATTGTGCCGCAACAAGTAGCCGCACCAAGTATAGGCGGCGTCGGCTACGTCTGTGGAAGAGAGCGGAAAGGGCGGAATGAGGGGGAAACGAAAATAATGACGAAAATGAGACGGCAAAATGGCCGTTCGGTAAAATCGGACTATAATCAATCGCACATAACAGAACATGTTTTCAGCGCATTCGGAAATGTTTTCCGGGTGCGCTGAACGGTTTTTGGCGCAATATGAACGGAGGGCCAACACAAGATGAACGCACGCAAACTTGGTGCGGCGGCTGGGGTCATCGCTTTGATCGTAGGTCTGTTCACGGGATGCGGTTCGACGAACAGCGCTTCCAATGCGACGTCGGACGGCGATTCGAACAGCGGCACAACCGCGACATATTCCGTGGACGGTGCCAAAGATTCCATCCGCATCGCCTCCGGCTCCGAAAACAAGGAAGTGAGCGGGGCCATCGAACAGGCGGCCAAACAATCGAAAGTGTCAGTGACCGTCGACTACATGGGGTCGTTGGACGTTATGGACGCGCTGCGCAACAAAGGCCATCACGCGGGCAGGGATTACGATGCGGTCTGGCCGGCCAGCAGCATGTGGATCACCATGGGGGATATCAAGCACGTCGTCAAGGACCAGGTCTCCACGTCCACCACGCCGGTGGTGTTCGGCGTGAAGCAAAGCAAGGCTGAGGAACTCGGCTGGGCGAATACGGACGGTACAACGAAGCTGGTGTCCACGAAGGACATTATGGATGCGGTGAAGGCCAAGAAGCTGTCGTTCGCTATGACGTCCGCCACGCAATCGAATTCCGGAGCGTCGGCGTACATGGCGTTTCTGACGGCGCTGAACGGCGGTAAGTCGGCACTCACCAAAGACGATTTGAACGATGCTTCATTACGTAAGTCCGTGAAAACCGTACTGTCGGGCGTCAATCGTTCATCCGGCTCGTCCGACTGGCTGAAGGACATGGTCGTCAACGACCCGGATACGAACGATTCCATGGTGAACTACGAATCGCTCGTCATCCAGGCGGACAAGGCGTTGACGGCGAAGAACAAGGAGCCGCTGCTGGCCGTCTATCCGTCCGACGGCATCGCGATTTCCGATTCGCCGCTTGCTTACGTGGATCGCAGGCAGGACAAAGAGGATGCGTTCAAGCGATTCAGCAAGTCGATCACGTCGAAGGATTCCAAGAAACTGTTCGAACAGGCGGGTCGTAGAACCGGTTCGGACGGCACGCTGGCGTATGCCAAAGATGCGAAGGTGAAGGATTCGTTCCGTAAGGAATGGGGCGTCAAATCGGATTCATCGGTGCTGAAAACCATCACCATGCCATCCTCCGACATCATCGAACAGGCGCTCGACCAGTATCAGACCGTCCTGCGCAAGCCCGCTTACACCTTGTGGGTGGTGGATTATTCCGGATCGATGTCAGGCAAGGGCAAAAGCGGTGCCGTGGCCGGTTTGCAGGCGGCCCTCGACACCGATCAGGCACGCGCCTCGCATATCGAGCCGGGTGATGACGACGTCAACGTGTTCATCCCCTTCAACAGCAGCGCGAAAGTGGCGCAGGTCGCGCAAGGCAAGCAAACCGCGACCTTGCTGGCCGCCAGCGAAAATCAGGTGGCAAATGGCAATGCGGACATCTACAATGCGCTGGAAGTCGCGTTGAAGAATCTGCCGTCCGACCGCGACGATTACACGGTGGCGATCGCGCTGCTGACCGACGGGCAGTCGGACACGGCGAAGCTTGACGAGTTCAAGCAGCAGTATGCGTCCGATGGCAAGGGCGTTCCGATTTTCTCCATCATGTTCGGCGACGCGGATTCGCAGCAGCTCGACGATTTGGCCAAGCTGTCCAACGGCAAGGTGTTCGACGGACGCAACGGCAATTTGAGCGGCATCTTCCGCGAAGTGAAGGGCTACAACTGATTTGACGGTGTGGTGCTGATTGGTGCCAATGCCGCGGAAGCGGCGCTTGCCTGTGTTTGCGTTATCGTGCGCGACGTGACGGATGCGGCGCGAGTTGCTGCGTAAGCTGCTGCGCGTGCTGTGAAGTGTCTCTTTTCCCTACACGGAACGACGTGTGAAACAGTGTGTGAAACGTCTGCGCTGTGCGATAGATAAAACGGTGTTCGTGCGAGCGTGACGGTAGAATGGTGTGCTGTGCCGCATAGGGCGGCCAGTCCAATTAGGCCTCTGATGAAAAGGGGGAACCATATGAAGGTTGCAAGTGGCAATGTCCTGTGGCAGCAGCGCAAGCGCAATTGGTGCCGTACGCCGTTCACGTTCACCGTGTACACACTTACCGACCGTGAGCTGAGCGTCAAAACCGGCATTCTGAACGAGAGTTTCAACTTGATCAAACTGTTCCGCATCGTGGATATCAGCGTAGAACGTACATTCCTGCAGCGCATCTTCGGCATGAGCACGATTGTGCTGGATACGCGCGATCAGTCGTCCGGCAATGGCGTAGTGGCATTGAAGAACGTGCTGAACGGATTCGAAGTTCGCAAGGTGCTGCAGGAAGCAGTGGATGCCTCCCGTAGGGAGAACGGCATGTCGGCGCGCGAATTCCTGGGCGGTCCGGGTGGTCCTGCTGGTCCGGGATTCGGTCCAGGTCCTGACGGCCCTGGCTTCGACGGCGGTTTCGATGGGCCCGACATGGGTGGCTACGCCGACGGTCGGTGAGTGACCTTCCGTAGTTTCGGCTACTTTCAGCTCGGACGGCTTGCGTATATATGCTGTACATACAACGTATATACACAAGCCGCTTTTATATGTTTCGATGTGTGGCTGGAGTGATTGCGGGGCTATCTCGCTTATGGATGGCGGATTTTCATGTGCGTCTGCTGGTATCTCGCTTATGGATGGCGGTGTACTGAAGTAAATCGCTTGTTTGGGGGTATGATTCATACCCCCAAACTTCGTTTTTGCTGTTGGAACCGCCATCCATAAGCGAGATGGCATGTGTCAGTGATCCAAATCCGCCATCTATAAGCGAGATAGGTGTCAGAAGGTCGCGAATTACAGGGCGGACTTGCCGGTGAGGTGGCGGTAGAGTTCCGGATCGACCGGTTTGCCGAGCTTGAGTGTGGAAATGACTACCTTTGACTCGCTGCCATCCTCGCCGGGGTTCACCGACGCGTGCACATCGTCCAATGCGACCGCGCTGCCGACGAAGTAATAGGATTTCTCCTGTTCTTCGGCTTTGCGACGGATGAAAATCGGCACAAAATGGCGATTCTGCCATTCCGGAGTACGTTCCGTTCCGTCCAGCAGCCACCGGAATTCGTTTGATTTAAGCGAACGATTGTTCTTGCTGAACCATTCGATCTCGCCGGGATTAAGGAACCGGTCGCCATACTGGCTCGCCTCATATTTAATGAAAATCGGGAGTGAGCCGGTTTCGGTGTCCAATTTGTATCCGCCGACATTCTGCGGCACCTGTTCCGCAGGCCAACCACACAGTCGCATCACATCGAACACACTGTACTTTTCTCCATACAGGAACCCATGATTCTGGCGGATATGATGCTTGCGGGACGATTCCGCCAACGCTAACGCGTTGAACAGACCGGCTTCGACGGTATCCGTGAAGAACGTGCGGAAAGTGGTCTGTTCAAGCATCGAGCGGAACTCGTCGGTCAACCGATAAGCCCCATCATCGCAGAGGCGCACCAAAGGAGTCTGCCCGAAACGTTTGCTGTTCGCGGCGATGAAATAGGAATAATCCAACGTGGCGAACGCGGAACGGCATTGCAACTCGTTACTGTCCGCATCGGGGAACAGCGCAGTCAACAACGTCTGCAAATCGACGATCGTGATCGCATGCTGTGAAGCGACCTCACGAAGCGCAGTCAGCGCATCCTCGGAACAATCCGGATCGATCCGCTGCCAATCCATACCGCACAATGCCGCCAAAACCAACAATTCGTGCGGACGCAAGCCGCGCAATTGCGTGGCGGTCAACATTTTCAGCACACCATTGTGCGCATCCGAAGTCGATTCAAGCTGTTCAAGATACGAAACGGTTGCGTTCTTGCCACGCGACAGGCTCTTCTCACGGGAACGCACGAACGACAGATAATCGTCGTTCTTCGCAGCCATCGTGAACACGAGCGACGCGTCACGGCGCGCGAAATCCATCAGCATCGGGATGCGTCCCAATTCGTACCGCATCTGCTGGTACTGCTGGCTCAGCAATTTCATATTCGACAAATCGGCGGTGTCAAGCGAGGCAAGCACGCGCTCGCGGGCGATTTTGTCGAAGCTGATGGACGAGACGCCGATGGTTTCGCGTTGCAGATTCTTACGGGCTACGTCGCGGTCGCCGGTATTGCCGTACAGTGCGATCGGAATCAGATAATTATTCGCGTAATTGCCGATGAAATCAATGACGACCACGCAATCCTTGCCGCTTGCCTTGCGCAAACCACGGCCGAGCTGCTGCGTGAAAATGATGCTCGACTTCGTTTGACGCAACATCACGATCTGATTGACGTGTGGAATATCCACGCCTTCATTGAACAGGTCGACGGTGAAAATATAGTCCAATTCGCCGTTCTCCAACTGTGCCACGGCAGTGTCGCGTTCCATCTGCGAATTTTCGCCGGTGATGGCTTTCGTGCGGTATGGCCGTTCCGCCTGCTGGTTCATCTGCTGGTTGAACAGGTCGGACAGTCGTTTCGCTTCCTCGCGTCGGCTGCAGAACACCAGACCTTGCACGGGTGTTCCGGCCTCGCTGTAGATCTGTATCTTGTCGATGATGTAGCGCACGCGGTTCGGGTCGGCGAGTTCTTCAAGCCAACGGCTTAGCTCGTTACGTTCCTGGTCGGTCATTGACTCGACCTTGACGTCTTTGCCGGCGATCTTCTCGTCGGGCGCGTCCTGAATGTATTCGTGCACCCCGTAATAGTGGAACGGGCAGAGCATGTCCTCTTCAAGCGCCTTCTGCAGGCGGATTTCGTAGGCCACGTTGTTGCCGAATAATTCGAAGATGTTCGCACCGTCCGTACGTTCCGGCGTCGCGGTCATGCCGAGCATGAAATTCGGCTGGAAATGGTCGATGACGCGTTTATACGATTCGGCGGCCGCATGATGCACTTCGTCGACGAGAATGTAATCGAACTCGTCTGCGTCGAATTGTGCAAGCGTTTCCGGACGCGACATCGTCTGCACGGTGGCGAACACGTATTTGCGATCCGATTCCTTGCTGCCACCCGAAAACAGGCCGAGTTCGCTTTTCGGGCATCCAAGCACTTTTTGGAACGATTCTTCAGCTTTCTTGAGGATCTGCTCCTGTTGCGCGATGTACAGCATGCGATTCGGTTTGACCTGCCGCACGTCGAACGCTGACAGATACGTTTTGCCGGTGCCGGTAGCGGAAACGATGATCGCACGGCTTTCGCCCTGCTTGCGTAGCTGTGCGAGATTCATCAGCGCTTCCACCTGCATGGCGTTCGGCTGAATGGTTTGCGATTGGCTTGTTTTTTCGATCGGCTTGCGATTCGGCCGTTGCGGCGCGTACTTTTTGAAGTCTTCCTCGTACAGTTTCAGCCAAGCGTCGGTGAGCGGCTTCGATTCGCTGATTTGCGATTCGATTTCCTCGCTAAGCTGTTCGGCAAGACCGCTGGTATCGGTGGTGGCGACTTTGAGATTCCACTCGCGATTGGAATTCAGCGCGTTGATGGTGAGATTCGAACTGCCGACATACGTGGAATACAGCGGCTCGTCGCCTTGCGCATGATGGAAAACATAGCCTTTGGGATGATAAGGGTAGGCAGCTGTGGCATCGTCATCGTTTCGGCTGGACCGCTCCGGCTGCCAAACTTGCACTTGAATGCCGGTTTCCCGCTGAAGTTTCAGCAGTTCCCTGAATGCTTTGGGAGAGTTGAAATAATTGAACGTCGACGTGATGATTCGACCGGCCTGATGGTCATTGTTGTCGGCGAAATCAAGGAAATACTGCTTAAGCACCTGCAACGCGCCCTGGCTGACGAATGCGACGGACATGTCGAAATCCTGACTGCGTTGCAGTTCGTCCTTGATGGCGTATTCCATGGTCCGACCGTCATGGTTGGCGATCAACGTCGGCTCGTACTGTGCGTCGACATTGTCCTTTTTGTTGATGAAACCGGATAGCAGCGCCTCAACAAGGGAGGAATGGTCATGGTCGTCCATATTGCGCATCATCAGTCGTCACTTTCGTGCGTGGCTGCCGGAAAAGCCGGAAAATCCATGGCGGAGATCAATCGCACCGCTTCTCGGTCGGCGGGCGCCCAGTCCAAAGTGGGCATTTCGGCGGGTGCTACCCAACGAATCTCATGATGCTCGGTCAGATGGGGTGCGCCGCTTATCAAATGGCACACAAACGACGTGAGCACGACGGTACCGAAATCGTAATCGTAAGAAGACGTGCACACTTCGTTGGCAACTTCGACCTCGCACAGCAACTCTTCTTCGATTTCGCGATGCAATGCCTGACGCGCCGTTTCATGCGGTTCGATCTTGCCGCCCGGAAACTCCCAGAAACCAGCCAGTGATCGGCCTTCTCCGCGTTGCGCGCACAGCACCTTGCCGTCTTTGACGATAGCCGCGCCGACGACGTTAATGGTTTTGCGCGGTGTCGGTTGCGCTGACTGTTGCGGATTCTGGTCGGTTGCCGTCATTGCTTTCTCCTGACTAATGAACAGGTCCAGGATACAACGGGGGAGATTACGCCAGGCCCGAATGGGGAGCAACTTACGCGATGGAAATCAGTCCCAATGGTGTCACTTGCATGGCCTGGTGTATCGGCAGTTGGGGAAACCGGTGCACCCGTAAAACGCGCGGGACGGGTCGGAGCCGGTGTGCCGCAATCGCAATGCCTCACCGCAATTCGGGCATTGCGGCGGCAGCTTCACGCCACGGAAGATGTTCGGACAGATCCTGTCGTGCAATTCGTACATGAAACGCGACGGACGCGACTGGTCCACCACGAAAAACAGCTTCTTTTTGCAACGCGTCATCGCCACGTAAAACAGCCGGCGTTCCTCCGCGTGCGGCATGCGTTCCACTTCCGGCAGCAGCAGGCCGAGCAGCGGCTCTTCCGGAATCGCGCTTGGGAAACCCTTCAAACCGCCGGAACAGCACAGCAGAAAAACGAAATCGCGTTGCAGACCCTTGGAAGCGTGCGCGGTCATGAATTTGATGTCCATGTCCGGTTTTTCCGGAAAAACGATGCCGCCGGTATGCTCGTCGATTTGGAACAGCCCGTCGCGGTCGTTGCGCGACAGCAGGTTCAGGTCGCTTCGGTAGCGTCCCAGCATCAGCACCGACGCGGCTTTCGGCAGTTTGCGCAACTGCTCGACGATCGCATCGAACCGCTCCTCCTGCGTCGCGCCGCCAAGCGCCTTCAGCGAATAATCCTTCTTGTCGCTCGGATTGCGCAATTGCTTGGCGTACAGGCTTTTGTCCTGCATGACGAACGCGCCGCTCGCATCGATGAGGCTCTGCCGGAACCGTCGCGTCGTCGTGATCTGGAACATGCGTGTCGGCCCCCAATCGCGCCAAATATCGGCGAAATCGAGAATCAGGTGAATGTCGCTGCCGGCGAAACGGTAGATCGACTGCCAGTCGTCGCCCACGCAGAACAGCGTGAAATCGCTCTGCTCTCGCAATGCGCGGATCAGCTCGTAACGTGGCCGCGACATGTCTTGGTATTCGTCGATGAGCACGTATTTGTACGGGTGGCGGTATGCGCCGCGCCTTACGCAGCGAATGGCGTCGGTGATCATACCGGGAAAATCGATGCCCTGGGTCGCGCGGAAATTGCCGACATACGCGTTGTACAGCGGCCCGACGAGCTGCAGCATCTCACGATTACGGCCGATATGTTTGCCGCCGCGCCTCTCATTGAGCTCGCGCATGCCGTCGATGCCGATATTGTTCTGCCGCATGTGCTGGATGATGGTCTGCGCGTTTTCGACAAGGCTTTGCCTGTACTGGTTGAAAGCGTAATCATCCGTCGGCAGTTGGAAATCCTCACGTTTCGCGGCGGCGCCATACTTGCCGAACAGCTCCTTCGACATGAGCTTGAATGCGAGCAGACGGTAGGGGATGTTCTGTGCGAGCAGCCGGTCAAACGTGTCTCGTACCACGGCGTTCGACGCATGGCCGTCGATGATGGGACGGTTGGCGATGGTGGCCGCACGGCAGATTTCCAGGCCGAGACTGTGGAACGTGCATGCGCGGATCGTTTTGCCGGTGCTTGCCATGATGCGTTGCGACATGTCGTCCGCGGACGCCTTGGTGAACGACAATACGAGAATCTCTTCGGGGGTGGCGCGTTTTGTGGCAAGCAGACATGCGATATATCCGACGATGGTAGTGGTTTTGCCGGTTCCCGCGCCCGCAAGTACGAGGGTGTTGTGACCTGCGCCGGCGATCGCGCTGATCTGCTCGTCGCTCAATTCGTGCTTTTCGATATTGCCGATGATGTCACGCGCTTTGTCGATGCGGTCGGCTGGCAACAGCGGTTGCGGGGTGAGCTTTGCAGGCCGTTGCGATTGGTGTTGCTGCGATTGACGGCGTTGCGATTGACGTTGCGGCGTGGCATGCGGTTGCAGTTGCGGTTGCGTGACTCGTCGCGCAACCTGTCCCGTCTGCTTGGTCTGTCCGGTCCGCGCAGGCTTGGCGTTGTTGGCATTCTTGGCAGAGGATTGCGTTTGCCGGGGCTGCTGCGTCTCATCTTCCGTGCCCAGCACGTACTTCAGCATCCTCAGCAATCCCATGACGCTCCTTCCATGCGTTTCCAAACCGCCGCAAGGGGCAATTATAACGTGGGCGGAGCGCGTCACGCCCACGTCATCGATCGCATCGCTACGCTTCGAACGGGTACTTAAGACCCCAATCCGCACGCAGCGAATCCATGCATTCCATGATGCGCAACGTGTCGGAATGCGGCATCTCATCGCATTCGGTACGCCCGTCCAGCATGGCCTGTGCGGCCGATGCCACCTCATACTCGTAGCCGGTCAACTGTTCGGGAACGTCATAATGCGCGGTGACGGCATGCGAGCCGTCGAACACGTCAATCGCCTCGACATTGTTGATGTTCTGACACGTGAGATACCCCTTCGTGCCCCACACCGCGCCCATACGATCCGAATGGCATAGAATCGAGCTTTGCGCGGTGGCCATCACACCATTCTGGTAATAGAACGTCATCGAATTGTGCGCGTCCACGCCGGTTTCATACGGTTGCATCGACGATTCAACACGTGCGATCGGCGCATTATGCATGATCATGTCGATGAAATTGATTGGATACACGCCGACGTCCAGCAGCGCGCCGCCAGCCAGCGCAGGATCGGTGATACGCGCCTTCGCCGTGGTCGGATAGCACAGATTCGCGTCGATCGCCTGCACCTCGCCGATCACGCCGGACGCGATGATATCGTCGATCATGCCACGCGACGGCATATACCGCGTCCAAATCGCCTCCGTGCACAGCATGCCGGTCTCATCCGAAACGTCCAATATCTCACGCGCCTGCTGCGTGTTCGCGCCGAACGCCTTCTCCACCAGCACGCCCTTGCCGGCGCGCATGCACAAAATCGCCTGCTCGGCATGGAAGTTATGCGGAGTGGCGATATACACAAGATTCACGTTCGGATCGGCGACAAGCTCCTCATACGATCCGTACGACACCGGAAAACCGTATTTCGCCGCGAACGCCGCTGCGCGCTCGCCGTCGCGGGCCGCCACCGCGTACGGTGCGACCAGATCGCGGTACCGGTCATCCGCCGCCATTTTCACCAACGTTTCGGCCATGCTCTGCGCGATACGGCCCGCGCCGAGAATCGCCACATTGATCTGTGCCATGAAATCTCCTTGTTTTGAACTGCCTGTTTGCTACGTTGCAATGACCAGCGTACGCCACATGCGACGGCGGCACGCGTTATGCGAAAACGATTGATCGGCCCTTTTGCCATAATGGGAAGCCGTGACGGCAGAGCATCGCAGGCAGACAGCCAAACCCGGAAAAACCGGCAAACCCAAGAAAACCGGCAAACCTAGAAAAACCGGCAAACCCGAAAAATACGAGCGGGGCACGCGCAGCTACACCATGTCCCACATCCGCGGCAAAGACACATCCATCGAACGGATGGTACGTAGCTTTCTGTTTGCCAAAGGCTTGCGATTCCGCAAAAACGACAAGCGATACCCAGGCCACCCGGACGTGGTACTACCGAAATACCGTACGATCATATTCGTCAACGGCTGCTTCTGGCACATGCACGAAGGCTGTCCGAAAGCCACACGCGTGCCCAAATCGAACGTCGAATTCTGGACCGCGAAACTGCTGCGCAATCACGAACGAGACGCGAGGCAGCGCGCCGAACTCGAAGCGGACGGCTGGAAAGTCATCGTGGTCTGGGAATGCGAGCTCGGCAAGAAAGTGCGCGACGAACGGTTGGAACGTCTTTACCGCGAAATCGTGGACGATTCCGGAAAGGCGGACGATTCCGGGAAATGACAGTCGGCAGGCGGCGTTGTACGAAACGTGGTAAAAACAGGAATATGGGAAATGTTGAGAATGGCGCGCAGCCGCAGTTGTCGAAGCGCGCGCAGATTGCCAATCCGTTCCGTGCCATGGTGTTCGGAGCCATGGCCGATGAGATGATCGCCAACGGCACCGATGTGGTCAAGCTGAGCCTCGGTGAGCCGGACTTCGGCGCTCCTCCGGCCGTCCGTGACGCCATGCGCGAACAGTATGACGGCCGTCCGCTGCCGTACACCGCGGCGATGGGCCTGCCGGAACTGCGCCAGGCGATTTCCGATTTCTATAAGGAACGTCACCACGTCGACGTCGACCCGAAACGCATCGCGATTACCGCGGGCGGTTCGACGGCACTGCTGCTGTCCGCCGCGCTGACGGTCAACGATGACGACGAAGTGCTCATCGCAGACCCGTCCTACCCGTGCAACCGCGAGCTGGTACGCGCGTTCGGCGGCAAAGTCGTGGACGTGCCGACGTCCGCCGCCACCCGATTCCACCTGACGCCGGAACTGTGCAAAGAATACTGGACGGACCGCACCAAGGCCGTCATGATCACTTCGCCGTCCAACCCGACCGGCACCACCATCGCCTTCGACACCCTGAAAGCCGTGTGCGACCTAGCCCGTGAGCGTGGCGCATGGCGCATCGTCGACGAAACCTACCTCGACCTGGCCGACCGCGAACCGGACGGATCCGACGTGAAATCCGTGCTGGCCTGCGATCCGGACGCCATCGTCTGCTCCAGCTTCTCCAAGTTCTTCGGCATGACCGGCTGGAGGCTCGGCTGGATGGTCGTGCCCGAATACGCGCTCGAAGCCATGGACGACCTCGCCACCAACTTCTTCCTGTGCGCGCACACGCCGACCCAGCATGCGGCGCTCGCCTGCTTCACGCCGGAAACGCTGGCCGTGTGCGAGGAACGCCGTCAGGAACTGCTGGAGCGCCGCCGCATTGTGGTGGACGGTCTGGCCGAGATCGGTCTACCGCTGGAAGTCGAACCGAACGGCGCGTTCTACGCGTATTTCAACATTTCCAGCACCGGTTTGGATGCGTGGACGTTCTGCGAGCGTGCGCTGAAGGAAGCGCATATCGCGTTGACGCCTGGCCGCGATTTCGGCGAGGCCACCGCGGATACGCACGTGCGCCTGTCGTACGCGGCTTCCCGCGAAGCCCTGCGCGAAGGATTGAAGCGACTCGGTGATTTCGTAGCCAAAGTGCGTGGCTGAGGTGCGTGGTTGAGATATTCGGCTGAAACATATGCCTGAAGCGCGATTTTTCACGCCGATGCAATCGTTTCCCGCACTGTGATTATTGGGTGCCCACCCTCCTTTCCGAGGGTGGGCATATTTGCAAAGGTTATCAAGGCATGTCGTGCAATAGGTTAATCGCTTAAGTTATTAAGCTGTGAACCATGGTTACATTGCATTCGCACGCCACCCGACTTGGCGTGCTTGACATCGGTTCGAACACCGTCCACATGCTCATCGTCGACGCGGCTCCGGGCGCGCGCCCCGAGCCCGAGGCCAGCACCAAAAGCACTATTCGCCTGATGCAGTATCTCAAAGATGACGGCAGCATCAAAAAAGCAGGCATCGAAGCCTTGCTCAGCGCGGTTGAAAAGGCGATGAAACTCGCCGAAGAATACGAAATCACCCAGCTGCTGGTCCTGGCCACTTCCGCACTACGCGAAGCGCCGAACGGAGGCAAGATCCTACGCAAGATTGAAGAGGCCATCGGCCAGCCGGTCACCGTGCTGTCCGGCGTGGATGAGGCCCGACTCACCTTCCTGGCCGCCCGCCGTTGGTATGGCTGGGATGCCGGTCGTCTGCTCGTCATCGACATCGGCGGCGGCTCGCTCGAAGTGGCCATGGGCTCCGACGAGGACCCGACCGTCGCGCTGTCCGTTCCTGCCGGAGCTGGCCGCGTGACGCGCGAGTTCCTGCCGGAAAGCGGCGTCGCGGATGATGACGATCTGGAAGCTGCCCGCAAGAACATCCGCAAGATCCTCGAGCCAATGGTCAAGTCGTTCCCCAAATCGAAGCATCCGATGCATGCCGTGGGCACGTCGAAGACGATTCGCTCCCTGGCCCGTCTCGCCGGTGCGGTGATGCGCCAACCGGGCCGTGTGGACACGTCGATTATGACGATCGACCAGCTCGAGGATTGGCTACCGCGTCTTGCGGCCATCGCCCCGGACCAGCGCACCGCATTGCCGGGCGTCACGCCGGAACGTACGTATCAGATCGTCGGCGGTGGCCTGGTGATCGATGAGATTATGAAGGCGCTGGACGTCAAAGAAATCGAAATCTGCCCGTGGGCGCTGCGAGAAGGTGCGATTCTGCGCTGGCTCGACCAGTTCGGCCGCACCAGACTTGGTTTCTAGCGGCTTCGCGGCTGTGGCGCGTTGTTGAGAGCGCGCTTTGGTCACGTTGCCAAACCTCGCTTACGGCTCGGCTGTAGGCGTTGCGGTTGCTGTAATCGCATGCAATCACAACGATTACAGCTGAGCTTTGTATTATGGCGGTATTATTGCCCTTGCAGTTCCTCCAACTGGCGCTTCATCTTGTGCAGTTTCGCGTAGATCTCATTGCGCTGTTCGGGATTCTTGGCGCGTTGATGGTCGCGGGTGAGCTTGTCGACCTGCGCAGTGAGATGCGCGATCTGCATGCGTCGGGCGAGACGTGCATTCAAGTCGATGGGGGATGGGTCGTCCAGAATCACTTGCGAACACAGCGACTCCCACAGGGCGTCCACGGACTCGACCGTCGGGTCTGAAACGTCCAATGTGGCCTCGCCGGCGGGTTTCCATTCGGAAATGAACACTTTGGAAGTGGTGGTATGGCCCGCTCGTGCCGGCAGCGCGCGACGTACGGCGAACGCGCATTCCTGACGTGTCGTACCTTCGAAATCGGCATCGCGTACGCAGACAAACAACATTCCCGACTTGCGCTGCATCGCAATCAATTCGACGATGTCCGTCGGAACGGGAGCGTTCAATCCATGCAATCGCAGCCCAATCACCAGTATCTCCGGTACTCGTGTTCCTGCGGCGAGTCCGATATTGCGCGACTGCAGCAGCGACAGCATGGTGATTGTTTCGATATCATTGGCCAATCGTTGTTTCGTTTTGGCGGAAACCGGGATTTTCGCTACGAACAGACCTTTCGGCAACGTCGCTTTTTCTGCGGGAATCGCAGTGGAATTTGGCAGACCCAAAGTGATTGCGGAAACGGAACCGCAGGAGGCGATCGTCATTGCTGGCCTTCTTTCATAAGCTGTGAAAAGCATCGCTTCGACTTTAACGCAAAAACGTTGCGATTTATAGTACTAGTGCGATTATTGGCTATCGTTTTATGGTTGGGTTGCTGGTGTCCGCAATCTGCGACACGCCGAGATTTGCTGAATGTGGCGTATTCGCGTATTGTTTCTTCTTGCGGTGATCATAGCCTAGGTGAGACGCCCGGTCCCATTCCGAACCCGGAAGCTAAGGCCTAGCACG
>OLND01002120.1_pt1 | contig 18641 bp, 17 predicted proteins | sample 1672031 | NCBI WGS metagenome assembly OLND01 (sample SAMEA3136638, study PRJEB25190) | human gut metagenome | biome: human gut; feature: human-associated habitat; material: faeces | place: Austria | collected 2013 | reverse complement strand
CTCTTGGCAGCGATGAGATTGCCACCAAACTTTCTTCCGTCCGGGCTTTAAATGACGCAAAAGAAAAAGGACAGGATCTGATCACAGTCTGTTCCGCCTGTCATCACGTGATCAAACGCGTAAACGATGACATGGCGAATGTAGAAGACATTCAGACAAAAGTAAACAACTACATGGCTCTTTCCGAGCCATATCTTGGCGAAACGAAAGTACTTCATTATCTGGAAGTGCTGCGTGACGTCGTTGGATTTGACAAGATCAAAGAGAAAGTGGTAAATCCATTAAAAGGAAGAAAAATCGGCGCATATTACGGCTGTATGCTGCTTCGTCCGAGCACCACAATGCAGTTTGACGATCCGGAAAATCCGACAATCATTGAAGACTTTATCAAGGCCCTTGGCGCAACACCGGTCGTATATCCGATGAGAAATGAGTGCTGCGGCGGCTACATATCCCTCAAAGAAAAGAAAATGGCATCCAACATGGTAGACCAGATCATGGCATCCGCATCCTACAAAGGAGCAGAAGAACTGATCACTGCATGTCCGCTTTGCATGTACAACCTGCGCAATAACGGAACAAAAGAAGGTCTTCCGGTTACCTACTTTACCGAGCTTCTTGCAGAAGCACTCGGCATCAAAGAGGAGGTGCAGGCATGAAAATTGCAACATCCGATGAAATCCGTGCCATCGCCGGTGTGGATACCAGAAAATGTATGAAATGCGGTAAATGTTCCGCATCCTGTCCTGCTTATAACGAAATGGACATCCGTCCGCATCAGTTTGTATCTTACGTACAGAACGGCGATGTGGAAGCACTGATGAACTCCAAGTCCATCTGGAAATGCCTCTCCTGCTTCGCATGTGTAGAGCGCTGTCCAAGAGACGTAAAACCTGCCAAACTGATCGAGGCAGTTCGTCTTTCCGTGATCCGTCAGAGAGGAGAGAATTATCTTTCTCCGGATGAAATTCCGGCTCTTCTGGATGATGAGACTCCGCAGCAGCTTCTGATGAGTGCATTCCGTAAATATAGAAAGTAAAAAACAACCCATCCACAGAAAGGTGAGAGAAAAGTGCAAAGAATAGGAGTATTTGTCTGCCACTGCGGTACAAATATTGCGGCTACGGTTGATGTCAAAAAAGTTGTTGACGTCATCAGCAAAGAGCCGGGTGTTGTTCATGCAGAGGATTATCAGTATATGTGTTCCGAAACAGGTCAGCAGAAAGTGATCGATGCCATTCAGAATGAGCATCTGACCGGCGTTGTCATCTGTTCCTGCTCTCCGCGTATGCATGAAGGAACGTTCCGCAAAGCAGCAGAAAAAGCGGGCCTGAACCCGTATCAGCTGGAGATTGCAAACATTCGTGAGCAGTGTTCCTGGATTCATAAAGACATGGAAGAGGCTACCGAGAAGGCCGTAATTCTGGCCCGTGCAGCCGTTGCTAAAGTTATGCTGGATACCCCGCTTACCCCGGGCGAGAGCCGCGTTGTAAAACGTGCGCTGGTGATCGGAGGCGGTATCGCAGGTATTCAGACTGCACTGGATATCGCAGATGCAGGCTATGAAGTAGATATCGTAGAGAAGACCCCGAGTATCGGCGGAAGAATGTCACAGCTTGACAAGACATTCCCGACCCTCGACTGTTCTTCCTGTATCCTGACTCCTCGTATGGGAGAGGTAAACGCGCATGAGAAGATCAACATCTATACCTACAGCGAGGTAGAGAGCGTTGGCGGATTCGTCGGTGATTTCAAAGTAGACATCCGTAAGAAAGCAAGATACGTAGATATGGACAAATGTACCGGATGCGGACTCTGTCAGGAGAAATGTCCTTCCAAGAAGAACCTGAGCGAGTTCAACAGAGGCCTGTCCAACCGTACTGCAATCTACACACCGTTCGCACAGGCAGTTCCGAACGTACCGGTTATTGATACTGCAAACTGTATCCACTTCAAAACCGGAAAATGCGGTATCTGCTCCAAAGTCTGTGCAGCAGGTGCAGTAAACTACGACCAGAAAGATGAAGTAATCACCAGAGAGTACGGCGCAATTGTTGTGGCAACTGGTTTCGATACCATCAGTCTGGACAAGTTTGACGAATATTATTACAACCAGAGCAAAGACGTAATTACCTCCCTTGAGATGGAGCGTCTGATGAATGCTGCCGGCCCGACAGGCGGTAAAGTAGTACGTCTTTCCAACGGCGAGCATCCGAAGGATATCGTATTTATCCAGTGTGTCGGTTCCCGTGACGTGACCTGCAGAGGAAAGAGCTACTGCTCCAAGATCTGCTGTATGTACACCGCAAAACAGGCTATGCTGGTGCGTGACCATTATCCGGATGTCAACGTACATGTCTTCTACATTGATGTTCGTACCCCGGGTAAAAACTTCGATGAGTTCTATCGCCGTGCGGTAGAAGAGTTCAATGTAGACTACATCAAAGGCCAGGTAGGAAAAGTATCCGAGGCTCCGAACGGACGTCTTCTGGTACAGGGTTCCGACCTGCTTGACAACCGTCAGATCAAAATGGAAGCAGACCTTGTTGTCCTTGCAACTGCTATCGAGCCGAGCAAAGATGCAAGAAAACTGGCTACCATGCTGACTGCAAGTATGGATACCAACGATTTCTTTACTGAGGCACACGCAAAACTGCGTCCGGTAGAGTCCCCGACCGCAGGTGTCTTCCTCTCCGGCGTATGCCAGGGACCGAAAGATATCCCGGAGACCGTTGCACAGGCAGGAGCTGCTGCTGTCAAAGTAGTCGGACTGCTGGCAAAAGACAAACTGACCACCAACCCGTGTACAGCAGAATCCAATCCGCTGTTCTGTAATGGATGTGCATCCTGTGAAAAAGTCTGCCCATACGGCGCAATTTCCTACGAAGACCGTCAGGTCAACGACCATGGAATCCGTGAAACCAGACATGTGGCAGTCGTTAACGGCGCACTTTGCCATGGATGCGGTGCATGTACCGTTGCATGTCCGTCCGGCGCTATGGACCTGAAAGGATTCTCCAATAGACAAATTCTCGCGGAGGTAGATGCAATATGCCGATAGATAACAACGAAAACAAAGAATTTAAGCCAGTCATCGTGGCATTCTGCTGCAACTGGTGCTCCTACGCAGGAGCAGACCTAGCAGGTTCCAGCCGTCTTTCCTATCCGGCAGACGTAAAGATCATCCGTGTTCCATGTTCCTGCCGTGTCAATCCGCTCTTCATCTTAAGAGCATTCCAGAAGGGCGCTGACGGAGTCATCCTCTGCGGATGCCATCCGGGAGACTGCCATTACAGCACAGGAAACTATTATGCAAGAAGACGTATGACCCTGCTGTTCTCCATGCTGGATTACATGGGCGTTGAGAACGGACGTACCCGTGTGGAATGGGTATCCGCCGCAGAAGGTGTGAAATTCTCCCAGACCATGAACGAGTTCATCGAGCAGGTTACAAGCCTTGGTAAGAATGTCAGATTGGAGGATTTACGATGCAAGAAAAATTAGTATCCCGCGCAAAAGAGCTTCTGTCTGACGGTACCGTAGTCCGTGTTCTTGGCTGGAGAAAAGGTGACACTGATTTCAGTGCAGAGCCTGCATTCTTCGAGACTGCCGAGAGCCTTTCCGAGTTTACCTACGACGGATTCTGCGGCGCAAACCTTAGCAAATACATGATTAAAGCATCGAAAGAAGAAGGAAAAACACTCGTTTTCTTAAAACCGTGTGATACTTACAGCTTTAATCAGTTAATCAAAGAGCATCGTGTGGATCGCGAGAAAACCTATATCGTCGGCATCGGCTGCGATGGAAAACTCGATATCGAAAAGATCCGTGAAGCAGGATGCAAGGGTATTACCGCTGTAACAGAAGACGGCGATACCATCAAAGTGGCAACTGTTTACGGCGACAAAGAGCTCGCAAGAGAGGATGTTATCCTGGAAAGATGCAAAGCCTGCAAGGGCGGAAAACACGTTGCCTACGACGAGCTGGCAGAGAACTGCGACGAAGAGAAACCGGCAAAAGAAGGCCGTTTTGAACTGGTTGAGAAGCTCGAGGCAATGGCTCCGGAAGAGCGTTTCGCATTCTGGCAGAACGAACTGTCCCGCTGTATCCGCTGTAATGCATGCCGTAACGTATGTCCGGCCTGCAGCTGTATCAAATGTGTCTTCGATAATGACCGTTACGATACCGCACAGAAAGCAAATACGACTACATTTGAAGAGCAGATGTTCCACATTATCCGTGCATTCCACGTTGCCGGACGCTGCACCGACTGTGGCGAGTGTTCCCGTGTATGTCCGCAGCACATTCCGCTGCACCTGCTGAACCGTAAATTCATCAAAGATATCGACGAGTTCTACGGAGAGTATCAGGCAGGCGCCGATACCGACAGCCGTGCACCGCTCACCAACTTCACACAGGAAGATGTAGAGCCAAGTATCGTTAAGGAAAGGGGTTAAGGGATGTATCAGATTAGCAGAGAAAAAATGCCGGAGCTCCTTGCCGCTGTTGCAAAGGAGATGGATCTTTTCCTTCCGGTACAAAACAATGGAATTACCAATTTCGGTTTCTGGACCGAGGACGCAGACGTGGATCTCGATACCTTAAAAACCGTAAAATCCCCGAAAGATGCCTTTTTCCCGCAGAGTGAAATTCTTTACTCCTGCTATCAGAAGGCAAATAAAACCAGCATTGAACCGGCTGCATTAAAAGACGCACCGTTTGCTATCTTCGGCGTTCGTCCGTGCGATGTCAGAGCGTTCGATGTTCTGGACCGCGTTTTCTTAAGCGAGCCTGCAGACGTTTACTATGCAGCAAGAAGAGAGCACGGCATCGTTGTTTCCCTGGCTTGTCATGAGCCGGAAGACAGCTGCTTCTGTAAAACCTTCGGCATCGATGCTGCAGAACCGGCAGCAGATGTTGCTATGTGGCAGGTAGCTGACGGTTATGCATGGGAAGCAAAAACCGAAAAAGGCCAGAAACTGACCGAGCTTGTAAAAGCTTACCTGACCGAGCAGGATCTTACCAAAGAAGTAGAGGCTGAGAAAGAAGCAATCCGTACTCTGATCGACAAGATGCCAAACAGCAACCTTTCCCTCGAGGGATGGGGCGTTGGCAAGACAAAAGAACGTTTTGACGATCCGAAGTGGAAAGAACTTTCCGATGCCTGCTTAGGCTGCGGAACCTGTACGTTCTCCTGCCCGACCTGCCAGTGCTACGATATCAAAGACTTTAACACCGGAAACGGTGTACAGCGTTACCGCTGCTGGGATTCCTGCATGTACTCTGATTTCACCATGATGGCAGCAGGAAACAACCGTACCACACAGCTGCAGCGTTTCCGTCAGCGTTTCATGCACAAACTGGTATACTTCCCGGACAACAACGACGGAATGTATTCCTGCGTCGGATGTGGACGCTGCGTAGAGAAATGCCCGCAGTCGCTGAACATTGTCAAAGTAATCAAACGCATGGGAGGTACCAAGTAAATGTGCAATTGTAGTTGTGGAAGCGAAGAAAAGAAAAACGCTTTGCTGCCGCAGGTCGGTATCATCACAGATATCCGCCGCGAAACACCGGACGTAAAAACATTCCGTATCGTTCGTCCGGACGGCACCAAGCTGTTTGAACATATGCCTGGCCAGTGCGCAATGCTCTGTGTACCGGGTGTCGGAGAGGCACTGTTTTCCATTACCTCTTCCCCGACAAACAAAGAGTACCAGGAGTTCTCCATCAAGGAGTGCGGTACTTTAACGAATTATCTTCACAACATGTCCGTAGGAGATGAAATCCTGGTTCGTGGACCGTATGGAAATCATTTCCCGGTAGAAACCGTATTAAAAGGACAGGATCTGCTGTTCATCGCCGGAGGTATCGGACTTGCTCCACTGCGTTCTGTTATTAATTACGTACTGGACAATCGTGATAACTACGGTACCGTAGATATCGTTTACGGTTCCCGTTCCAAAGACGATCTGGTACAGTTAAAAGAGATCCAGGAAGTATGGGCGAAAGCAAAAGATGTCAACGTGCATCTGACGATTGACCGTGAACAGGAAGGCTGGGACGGCCATGTAGGATTCGTTCCGAATTATGTGAAAGAACTGAACATGTCCGTTGACAAAACAGCTCTGATCTGCGGACCGCCGATCATGATCAAATTTGTCCTTCAGGGACTTCAGGAGCTGGGCTATGAGAAAACACAGGTTTACACTACTTTGGAGCTTCGTATGAAATGCGGTATCGGAAAATGCGGCCGCTGCAACATCGGAGATAAATATGTCTGCAAAGACGGCCCGGTTTTCCGCTGCGACGAGATTGACGAATTACCGAACGAATATTAAACGGAGGTTGAAGAAAATGCAGGAAATGGTAAATATTTACGTTTACGGCAAGAAGTATTCCGTACCTGGCGATCTGACCATTATGACCGCTATGGAGTATGCCGGATATCAGTTAAAACGCGGATGCGGATGCCGTCACGGATTCTGCGGTGCATGTGCGACCATCTACAGAATCAAAGGAAAGAATGAGCTGAAAACCTGTCTGGCATGTCAGACACAGGTAGAAGACGGTATGTATATCGCAAGCCTTCCGTTCTATCCGATCGACAAGAGAACATACGATATCGAAGAGATCAGCGCAGAGCAGAGAGTCATGATGGATCTGTATCCGGAAATCTACAGCTGCGTTGGATGTAATGCATGTACCAAAGGATGTCCGCAGGATCTGAACGTTATGCAGTATATCGCATACGCACAGAGAGGCGACTTCAAAAAATGCGCAGAAGAGTCCTTCGACTGCATCGGCTGCGGAATCTGTGCATCCCGCTGTCCGGCTGGTATCTCCCATCCGATGGTAGGAGAGCTGGCAAGACGTCTGAACGGAAAATACATTGCTCCGAAGTCTGAACATGTAAAGAACCGTGTAGCAGAGATCAAAGAAGGAAAATTTGATGATCTGATCGAGCAGGTTATGCAGAAACCGATCGAAGAAATGCAGGAACTTTACAACAACCGTGAGATCGAGAAATAAGGAGGGAATTTCGAATGTATACACTGGCCAATATGCAGGACTCTATTAAAAAGGTAGAAGCTACCAGAGCCCAGAGAATGGCAAATGAGCCAAGAAGAATGACAGCGGATGAGAAAGATGCCCTTCTTGCAGCATATCATCCGGACTATAAAGAGGAAGGCTTCATCACCCTGAAAGTCGGCCCGAACAAAGGTGAGAAAGTTCCGACAGAGCTCGGCTATCTGCTGGAGTCCAACAGCCGTATCCTCGGTGTTGACATCGACCTTGACAAAGTAGATTATGACGTAGATGTACTGGTTATCGGTGCCGGTGGAGCAGGTTCTTCTGCAGCTATCGAGGCTCACGAGGCTGGCGCAAACGTTATGATTACCACCAAACTGAGAATTGGTGATGCAAACACCATGATGGCAGAAGGTGGAATCCAGGCAGCTGACAAAGAAAACGATTCCCCTGTACAGCATTATCTGGACTGCTTCGGCGGCGGACATTTTGCTGCAAAGCCAGAGCTGGTAAAGAGACTTGTAATGGAAGCTCCGGATGCAATTAAATGGCTGAACGATCTTGGCGTTGAGTTCGATAAAGAAGACGATGGAACCATGATCACCACACACGGTGGCGGAACCTCCAGAAAGAGAATGCATGCTGCAAAGGATTATTCCGGATCTGAAATCATGCGTACTATCCGTGACGAGGTTCTGAACCTTGGCATTCCGGTAGTAGAATTTACTTCTGCTGTAGAACTTCTGAAAGATGAAAAAGGACAGACTGCAGGTGCTGTTCTTCTTAACATGGAAACCGGCGATTACTCCGTCGCAAGAGCAAAAACTGTTGTCATTGCAACTGGCGGAGCTGGAAGAATGCACTATCAGGGATTCCCTACCTCTAACCACTACGGCGCAACCGCAGATGGTCTTGTACTTGGTTACAGAGCAGGTGCTTCCCTTCTTTATCAGGATTCCATCCAGTACCATCCAACTGGTGCCATTTATCCGTCACAGATCCTTGGCGCGCTGGTAACAGAGAAGGTTCGTTCCGTTGGCGCACAGCTTGTAAATGCAAACGGAGAAGCCTATATTCACCCTCTGGAAACCCGTGATGTCAATGCTTCCGGTGTTATCCGTGAGTGTGAGGAAGGCCGTGGCGTAGAGGTTCCTGGCGGACTGAAAGGTGTATGGCTGGATACTCCGATGATCGAGATCCTTGGAGGAGAGGGAACTATTGAGAAGAGAATCCCGGCAATGTTCCGTATGTACATGAACTATGGCGTTGATATGAGAAAAGTGCCGATCGTGATCTATCCTACTCTTCACTACCAGAACGGTGGTCTGGAAATCGATGGAGACGGATTTACAAAAGAAATCCCGAACCTTCTGGTTGCAGGAGAAGCTGCAGGCGGAATCCACGGAAGAAACAGACTGATGGGCAACTCTCTTCTGGATGTAATCGTATTTGGAAGAAATGCCGGTAAAAAGGCTGCTGCAAAATGCAAAGAGGTAGAGCTTGGAAAAATGAATCTGGATCATATTTACGCATATGAGAAAGAGTTAAAAGCAGCAGGAGCAGAGACCGATAAAGTATCTCCATTACTGCTTCCAAACTACGCCCGTCACGAGCAGAGATAATAACCAGATAGTTAAAAAGAACTTCCGGTACCGTTAAATTGCCGGTATCGGAAGCTTTTTATATAATGTAAAAGGATATGTCGCCTTTTGGCGGTATGCCATAAATGAAAGAAGGGAGCTTACCAAAATGCGTGAAGTAGAAGTAAGCAGACTTACAGACGTCATCGAAAAACTCTGTATCGAAGCAAACGAACATCTTCCGGAAGACGTAAAATGCGCTATCAAAACATGCCGCGCATGCGAAGACGGAGAGATTGCCAAGGGTATCCTTGACAATATTATCGAGAATTTTGATATTGCAGATAACGAAAATGTACCGATCTGCCAGGATACAGGAATGGCATGTGTGTTCCTTGAAATTGGACAGGATGTGCACTTTGTTGGCGGAGATCTTACTGATGCCATCAACGAAGGTGTACGCCGCGGATATACAAACGGATATCTTCGCAAATCTGTTGTAAAAGATCCTGTACGCCGTGGAAATACAGGAGACAATACACCGGCTATGATCTATACAGAAATCGTTCCTGGTGATAAAGTGAAGATCACAGTTGGCCCGAAGGGCTTCGGAAGTGAGAACATGAGTATGATCCGTATGTTCAAGCCATCTGCAGGACTTCAGGGAATCAAGGATTTCATTCTGGAAGTCGTTGAGACAGCAGGCCCGAACCCATGCCCTCCTATGGTTGTAGGTGTTGGAATCGGCGGAACTTTTGACAAATGTGCTCTTCTTGCAAAGAAGGCACTGATGCGTCCTCTGGATTCCCACAATCCGGATCCATACTATGCAGACCTGGAAGACGAAATGCTGGAGAAAGTAAACAAGCTTGGAATCGGACCACAGGGCTTTGGAGGAAAGACCACAGCCATCGGTCTGAATATTGAGACAATGCCTACTCACATTGCGGGAATGCCATGTGCAGTCAACATCAACTGCCACGTTACCCGCCACAAAACGGAGGTGATCTGATCATGGAAAGAAGACATATTACACTGCCTCTGACTGAAGAACTGGCAAAAACCCTTCACGCAGGAGATCAGGTTCTCCTTACCGGAACCATTTACACATCCCGTGACGCAGGACACAAACGTATGTGTGAGGCTCTTGCAAAAGGCGAAAAGATTCCTTTTGATCCAACAGATGCAACTATTTATTATGTAGGACCAACTCCTGCAAAACCAGGCCAGGTCATTGGATCTGCCGGACCAACTACCAGTGGTCGTATGGATGCCTATGCACCAACCATGATGTCTGTAGGAGCCCGCGGAATGATCGGTAAAGGAGCACGTCTGCCTGAAGTAGTAGAAGCCATGAAAAAATATCACGGTGTTTACTTCGGAGCCATCGGCGGCGCCGGCGCCCTTCTTGCCAAATGCATCAAAAAAGCGGAGCTTATCGCATACGAGGATCTGGGCGCAGAAGCTCTCCGTAAGCTTTACGTAGAAGATATGCCTCTTGTAGTCATTATTGACAGCGAAGGCAACAATCTTTATGAAGAGGGAAGAAAAGAGTATCTGGAAGCGCATAAAGAAAACTAATAATTGTGATGTAAATCTTGCAGAATGTCTTTTTCAAATACGTCCCAGACATATAAGATATATATACTCCACATATCAAAATAGATGTTTACAGAATGTGCTGTTTATTCTATAATCTGAAGATATGTATGTATACGAAAGAAAAAAGACGAAGGAAGGAACTTATTATGGACCATCATAAAAGGGTACAGACCTCAGAAGCATTCATAAACAGTGCATTTCTTGCAGTGTCCGGAGGATTTCAGGATGCCTATACCTATTTTACCCGCGATGGCGTTTTCTCCAACGCGCAGACCGGAAACGTGGTACTGATGAGTGAGCGGTTTATGAACGGCGAAGTGAAAGCAGGATTGCATTATCTCATTCCCCTGACCGCATTCTTCCTTGGAGTTCTGTTAGCGGAACGCATTCAGGAAAAATTTCGCTATGCCAGACGCCTTCACTGGCGCCAGGGAATCCTTCTGGTAGAGATCATCCTGCTGTTTCTGGTTGGCTTCATCCCAGGGAACCTGAACGTGCTTGCCACCACCCTGGTATCCTTCTCATGCGCCCTTCAGGTGCAGACCTTCCGAAAGGTTGAAGGAAACTCTTACGCCAGCACCATGTGTATCGGAAACCTGAGAAGCGGCACTGCAGCCCTTTCCGCTTATATGCGTGAAAGAAAGCCACGCCTGCTTCATCAGGCCTTATGTTACTTCGCCATTATTTTCCTGTTTGCCATTGGCGCAGGAATTGGCGGCAGACTTTCAATGGCTTACGGCGAAAGAGCTATCTGGGTATCCAGTATCCTGCTTCTCATCAGCTTCCTATTGATGTTTATAGAGGAAATCGAAGAGGCAGAACACCGCTGGCAGTGAGAAATTAATAAAGCTTCAGTACCTTTACAATTACAAATTATAAAAAAATATCCAGTCTCCATACAACAATGGCAGGCTGGATGTTTTTTGTACAATATAATCTTTCGCAAATTGTGAGGCACATCTTGCGGAAAGTCTTCCTCAAACATGCTCCGCAGTTTAAGATAAAATCCCTGTAGACTGTAAAAACAGAATAAACATCATAACCGGTGCAACAAAGCGGATCATGACGCGGTACAATTTTTTTCTGCGGAACTTATCTCCGCTTCTTTCCATTTCGTCAATCACATAATCCGGCGTTACGATCCAGCCGATGAGAATTGTGGAAAGCAGTGCAATAAACGGCATCATAACACTGTTGCTGATGTAATCCATAATATCAAGAAGCTGTCCTACAGAACCGTTCGGAAGCTTCACTTCCACGTAGAAAATACTGTATCCCAAAGCGATAACTGCGGAAGCTGCAAGGTAGATCACAGATAAAACAAGAACTGTTTTTTTACGGCTGGTATGAAAAATTTCCATGCAGTTTGCAGTAATAGATTCCAGTACGGAAATACAGGAAGATAATGTTGCAAAAATAGCAGTTACGAAAAACAGGATTCCTACGAAGGTACCAGCTTTTCCCATTGCAGAAAATACCTTTGGCAGGGAGATAAACATCAGGCTTGGTCCGGCACCCATTCCCTCAGTGCCGGAAAAAACATATACTGCCGGAATGATCATGGCACCTGCAAGAAAGGCAACACCTGTGTCAAAAATTTCAATCTGATTGATCGCTTTGTTCAGGTTCACTTCAGGTTTTACATAGGAGCCGTAGGTGATCATAATTCCCATGGATACACTGAGTGAAAAGAACAGCTGGCTCATGGCATCCAGCAGAATCTGCAGAAAACGCTGCACAGTCAGTCCTTCAAGGTCTGGCGTCAGGTAGTAAAGAAATCCCTGTAAGCCGGTACGGAGCTGACCGGAAGCATCCGTGTGTGAAATCGTAAGAGAATACACTGCGATCACTACGACCAGAACAAGCAGAACCGGCATCATCCATTTGGATACTTTTTCAATACCCTTTTCCACGCCATTGTATACAATGAAAGCAGTAACACCCATGAAAAGCAGTGCAAAGATCACCGGTGAAGTGGAAGATGTGATAAAGGCTGTAAAATAGTCATCTGCGGCAGCTGCCTGCGCCTGATCGGTTACGTATACCACCGCATATTTGGTGATCCATCCGCCGATGACCGCGTAATAGGTCATAATAAGCACTGGTACAAGGAATGTAAGGATTCCCAGGAACTTCCATCTGGGACGCATCTGGGTATAGGCTCCGATGGCACTCTTCTGTGTACGCCGTCCGATCGCAATATCAGAGGTGAGAAGGGTAAATCCGAAGGTTAGTACCAGAATCAGATAGATAATTAAAAATAAGCCTCCGCCGTCCTTTGCGGCAAGGTATGGGAATCTCCACAAATTTCCCACTCCTACAGCACTTCCGGCTGCAGCCAGGACAAAACCAAGCTGTCCTGAAAAATGGTTTGATCTTTTTTCCATTACATTTGTTTCCCCCTTAATGTTGTAAGAATAGGATAACATATGATAAGATAATAGTAAAACAAATACTCAAATTTTTAGCGAGCAGAAAGGATGTAAAACACAAATGAGACAATGTATGGATTCCGAAAACCTGCATCGCAGGCTAAAAAAAATAATCGGCCAGGTACAGGCCATTGACCGTATGATTGATGAGGACGTTCCCTGCGAGGATGTGCTCTCCCAGATCAATGCTGCAAAATCTGCCCTCCACGGCTGCGGAAAAGTGGTGTTAGAAGGTCACATCAAACACTGTGTCCGCGATGGCATTGAACATGGCGATGCAGATAAGACCATCGAGAGCTTTACGAAAGCAGTAGAACGTTTCTCCAATATGAGCTGATAAGTGTCTGCTTTTGTTATTTTTACTAAAATTTAACAGGAACAGGATAATGTAAAAAGTCACGGTGAAAAGCCGTGATTTTTTTTGTCTGAATTTAACAACCATTTGACACAACTAAGATTGTTAAGGAGACCTGAAAAATTTTATAATACCATTGTGTCAGGGAGCGGCTGGAGTTACTGGCTGGAAGGCACAGTAACCCATCTGCAACAGGATGGAAAGAGGAGAATATATTTTTATGCATCACGATCTTGCATCAATGATAAAAGAAAAGAAATTATTCCTTTTGGATATTGACGGAACAGTAGCACTTGGGAGTGAAATTCTACCGGGCGCCGCAGACTTTCTCCGAACAGTCAGAGAAAGCGGCGGAATGCTCCGTTTTCTTACAAATAATTCTTCCAAAGCAGCAGAAGATTATGTAGAGCAATTCCGGGAATGGGGAATTGAGACAACTGAAGAAGAGTTTGTCACAGCAGGAACCTACGCCAGAGATTTTCTAAAAAAATACTATAGAAACGGGAAAATACTGGTAGCAGCCACAGAGACTTATTGTAAAGAATTAGAAAAAGCAGGACTGAATATTACCTGCCAGGCCGGGCAGGATGTGGACTGTGTGCTTTGTGCTTACGATACAGAGCTGACTTACGAAAAGCTGGTTCAGGTATGCCGGCAGCTTACCGAGACAAAGGTTCCCTGGTTTGCTACAAACCCGGATCTTCGCTGTCCCATTGATTTCGGAATGGTTCCGGACTGTGGTTCCATCTGCAAAATGATCACTGCTTCTGTTGGAAGAGAACCGGAATATATTGGCAAACCAGCACCTGGAATGGTGTACGCCTGTCTGGAAGAGACCGGCTGTACGCCCAGGCAGACACTTCTCATCGGTGACCGGATCTACACAGATATGGAATGCGGCAAAAGGGCTGGAATCGACAGCTGTCTGGTGCTGACCGGGGAAGGCACAGCAGAAGAGTGGAAAAATGGTTTCCAGTGCCCGTCGCTGGGAAAACTGGCAGGGTATCTGATGTAGAAAATCAATCAGCAGAACATTTGTTATATAAGTGAAGGTATTTGGACTGGTACATCGTTTTCGAAACGGTTCCGATTTACCACAATAGAAGGAGAGGAAAAGAATAATAATATGTCGGAAATAATGTTAAAAGACATCTGCAAAAGCTACGAAAATGGCTTCCACGCAGTCAATGAATTTAATCTGGAAATAGAAAAAGGCGAGTTTATTGTATTTGTCGGTCCATCTGGCTGTGGAAAATCCACAACCCTTCGAATGATTGCCGGTCTGGAGGATATCTCAGACGGAGAACTGTGGATCGGAGACAGACTGGTCAATTATCTGGAACCAAAAGAGAGAGACCTGGCAATGGTTTTCCAGAGCTATGCCCTTTATCCCCAGATGAACGTATATGACAACATTGCATTTTCCTTACAGGTAAGAAAAGTGCCCAAAAAAGAAATTAACGAGAAGGTTCACAAGGTAGCCGGACTTCTGGGACTGGAAAATCTTCTGAAACAAAGACCGAAGAATCTTTCCGGAGGTCAGCGTCAGCGAGTGGCGATCGGAAACGCCATTATCCGGGAACCGAAGGTACTTCTTATGGATGAGCCCCTTTCCAATCTGGATGCCAAGCTCCGCACCCAGATGCGCGTGGAACTGGCAAATATCCACAAATCCCTTGGAAATACCATTATCTACGTAACACACGACCAGACAGAGGCCATGACTCTGGGCGACCGGATCGTGGTTATGAACCATGGCCTGATCCAGCAGGCAGACACCCCTCAGAACCTTTATGAATATCCTGTAAACCGTTTCGTGGCAGGCTTTATCGGTTCTCCATCCATGAACTTCCTGCAGGCTCGTGTCTGGGAAGAAAAGAATGAAAAGGTGTTTGAACTGGAAGAGGGCGCAGCCATTACCATTCCGGATTTTTTATGGAAGCCTCTTCGGAAAAAAGGCTACTTTGGAAAAAATGTGGAGCTTGGTGTCCGTCCGGAGCATTTCATGGAAAAGCCGGCAGATGGCGATGTATTCAGCGAATGGAAAATAGAAGTGACGGTCACTGCAAGAGAGCTTCTGGGAGCAGAAGTGATCCTCCATTTCAGCTACATGGGCCAGGACTGCTGTGCAAAGGTTTCCGGAGACAGTACTCTGGATAAAGGCGATAAAGTAACCCTCTGGATCGATATGGAGCGCATCTGTATGTTTGACATGGGAAATCAGAAAAACATACTGCTGTGTGAGCCGTAACCGCTCTGGTAATACGGAAGTTAATACAAAAGGAAGGAAGTTTATTTCATGAAAAAGTTAAAAAAAGCAGGTGCCTACTGGTATCTGGTGCCAAGTTTTCTTATTTTTGGAATCTTCCTGTTTTTTCCGTTTTTTAAAACTTTATATTTAAGTCTTTTTAAAACGAACAAAATGGGACAGGCAAAATTATTTGTAGGGCTGGGAAATTATCAGGAGCTGCTGCAGTCTTCCTCATTCTGGAACAGTCTTACCGTAACCCTGATCTTTGTTGTCATTGTAGTAGCTGTCAGCATGTTTCTTGGACTGGTTACCGCCATGCTTTGCAACAAAACATTTCCTGGAATCCGTTTTTTCAGTACTGCGTACGCTTTGCCAATGGCAATCGCTTCCAGTTCAGCCGCAATGGTTTTCAAGATCATGCTTCACCCCTCAGTTGGAATTATCAACAAGATTTTTAATCTGAATATAAACTGGGTCAGTGATCCCAAATATGCGCTGATCTGTGTGGCAATTCTCACAGCATGGCTGAACACCGGAATCAATTTCCTGTATTTTTCCGCAGGACTGAGCAACATTGATGAAACCATTTACGAGCGTGCTTCTGTAGACGGGGCAAGTGCTTTCCAGCAGTTTTACCGCCTTACACTTCCCGGTCTTGCACCTATGATGTTCTATACCCTGGTAGTAAATATTATCCAGGCCTTCCAGTCCTTTGGACAGGTAAAGATCCTGACTGAGGGAGGCCCGGGAGAGTCTACCAACCTGATCGTATATTCTATTTACCGGGATGCATTCTTTAATTACCGTTTCGGAAGTGCTGCAGCCCAGTCAGTGGTACTGTTCCTGATCGTGCTGGTACTCACACTGATCATGTTTAAGATTGAGAAAAAAGGAGTGAAATACTAATGTCACAGACCATCAGCATTACCACTGAAAAAGAAAAACAAATGGCACTGGAACGCCAGAAGTTCCAGGAAACAAAGGCAAAAATGCTGGCGCAGCAGAAATATAAAAGGACAGCGAAAATGGCAGGACACATTGCACTCAATATTGTAGTGGCATTTATTGTTCTGGCGCCGCTGTTATATGCCATCAGCATTGCCTTTATGCCATCCGGTGAGCTTTTCACCATGGAAATGAACATTCTGCCAAAGAATCCAACCCTGGAGAACTTTATCCAGGCCTTACATAAAGTTCCGCTTGCACGTTTTGTAGTAAATTCCTTCCTGGTAGCAGGGCTGATCACCTTTGGTCAGATCATTTCCTGCTCCCTGGCCGCTTTTTCCTTCTCCTTCCTGGATTTTAAGGGAAAAAATGTGCTGTTCATGCTGGTAATGGCTACGATGATGATTCCCGGAGAGGCGACCATCATCTCCAATTACCTGACTGTCAGCAGCTGGCACTGGCTGGATTCCTACAAAGTACTGATCATTCCCTATCTGACTTCTGCAATGGGAATCTTCCTGTTCAGACAGTTTTACCTTAGCTTCCCGATTTCCCTTTATGAGTCGGCGAAGATCGACGGCTGCTCCAATCTGCGCTTTATCTGGCAGATTCTGATGCCGCTGACAAAATCAGCAATGGGAGCCATGGCGGTTTACACCTTTATCAATGCATGGAACATGTATATGTGGCCGCTGCTTGTAACAGGATCAGACAAAATGCGTACCGTCCAGATCGGTATCGGTATGCTGGACAGCGTGGACTCCCAGTCTATTACCCTGATGATCGCAGGTGTTGTCCTGATCATCCTTCCGTCCATCTCCATTTTTATTGCAGGACAGAAGCAGCTGATCCGTGGTATGTTCTCAGGTGCCGTAAAAGGCTGAGAAATAGATGTTACTGTTTACGAGAAAATATGGACTGTGGTGTGAATTAGTCCATGTGTTTGTTGTAAACGGCAGCAAAAAGATGAAAACTGAATAGAGAAGAAAAAAATCGAAGAGAGACGAAAGAGGTAGAAGATGAAAAGAAAATTACTTACCTTAGTAACCGCAGCAACCTTACTTGGAAGTGTTTTACCAGTGAACTGCATGGCAGCAGCCGCAGATATCCCGGAAGGAACTACCATCTCATTCTGGCACGCAATGGGCGGTGTAAATGGTGAGGCACTTGATTATCTGGTAAATAAATTTAACGAAGAAAATGAATTTGGAATTACTGTGGATTCCCAGTATCAGGGTTCCTACGACGACGCCATCAACAAACTGAAAAGTGCACAGCTTGGAAACATGGGCGCAGATCTGGTACAGGTTTATGATATTGGAACACGGTTCATGATCGATTCCGGCTGGGTTATTCCAATGCAGGATATGATTGATGCAGAAGGATACGATGTATCTGATCTGGAAGCAAACATTACCGCATATTATACGGTTGATGATGAGTTATATTCCATGCCTTTTAACTCCTCCACACCGATCCTGTATTACAACAAGGATATGTTTGATGCAGCAGGAATCACAGAGATTCCAACCAGTCTGGAAGGAATTGCCGGCATCGCAGATGACCTTGTAAACAAAGGCGGCGCAGGGGAAGCCTTATCCATGGGAATTTACGGATGGTTTTTCGAGCAGTTTATGTGTAAACAGGGACTGGAATATGTAGACAACGGAAACGGACGTGAAGGTGCCGCTACAAAAGTGGTATTTGATGAGAACGGCGGAGCGTTGAACATTTTAAATGAGTGGAAATCCCTTTATGACGCAGGCTATGCACCAAATGTAGGACGCGGCGGGGATTCTGGTCTGGCTGATTTTTCTGCTGGAAAAGCAGCTATGACATTAGGCTCTACTGCTTCCCTGAAACAGATCCTTCAGGATGTAAATGGTTCCTTTGAGGTTGGTACTGCATACTTCCCATCTATTACAGATGGAGATCAGGGCGGTGTTTCCATCGGCGGTGCTTCCCTGTGGATGCTTGACAATCAGGATGATGCAAAGAAAGCTGCAACCTGGGAGTTTGTAAAATTCCTTGTATCTGCAGAATCCCAGGCATACTGGAATGCACAGACCGGTTATTTCCCGGTTACCACAGCTGCACACGATGAACCGGTATTCAAAGACAACATTGCACAGTATCCGCAGTTCCAGACCGCGATCGACCAGCTTCACGACTCTGCACCGGAATATGCAGGCGCTCTTCTCAGCGTTTTCCCGGAGGCACGTTCTATTGTAGAAACTGAGATCGAGAACATGCTGAACGGTAATGAGACAGCAGAAGAGGCTGTGGAGAAGATGGCTTCTGATATGAATAAGTCTATTGAGGAATACAACCTGTTAAATGAGTAAGCTTATTCGAAAAATGTATAATAGATAATGAAGTTACTGTTCAATGGTAACGTTCCGCGAGGTGTTTTTTGTGAACAAAGTTCACAGAAAACCCGAGAA
>OLND01002115.1_pt1 | contig 18679 bp, 12 predicted proteins | sample 1672031 | NCBI WGS metagenome assembly OLND01 (sample SAMEA3136638, study PRJEB25190) | human gut metagenome | biome: human gut; feature: human-associated habitat; material: faeces | place: Austria | collected 2013 | reverse complement strand
CTGGTGTGCACCTCGATGTGCGCATGGTGGATCGTGCGCGTGAACAACTGGGCTGCGAAGCTGCTCTACACCCTGTTCCTGTTCAATATGATCGTGCCGTTCCAGATGGTGATGTTCACCCTCTCCAAGATCGCCGACATGCTGAAGCTCAATACCCCGTGGGGCCTGTGCATCGTGTACCTCGGTTTCGGTGCCGGTCTGGCCGTGTTCATCTTCACTGGCGTGATCAAGGGCATCCCGCAGGAGCTTGAGGAGTCCGCCATGATCGACGGCGCGTCAGTGCCGCGCATCTTCTTCCAGATCGTGGTGCCGATTATGAAGCCGTCGATCGTCTCGGTGGCCATCCTCGAAGCCATGTGGATCTGGAACGACTACCTGCTGCCGTACCTGACGCTCGACCTCGGCAAGTACAAGACCGTCTCGGTCGCCGTGCAATACCTCAAGGGCGGCTACGGTTCCGTGGATATGGGCGCCATGATGGCCTGCCTGGTGCTGGCCATCATCCCCATCATCGTCTTCTACTTGGTATGCCAGAAGTATATAGTCTCTGGTGTCATGGCTGGAGCCGTCAAGGGCTGACGACTCGCGTCGTCAGCCCATGGCTGGAAGCCCAGTGGGCTTCCAGCAGGCTCCAGGCTGAGCCGCGACAGCGGCGAAGCCAATGATGAGCCTCGCCGTAGGCGGGTCCGTAATTGCAGGGCGGGCGCGGTCAAGGGTTGAGCCCGACAATTTGGCTCCCCTCCCTGAGGGGAGCCAAAAGCTGTACAAGGAGTAGTTGATGAACTGGCTGGCACCGGACTCGAAATTCATGCGCGCGTGGAGCAATCTTGTTGACGGCGTATGGATCAACATTCTGATGCTGGTCACTTCGATTCCGATCATCACCATCGGTGCGGCCCTGACTGCCGGCCATGATGCTTGCCGCCGCTCCATCGAGGGCGAGGGCAAAGGCGTAACCTCCAACTACTTCAAGTCATTCAAAACCAACTTCATCAAAGCCACACTGCTGTGGCTGCCGTTCTTGGTGGCGCTGATTGCACTGGTCTGGTCATGGATCGTCCTGCAGATCACGCCGCTGCTCATCATCAAATTCGCGCTGACCATCCTCTGGCTTATCGGTTTCGAATGGGTGTTCGCGCTTCAGGCACGCTTCGAGAACACCGTGGCCGGCACCTTGAAGAACGCCTTCATCTTCGGCATCTCCCACATCGCGATGACCGTGGCCCTGGTCATCGTGGATGCCGTGTTCGTGGCACTGCTGGCGGCCAGCTGGTTCCACATGCCCGGTGGACTGTTCCTGCTGGTGATCCTTGGTTACGGCACCATGCTGATGCTCCATATCCCCGTCGCCGAGCGTGTCTTCAAGCCATATCTCATTGACTAGGCGGGTTCTCACGAATATGCGGCGATCTTCGAGGTCTGAGCGCTCTCTGTCCACGCAAGCGCGGTAAAGATAACAAATTAATAACAGTTTGGGGCGGCTGGCGGAGCGGGGTGCCGATTGAGGGGTATTAGTGATTGGCTTGGAAGGGGGCTTTTGGCATACGGGGAGTGTTCGGGCTGGGCGGTTGCCCCCCGTAAGTGCTTATATACATAAGGAATCTGGCACACTGAGTCTCAGTGCCGTAATGGTATCATCGCAAATAATGTTTGCGTTCACGTAGAGGCGAACGAGACACTCGACAAGTGGGTCGAGGCAAAGGACAAGGAGAGATGCGGTGAAGCATTGGAAGAAGATGGCAGCATCGTTGATTGCAATATCAACGATGGTGGCAGTAGTTCCGACGACGTATGCCATGGAATCGGAAGATTCCCAACCACAGACAACCGATACCGCGACAGTGCAGACTACTAAGGCTGCTGAACCGACGCTGCTCGCCAGCTGGGACTTCACGGGCAAAAACGGCACCACGAACAGCGCGATTGCCGATTCGACCGGCAAGTACAACCTGACGCTGAAGGACGGCGCCAAGATCGAACGGTACGGTGACCGCAGCAACAACGAGGCGCTCTCACTGTGCGGCGATGGCCAGTACGCCCAGATCGATGACCAGCTGTTCAAGGATGCGGGCGACTCCTTCACTCTGGAGTTCGCGTCCAAGACTCGTCACGACGACAGCGGCAAGTTCTTCTCGTTCATCGTCGGCAAGGACGGCTCGAACGACGCCAACACCACCGATCAGGCCAACGCCAACAAGTACCTGATGTTCTACAACAGCAAGACCGCCATCAAGGGCGTTATCTCCAACAACAACTGGGGTAACGAACAGGGATCCAAGGTCACCGTTTCCGGCAACGACAGCAGCTGGGCCGATTACAAGATTGTCGTGGACGGCACCAACCTTGCCGTGTTCCGCAACAATGCCCTGATTATTTTCAAGGCCAACACCGGCATCAAGATGAGCGATCTCGGCGCGACCACCGCCTACATCGGCAAGTCGTTCTACTCCGTCGATGAGTACTGGAATGGTGCAATGGATGACATCAAGGTCTACAGGGGCGCTGACCTGACCATGCCGACCGCCGTTGCGATTTCCGGCACCGGTGTGGTGAACAACAAGCTCACCCTGATTGAGAAGGACTCCACCAAGCTCACCGCCACCGTCACTCCGGACGACGCCGTGAGCAAGAACGTCACCTGGTCCTCCTCCGATGAGTCCGTGGCCAAGGTCGCCGCAGACGGTACTGTAACCGGCGTCAAGGCTGGTACTGCCACCATCACCGCCACCACTGAGCTGGGTGGTGTGAAGGCCGAACTGCCCGTCACCGTTGAGCCGATGAACGCCCAGAACGCCGCCGCAGCCGACCTCGATGCCGCGATTGCTGCGCTGAAAGTTCCGGCGGCCGAGAATCTGCCGCTAGTCGCCAAGGGCACCAAGAACGGCTCGGCGATTACGTGGAAGTCCTCGGACGAGAAGCTCATTACGTCCACTAACGAGAAGTACGAAAACAAGACCACTGGTGCCGATGACCCGTATCGTGGTGCTGGCATCATCAATCGTCCGGCCTACGGCGACGGTGATTCCAAGCCGGTTACGCTGACCGCCACCGCTTCCTACAACGGCGGTGAGAAGGTCACCAAGACCATCGAGGTCACTGTCAAGGAGAAGACCCGCATCGCGCCTGACACCGGCTATGCGGCCGTCACTTTTGAGAGCGACAGCAACGGTGGAGAAAAGGCCTGGGTGGCTTCCACTGAGAAGAACGATTTCTTCACGTTTAAGACTCGCAACAATGGCCAGGCGGTACTTACCAATGATGCAGACACGGGTGGCTTGCGTGACATGTTCGTGCTGCGTTCCCACGAAGGCGACAAGTACTACCTGATTGCCACTGATCTCAAGGTCTCGTCAATGGGCTGGAGCCAGAACCAGGCTAACGGTTCTCGGAAAGTTGAGGTCTACGAGTCCACCGATATGATGAACTGGACCCGTACCAACGGCGACGGCAACGGCGGCATCACCATCAACACGCCGAACGCCGGTATGACCTGGGCGCCGGAAGCTTACTGGGATGATGACCTGAACGCTTACGTGGTGTTCTTCTCTTCCCGCATGTTCACTGATGACACCCGTACCACTCCGGTCAAGAACGACAAAACCGGCAATAGCTCCTATGCTCAGGTGCGTTACGCCATCACCCGCGACTTCGTGAACTTCACCGAGCCGCAGATGTGGCAGGACACCGGCTACTCGCGCATTGATTCCACCGTGCGTAAGATCGGTGGCTACTACTACCGATTCACCAAGAATGAGCAGGGCGGTGCCGCTGGCGATTACATCACCACTGGTAAGAGCATCTTCCTTGAGCGTTCCAAGGTGCTGACTGCACCGACCACCGAGGCATCTCCGGGTCAGGACCCGAACACCGGTTGGCAGCTGCTCGAGCAGGCGTTGCTGCCGTTCGAAGGACCAGAGACCATCAAGCTCAACAAGGATGACGAACTCAACACGAAGGACGACGACGGCTACATTCTGCTGTCCGACAACTTCGCCTACCGTGCATTTATGACCACGGGTGCCGAGCTTTCCAAGACCACGTGGGACAACCCGATGACCAAGCGTTACCCGGACTTCAACAACGAAAAGAAGCCGGTCAAAGCCGAGCCGGGCGCTCAGGGCTACATCACTCAGGGTGCTAACGGCGGTCTGCCGGACAAGGTGCGTCACGGTGCGTTCGTGAACGTGCCTGAGTCTGTGCTCAAGGTGACGAAGTCCTGGACCGCTGCCAACCCGACGCACATCGAGGCTGTTGACTCCACCACCAAGGCCGTGTACAACGCCGGCACCCGCGAGCTCACCGCCACGGTGACCGCCGCCGATAAGGGCACGCTCGCCGGTTCGGTGAAGTTCTCTGCTGGCGACTGGTCCAAGACCGTGAAGCTCGACGCCGAAGGCAAGGCCACTGTGACCCTCCCGGCCAGCGTCTCTGGCACTGTTGCGGTTGCTTACGACGGCTACACCGATGGTTTGGTCAATCCATCCGATACTACGGTTGACGGCATTGAACAGGGCAAGGTCGATTTGGCTGAGCTCAACAAGCAGATCGCCGCCGCCGAAGCGCTCAAGGAATCCGACTACACGGCCGATTCCTGGGCTGCGCTCGCCAAGGCACTGCAGGTCGCCAAGGCTGCGCTCGCTTCCTCCGACCAGGCTGTGGTTGACAAGGCCGCCGCTGATCTGAGCGCCGCCATCGCAGCATTGCAGAAGGCGGAAACGCCCACCAAGCCGGATACCGGCGATGGTGACAACAAGGGCGATAACGCAGGCGACAAGACCGACAACAAGACCGATGACACCAAGTCTGACGGCAAGTTGCCGGCCACCGGTGCCGCCGTATATGGCGTGAGCGGTGCCATGGTGCTGCTCGCCGCTGCCGGCATTGCGCTGTCCATCTGGCGCAAGCGCCGCGCATAACTGAGTAGCTGCTCACTGCAACGCACAGAAAATCGCACAGTATATGTGTGATTTTCTGTGCGTTTTAATGTATAACAGCACATGCGTCATTTTTTTGGCTATTCGCTGTTTGTGGTGGGTGATGGTCAAGTGGTGGTGACGGCTTTGAGGTCGAGTCTGCCGCAGGTCAGGTAGATCATGGTGGCGAAGTAGTCCATGTTGCGGAAGCCTCTCGCCCGTCGTTTGACGTTCTGGATGACGCTGTCGGCGCCCTCGAGCACGGCGTTGGTGTACGGGTGCTCGAAGTAGGCGACGATCTCGGCGAAGTGGCGTCGGATCATGCGGGCGAAGTCCTTCATGGGCTCGAGCCTCGAGTGCATCATCCACGAGCACAGGCGATGCAGGCGCACCCATGCCTCGGACGGGGTGCGGCTGTCCGTGTAGATGTCCTGCAGGACCTCGCGCATCCGGCAGGCGCGGCCGGTCTTCAACCGTTGCCTCGTCAGGTTGCGCTTGGTCTCCACCTGCAGTTCGGTCAGGCTTTCCTCGTTGCGCAGCCACAGGTACTTGGTCCGTTTGAGCAGCGGGTTGGAGCGGCCTTCCGTCTTCCCGGCCTTGTCGACGGCCTCGTTGGCGTGCCTGGCCACGTGGAACCTGTCGACGATCCGCCGCGCATGGGGCAGATGCTCACGGATGCCCTTCCGGAAGCCCAGGCTCATGTCGCAGGCGACCAGACGCACATATTCCGGGACCCCGTTGTGGTCCATGAAATCACGCGAGAACCGTTCGACCGTGGCCGGGTCCTTGCCCGGCGTCACGTTGATGACATCGTGCTCCACGAGATCGGCGACCACGGTGATGCAATTGCGGCCCCTGCGGCTGGTCTCGTCGATGCCGATGGCCTCCACACCCATGTAGTCCTCCAGCCTCCTCGCCTCGTCGACGTAATGGGCGACGGACCGCCACAAACGGGTGTCGGTCTCGTCCAATTGCTCGGCGAGCGTGCTGACGGGCAGGTGGCGGGCCATCTCCACGGCCCACGCCTCGAACAGGAGCGTGAACCCGCTGCCGGGCCTGGCCCACGGGGCGGGCACCGGCATCACCCCGCACCCAAACCACCCACCACAAACAGCGAAAGGCCAAAAATTAGTGACGAAACACGAAACACCGACTTGACTAAAAACACCGCCCGCCGGGGCATGGGTCAGGCTATACCGCCTGTGCTCGTGGATGATACACTCGAGGCTCGAACCCGTGAAGGAACCCGCCCGTCTGGTCCGCCGCCGCTTCGCCGAGGTCGTCGCGTACTTCGAGCACCCGTACGCCAACGCCGTCCTCGAGGGCGCCGACAGCGTCGTCCGGAACGTGAAGAGACGGGCCTGCGGCTTCCGTGACATGGACTACTTCGCCACCATGGTCTACCTGACCTGCGGCAAGCTCGACCTCAAAGCCGTCACCACCTCCCCCTCAGTGAGAGTTTTTTGCAAATTGGCCCGTACCCGCACCTCGTCACAGCTTGTATAATCACGATTATACTAATCGTGATACAATAAATCGTGATGCGATAGAAATACGCCGGCGTATGGCATAAAGGAGGCGGGCAGCATGGCATTCATCGGACGAGACGATGACCTCAAGCAACTGCAGGAATGTTTCACTGAGCGTAGGGCACAGCTTGTGTTCGTCTACGGCCGCAGGCGCGTGGGAAAAACAGAGACGCTTATTCAACTCGCAAAAGACAAGGAAACCTTATTCTTCGCGGCGCAGAATGCCACTAAAGATGAACAGCTGGCATCGTTCTCCCGTCTCATGTTCGAGGCGGGTGCCCCGGGCAAGGATTATCTGAGTCAATATCCTTCTTGGGAAAGGGCGTTAACCGAGTTAACCCGGCTGCCAGAGCCGAGCGATGGCGGCCGCAGGCTTGTGATATTCGATGAGTTTCCTTATCTGGTCAAATCTGATCCGTCATTGCCGTCAGTGCTACAGAATCTTTGGGACCACACGTTGCGTCATGCAAATCTGATGATTGTGATTTGCGGCAGTGCCATGAGCTTCATCGAAAAGGAGCTGTTGGGAGAAAAATCGCCGCTATATGGTCGTGCGACCGGCATCCTGAAGATGCTGCCGATGCCATATTGGGATGCAGCGCAATTCTTCCCCAACTATAGTGGCGAGGATAAGGCGCTGGCCTACGCAATACTGGGCGGTATCCCGCGTTACCTAGAGGAATTTGACCCAGATGAGACCATAGACGCAAATGTCAAGCGGCATATTCTGAGACGCATTGCTCCGCTATACAGCGAGGTTGAATTTTTGTTGCACGAAGAACTGCGGGAAACTGCGAAATATAACAGCGTGATACGGGCGATCGCGCTCGGCGCAACTTCGCTGAATGAGATCGCGACACACACGATGATGGCAAACGCAACAGTATCGTCGTATCTCGCCAATCTTATGGAACTGGGGATTGTGGAACGTGAGTTCCCAGTCACGGCGAAGCCTAAGGAGCGGGCGAAAGGTTCGCGTGGGCTGTATCAGCTGAGCGACAATTTCTTCCGATTCTGGTATTCGTTTGTCTTTCCGTATCGTTCGGAATTGGAGCGGGGCGATGTGGAAGGCGTATACGAGCGTCATATCAAGCCGGTATTACATGATTTTGCCGGCAAACCGTTCGAGGGTCTGTGCCGTGAATGGGTGTGGCGTGAGAGTGCTGCTGGACGGTTGCCCTTCCGTGCGCGTGCGGTTGGCCGTTGGTGGGATCGTCAGGATGAGATAGACGTGATGGCCGTTGACAATGCGTCTGATGCTGCCATTGTGGGCGAGTGCAAATTCCGCAATGCGCCGGTGGACCGTTCCGTGCTGAATCTACTGCGAGACCGTGCTGCGCGAACCGGTATCGGCCAGCGAACATACCTGCTGTTTTCGCTCGGCGGTTTCGATCAATCACTGGTCGACGATGCTGCGGCGTCTCAATCCGACGTTCAGCTCGTCGGCATCGATGAGCTGTTTCATGAATAAATCCCATTTGCGAATAGCTCTCACTGAGTGCTCATCAGTGAGAGCTATTCGCAAATGGAGCCTTACTTCTTCGCCTGAGTGAGCTGGTAGGCGGCGAAGAGGATGGCCAGCCAGATCACGCCGGCGATGACGGCGATGCGGTAGCTGGTGGAGAAGCACATCAGCACCACGACCAGCGCCAGGAACGCCAGCACCACCCACGGGGTCACCTTGGCAAACGGCAGTTTGAAGTGAATCGCGTCCAGTGCCTCCTGGCCGCTCAGACCGGCCAGCTCGGAATCCTCGGGAGCGCCGCCCGCGGCGACCACCTTACGGAACTTCATTTCGGTGAGCATGATCATCGTCCAGTTGATGATGCCGGCAATGGTGGCAATCGACATCAGGTAGTTGAACGCGAACTCAGGCCACACGAACACCACGACCACGGCGATGGCGGTGATCGCGGCGGACGTCAGCACGCCGGCCACTGGCACGCCGCGCGAGTTGAGCTTGCCCAAGTAAGCGGGCGCATTGCCCTGCTTGGCCAGCGAGTACAACATGCGGGAGTTGGCGTACAGGCCGGAGTTGTAGACGCTCATCACAGCGGTCAGGCACACGAAGTTCAAAATACCGGCAGCCGCGTGAATGCCCACGGAATCGAAGATCTGCACGAACGGGCTGGACTTGCCATCGATGGTGTTCCACGGCACTACGGCCATGATCACACCCAGAGCGCCGATGTAGAACACGAGGATTCGCCAAATAATATCATTGGTGGCGCGCGGAATCGTGGTCTTCGGATCCTCGGTTTCGCCGGCGGTGATGCCGATGAGCTCGGTGCCGCCGAAGCTGAACATCACCACGACAAGCGCCATCAACAGGCCGGTCCAGGTGCCGTCTTTGGTCTGCTCCATGAGACCGTTCGGGAAGAAGCCCCCTTCCAAGGTGAACCAGTTGGCAAAGCTCGCTTTGATGCCGGATGCGGTGGGCAGAGCGAAGATGATGACGGCCAGGCCGCCGACGATCATGGCAATCACGGCCACAATCTTGATGATGGCGAACCAGAACTCGAACTCTCCGAACTTGGAGACGCCCAGCAGATTGGCGGCGCAGATGACCACTAGGAATACGGCTGCCGACACCCAGGTCGGAATCGCCGGGAACCAGTAGTTTACGAATTTGCCCACCACGGACAGCTCCACCATCGAGACGAGGATGTAGTTGAACCAGTAGTTCCAGCCGGAGATGAAGCCGGCGCGCTTGGACCAGTAGCGAGTGGCATAGTAGCTGAACGCGCCCGCCTTCGGATCCTCGACGGACATCTCGCTCAGCGCGCGCACGATCATGAAGATCGCGAGGCCGCCGATCAGGTAGGCCAGCAGAATCGAGGGGCCGGCCAGCGCGATGGATTCGCTGGAACCATAGAACAGGCCGGTTCCGATAGCGCCGCCCAGTGCAATCAGCTGGATGTGACGGTTCTTCAGTGACTTGCGCAGCGTGGCCGGCACCGGCACATCGTCGGTTTCGCGCGACTTCTTAGGTGCGTCAGTAGTACTCATTGTGCTCTTCTCTCGAGTCTCTTTGATTTTTAGCATGACCGGCGGGAGGTCGCCATGCGCAACGCTCGTCATTGTAAGGCGCGGCATGCCGTAATGCCAAAGAATGCCGATGCCAGCCCATACCGGTATTCGCGTTTGATCGAAACAGCTAAAGTCGGCAGTGGCCTATCAAACCATCCCCACCAATTCACTGCGAGACGGGCATGCCCATGGTGAAAATGGTGTGGGCCACTGATTCCGGAGATGCTGCGAGGTCGGTGGCGAGCCAGTATTGCAGTAGGCCGATGCTGCCGGATACGGCGAAGCGCATGCGCATTTGGGCCTCGACCGGGTCGTTGGCGGCGGGCTGCAGCTGCTCGGCGACTGTCTGCCGGCTGTAAATAAGTCCCAGTAGCTGCTGTTGGAAGCCGATATCTGCTTTCGGGCTCATCAATACCTGCAGATGCTTGCGATTGTCGGCGATGTATTGGCAGATACGTTCGATGACGTGCTCGATGCCGGCTGAATCAGGCTGCGCGAGCAACTGGTCGAGCGCGGCAGTAACCCAGGCCATGGTCTCGTCTTCGATATCGTGCAGTAGATCTTCAATGCTTGTGTAATGCGCATAGAACGTGGAACGGTTCACGTCCGCCCGCTCGCACAACGCTTTAACGGTGATGGAGCCGAGCGGCTGATTGCGCAGCAACTCGATAAGCGCGTCCTGCATGGCACGTCTCGTGTAGCGGGTGCGGCGGCTTTCCGTCAATTCTTTGGCCATGGCCTTCTCCCCAAATTCCGACAACCCACAATCCAACTGTTGGTTGCAGAACCGACACAGTGTTGTTTTACTTGAGTATAGCAGGAAGTTTTGGCGGGGCCTATGGGGCTAGGTGGCTGCCACGAGCGCGTTGGAGGTGTGCGATGGCGTATATCGAATTCGACCATGTGGTCAAGGAATATCCTTCTGGCAGCAGTGTGATTCGCGCGCTCGACGAGGCCAGCTTCACCGCCGAACAAGGCGAATTAAGCGTGATTCTGGGGCAGTCCGGTGCCGGCAAAACCACGGCATTGAACATTCTGGGCGGCATGGATACCGCCACAACCGGCCGCGTAGTGGTCGGCGGACGCGATATTACGGGTCTGCGGAAAAAGGAACTGGTGACCTACCGGCGCAACGACATCGGCTTTGTCTTCCAGTTCTACAATCTTGTGCCGAACCTGACCGCGCTGGAGAACGTGGAACTTGCCTCGCAAATCTGCCCTGACCATTTCGATCCAGGGGAAACGCTGCGCAAAGTCGGACTGGGGGAGAGGATGGACAACTTCCCCGCGCAACTGTCCGGCGGCGAACAACAGCGTGTATCCATCGCCCGCGCGATTGCCAAAAAGCCGAAGCTGTTGTTGTGCGATGAGCCGACCGGTGCGCTCGATTACGAGACCGGCAAGGAAGTGCTGCAGTTGCTGCAGGATATTTGCCAAACACAAGGCATGACCGTAATGATCATCACGCATAATTCCGCGCTTGCACCGATGGCTCACAAAGTGATTCGCTTCCGCTCCGGCAAGGTGACCAGCGAGGAGGTCAACGCAACGCCGCGGCCCATCGCCGATATCGAATGGTAGGTGATTGGCGATGCTCACTGCAAGACACTCTGTGAAACGCCCCGTGAAACAAGCGAGGCGATTCGTGAAACAACCTGTGAAACATTCTGTGAAACGGCGGAACCTCGACGATAGCGGCGGTCGAGGAGCGGGCGTTTCTGCGGTATTTGCCAAAGATACGTTGCGTTGCTGGCTGCGCAGCTGGAAGAGGTTCGTCTCGATCGCCGTCATTACGCTGCTTGGCGTGGCCGTGCTGACCGGCATCTACGCCGGATGCCGCGATGCTTTTCTGGCGGCCGGTCGTTTTTACGATCAGCAGGGGCTGCATGACCTGCAGGTGCTATCCACATACGGCCTGACCGATGATGATGCAACGGCACTGCGCCGAATCGACGGTGTGCAAACCGTGCAGCCCGAACGTTCTCAGACGGTGACCACGTTGGTGGACGGCACCAAGAAAACCGTGACCATGCAGGAAATCGGTACCGAAGGGCTTGACCAGCCGTACATACGGCAGGGCAAACTGCCGAACAAGGCCGGCGAAGTGGCGGTTACGCAGCAATTCCTGAACGATAGCGGACTCAAGATTGGCGGCACCATTACTGTGACGCCACAAGACACCTCTTCATCCGTCATATCGGTAGCGGCCACGGAGACTGACGATTCCAATAATGATTCCAATGACGATTCCAATAATGCCGATACGGTAGGTGTCGCCGCCAATGCCTCGGCATCCGATGCGAAGTCCGCCGCCAATACGGACGCCGACGCCGAGCAATCCCCGCAGTTCCCCACGAAACTCACCATCACCGGCGTCGTACTTGACCCGCGCGACCTCAACAATCCAGACGGCTATTCGGGCATGACCTCCTTCCGGTCCACCTCATCCGAGGACTATACGTTCTTTGCACCCAGCGACGGCGTGACCGGCAATATATACACTGCGATATCGGTTGCCGTCACTGGTGCGTCCGATTTTGACACGTTTTCCGATGCCTACGATGAAGCCGTCAAAACCGTGGCCGACCGTATCGAACATCAGATACAGACCACACGCCAGAAAGCCCGTCGTCAACAGATCGTCTCCAGCGCGCAGCGCAAACTGGACGATGCCCAAGACGAGGCCAACGAGCAGCTGGACGAAGCCCAGAAGCAGATCGACGACAACTGGGCCGAGCTGGAAGCCAACGAAACGACATTGCAAGATAGCCGTACCGAATTGGAGAACAACAGGACAACCATTACCGATGGCGAACGGCAGCTCGCCGATGGACGTGCGCAGATTGCAACGGCCCGTCAACAGATCGCGCAAGGTCGCCAGCAGATAGCCGAAGCGCGCACCCAGCTCGAATCAGGCAAAACGCAGCTCACCTCGGCTCGCAAACAGCTCGATGCGGCGCAAACGGAACTGACCGCCAATCGCACGAAAATCGAACAGGGCATTACCCAAATCGACCAAGGCATGGCGCAAATTGATCAGATGCTGCCCATGATTCAACAGGCCAACAATCTACTGGCGCAACTTGACCCGAATATCGACCTCAACTCACCCACATGGCAGGCCATCAAGCAACTGCTCGCGCGCCTTGGCATTACCGTGCCTGAAGTGCCGTCAATCAGCGATCTGCGGCAACAGCTGACCGCCAAGCAAACGGAACTGCAAACGCAGCGAGACAGTCTGGCCCAGCAGAAAGCCGATTTGCAGCGCACATTAAACGAAACCATTGCCCCCGCACAATCCACCTTGGACCAGCAGAACGCGCAACTGACCGCTAAGGAACAGGAAGCGGCTGCAGGAGAGGCACAGCTCAATACCAAATCCGCGGAACTCGAAGCGAATGCCGCAACCCTCGAAACCCAGTCGGCGCAACTTGAAGCGCAGGCCGCCCAACTGGCCAGCGGCAAGCGGCAGCTTGAAGAAGGCGAGCGGCAGCTGAAAGAAGGCGAACAACAGCTCGCGGACGGCAAGGCGAAACTGGATGATGCGCAGTCTGCACTCGATGCGATGCGAAGCGAAGCGGAAAGCGAATTCGCCAAGCAGCAACGGCGCATCGACGATGTGGCCAACGCACGTTGGTATGTGCAGACGCGCGCTTCGATCGACGGATTCAGCTCGCTCAAATCAGATGTCAGTTCCATCGAATCCATCGGCCGCGCATTCCCGATTGTGTTCCTGCTGGTCGCCGTGCTCATGAGCCTGACCACCATGACCCGCATGGTCGAGGAAGATCGCGGACTTATCGGCACCTACCTTGGACTCGGCTATGGCGGACTCGCCGTGTCCAGCCGGTATCTGCTGTTCGCGTTGCTCGCCTGCTTGGTCGGCGGCGGCATCGGTCTGCTGGTCGGATTCCTTGGCATCCCGGCATTCCTGCTGGTGGTGATTGAGGGACTGTATATATTGCCCGGTGTGCGACTCGAATACGACTGGCTGTGCGGTTCGGCCGGCATCGTGCTGTTCGTGGTCGGCGTGGGCGTGGCCACCGCGCTCGCCTGTCGCGAGGAGATACGGCACACGCCCGCCGCGCTGATGCGGCCGAAGGCACCGAAAGCGGGCGCTCGCATATTGCTGGAGCGGATTCGCCCGGTATGGAGCCGGCTGAACTTCCTCGGCAAAGTCACCGCGCGCAATATCTTCCGATTCAAGTCGCGCTTGATTATGACCGTGGGCGGCGTGGCCGGTTGCACAGCGTTGATTATCTGCGGATTTGCGATTAATGACACCGTCGACACGATTGGCGTCAAACAATACGAGCAGATCTACCAGTACGACCTGATGGTCGTGGCCAATGACGATGACGCCACCGCGATGCGCAAGCAGGTGGCACAAGATGGCCGGGCCACCGAAACGCTGAATCTGCGCGTGGATAGCGGCGAGATGAGCAATGCGGCGCAGGAAAGCGAAACCGTGCAGCTGATGACGGTGCCCAACAATTCGTTGAACAAACTGAACGACATGGTCACGCTGGAAGAGGCCGGTGACGATGGGTGGTTCGAGCTGCCCAATATCTTCGGCAAAGCGGGTGGCGGCACTGTAGCGCTGGACGATAGTGGTGTGATTGTGGCGAAGTCCGCAGCCAATTCGTTGGATATTCATGCGGGCGACACCGTCACGTTGAGCAATGGCGGCAGCGGGCGGGCCAAGGTGAAGGTTGCGGCGGTGACGCGCAACCTCATCGGCTCTGATGTGTACATCAGTGAGCGACTGTACGACCAGAAGTTTGCGGCCGACGGTGTGACGTCTTCGGCTTCGGGAGATGGCACTGCCTCGACCTTGACGTGGAACGCGATGCTCGCCAAGCTGAAAGGTTCCGAGACCGAACAGGCCGAATATGCGGATCGGTTGGGCGAGGAATCGTCGGTGCTCAAGGCCGTGAGCTGTGCGCATCTGGCCGCCACGTTTAAGTTCGATTTGATGGGTGCCGTGGTGGCGCTGATTGTGGGGCTCGCCGGCGGCCTGGCGCTGGTGGTGCTGTTTACGTTGGCCAATACGAACGTGTCCGAACGCATCCGCGAGATGGCCACACTGAAGGTGCTGGGCTTCTATGACCGCGAGGTGCACAACTACGTGAACCGCGAGATGATGATATTGACCGGTATGGGTGTGGTGGTTGGTCTGCCGCTTGGCAGGTGGATAGGCGGATTACTGACTGCTGCGTTGAATATGCCGTCGCTGTATTTCGAAGTGGAAGTGCACTGGTACAGCTATGCGATTGCCGTGGTGGCGACGCTGGCGTTCGCGCTGCTGGTGCAGCTGTTCACCAACCCAGTGCTCGATCGCGTAGACCCGGTCAGCTCGCTCAAGTCCGTGGAATAGAGGTAGAAGTTCAATTTGGTGTTGATGAATTGAACTTTTTGGCGGAATATTTACAGTATCATCGCATGTATTCTTGAGCTGAGCGGTTTTCGTGACATATTTCGGTGATACAGTTTGAACTTGTTTTGAACGAGTATCGCGTCTGGTGCGTAACAATCGGGCGGCAGAGAAGAGAAATGAAATCAGTATGGCCGATACGAATGTGAATGGTGGTACACAGCAGGCTACGGGCAAACTCAAGTCTGTCGAAAGCCTGGACCAGACCAACGAGATGGAGCGTGGCCTGAGCAATCGCCACGTGCAGTTCATCGCCATTGGCGGCACCATCGGCACCGGCCTGTTCCTGGGCTCGGGCAAGTCAATCTCGCTAACCGGCCCCTCGATCATCTTCGTGTACATTCTGGTCGGTGTCATCATGTTCTTCCTGATGCGCGCCATCGGCGAAATGATGTACCGTGACCCCAGCCAGCACACCTTCATCAATTTCATCACCCGTTACCTTGGCAACGGGTGGGGGCATTTCGCCGGCTGGACGTATTGGGCCGCGCTCGTGCTGCTGGGCATGACCGAGATCACGGCCGTCTCCACGTACTTCATCACCTTCTTCGACACGTTCGGCATCGACCTGACCCATTGGAAATGGCTGATCGAGCTGTGTTTCCTGGTGTCGCTGGTCTCCATCAACCTGATTGCCGTCAAGGTGTTCGGCGAGGTGGAATTCTGGTTCTCGATGATCAAGATCACGCTGATTTGCGCGATGATCGCCACCGCCGTGGTCATGATCGTGATCGGCTACCATTACCCAGCCGTGCAGATTCACGGCGTGGACCACGTGAGCCCGGCCGGCCACGCCGGATTCGACAACCTGTTCGCCAACTTCTCGTTCGCGCCGAACGGTTGGATGGCCTTCCTCATGAGCTTCCAGATGGTGTTCTTCGCCTACGAGATGATTGAATTCGTGGGCGTCACCGTCTCCGAGACCAAGAATCCGCGCAAGGTGCTGCCCAAGGCCATCAACGAGATTATCGTGCGCGTGCTCATCTTCTATGTGGGCGCACTGGTGGCCATCATGTGCATTGTGCCGTGGACCTCGTTCAAGCCGAACAAGGACGGCTCCTTCGCATCCCCGTTCATTATGATGTTCCAGTATGCCGGGCTGAATTGGGCGTCTGCGCTGGTGTTCTTCGTGGTGATTACCGCCGCATCTTCCGCGCTGAACTCGCTGCTGTACTCGGCTGGCCGCCACCTGTACCAGCTGTCCGAGGTGTCGCCGAACCCGACGCTCAACAAGCTCGGCAAGGTGTCCGATCGCAAGGTGCCGGCCCGCGCCATCCTGGTGTCCGCGGCGCTGATACTGCTGTCGCCGATCGTCAACGCCATCCCCGGCGTGTCCGGAGCGTTCGTGCTGTTCTCGTCCGCCAGCTCCGCGGTGTTCCTGTTCATCTACATCCTGACGCTGATGGCACACCGCAAGTACCGTCGCTCCGCTGATTTCATTCCGGACGGGTTCGTCATGCCCGCTTGGAAGGTGCTCAATACGGTGGCAATCGTGTTCTTCGTGTTCATCTACCTGACGTTGTTCCTTGCGGACGATACGCGCAATTCCGCGATTGCCGGCCTGGTGTGGCTTGTGGGCTTCGGTGGATTCTCTATGCTGCGCGAACGCTACCGTAGCCGCGATTTAAAGGCCGCACTGGAACACAAGGAGTGATTGGACGGGCTGATTGGCTGGCGGCTATTAGTTGGGTGGCTGTTGGCTGTTGGCGGCTGACTGGCTAGCGGCCGATAGCCAATGACTGGGCTGATCGTCAGCCAATCGGCTGCCTATAGGTCTCATTGATACATTCGGTCATCCGATTAGTGCATTTGCGCGGACAATTAGTGCATTCGATCATCGGATTAGTACATCAGTGTGCAATTATTAGTACAATTAGCCGCCTAATTAGTACATTAGGACATAAAACAATGTCCTAATGTACTAATTAGATGCTAAAATACGATAAGTGCCATGTCCTAATGTATGAATTATCGCTATGAAGGGCGGAATGCGATGACGCAGGATGAACTTATGCAAGTGCTGCAGGCCGGTGAATCATCTATGGTCGAGTTCAAGCGCTGCAGCGAATTGCCTCATACGGATACTTTTGAGACTGTATGCTCATTCGCCAATCGTTCTGGTGGCAGCATTTATCTTGGCGTTGACGATGACGGTCAAGTGCTCGGCGTCGATTCTAAGCGCGTTAGTGAGATAGAGCGCAACGTTGTCAACGTAGTGATGCTCCTATACATTGTCAAGCGTTTGGGTGTGTTGTTTTGGGTTGGTTGTCGAGTGTATCCACTGGATGGCCCGTTGCTCGAGTTCGGGAAGGTCGCGTGCGCCGCGTTCGATCTCGCTGATGCGGCTCGAGGGCACGCAGAGCGCCTCGCCGATCTGTTGCTGGGTGATGTTCCGGCTGACGCGTAGTTCGCGCAGCTTGGCGCCGCGTTCGGCCGGGGTCCCGCGTCCGACCTCGCCGTTGCGTATGCTGATGAGCGCCCGGTATGCCTCGCGGGCGATGAACCGTTTGACGCAGCGGATGATCTCGAGCTTGCCTTTGCCCTCGCGGGTCTTTTTGGCCATGTAGTCGCGGGTCGGCTTGTGGTATCGCAGGCGGACGATGGCGATGCGGTGCAATGCCATATTGCCCTGCCGGTTGCCGCCTTTGTTGAGCCTGTGTCGGTTGGTCCTGCCGCTGGACGCGGGGATGGGGCAGACGCCGCAGAGTTTGGCGAACGCGGCCTCGCTTCGGATGCGTTCGGGGTTGTCCCCGGCGACGATGGCCAGGGTCGCGGCGATGACGGCGCCCGCGCAGTACATGTCGAGCAGCGGCCTGGCGTGTTCCTCGAGGATCAGGCGCATGCGTTCCTCCAGGAGACCGGCCTGCCGTTTGAGCGCCTTCCATGCCTTGGCGGCGGATTTCAGCGCGGCCAGCACGCTCCGCTCGACCAGGCCGCCGGCCGGTCTGCATTCGGCGAGCCTGTTCATGCGGGTCTCGCTCCTCAACCCCCGGTAACGTTCCCTGATGGGTTCCGGGGCGGTGACGAGCAGCCCGTTCGTCGAATTGGAGATCGCGGTCATCGCCGACACCAGTTGGGATCGCTGCGCGTTGAGGTGGCGCAGTGCCTCGACCCAGCCGTCCGAGCTTTTCGGCAGGCTCGTGCCGTCGCCGGCCATGACGCTACGGGCAGCGGCGACCGCGTCGAGGGGATCGGACTTGCCGTCCCTGCGGCGCACGCTTCGCCTGGGGCGCAGCACCTCGCGCACCTCGTATCCGGCGGCAGTGAGACGACGGGCCAGGGCCGCTCCGAACGAGTTCGTGCCCTCCACGCCCACGGCCGCGACCCTGCCCGGCCCGGGCAGCATGCCGATCAGCCTGTCGTATCCGTCCGGGTCCGCCGTGAACGTCTCGGCGCCCAGCGGCCTGCCCCGCTCGTCGAGCAATGCGATGGTGTGCGTGTCCGTGTGGGTGTCGATCCCGGCCCACACCACTTCGTTCGGCGGCGTCATCGTTGTCGTTCCTTTCCATGTGTTCGGATGCCTCCCGGGGGCTTGCGGCGCAGACAGGACGTTGACGGGGCACGCTACCATGGTTCTTGCGGGATCCGACGGGAGCGGCCACGCTCCTATGAGGTCATGCATCCATGGCCCACGGGTCGGCGGCCATGGGCGGGACAAATCAAAATAAGGACAGCCACCAGAACCGATGGCGTCAGTCAAATCGGGGGTCACCGCCCAAGCCGTCATCCACCATTATCACCGATCAGAAACCGGCATAACCATTATCAACGTC
>OLND01002113.1_pt1 | contig 18695 bp, 17 predicted proteins | sample 1672031 | NCBI WGS metagenome assembly OLND01 (sample SAMEA3136638, study PRJEB25190) | human gut metagenome | biome: human gut; feature: human-associated habitat; material: faeces | place: Austria | collected 2013 | reverse complement strand
CGACGTCCTCGAAGATCTGCGGCCGGTATTTGCGGTAAAGTGCCTCTGCCATCGCGTATGCTCGCTTCCCTGCTACTCCGTCTTCGAATCCGCCCTGGCATGCGCGCCGCGCGGCGCCTCCGCGCCTGCCGCTGCAGGGGCCGCATGCTTGCCGGCAACCGCCTCCTCGGCCACGGCCGCATGCGCGGCGCGCAGTTCCCGCTCCTCGGCCACGTCGGCGTCGATCTCGGCCTGGGCCTGCGTGCGTCCGTCGTCCGCCTTCTTCTTGCGCGAGCCCAGGGCGGCCTTAACCGCGCCGATGATGGCCGGCGCCACCGACACGGCCACGATGCCCAGCACGATGACCTCGAAGTGCTCCTGCACGATCGGGATGCCGCCGAAGAAGTACCCCACCAGCACGAACAAGCTCACCCACGACACGCCGCCGATGACGTTGAACAGCGTGAACTTCGCGAAATTCATGTGGCCGGTACCGGCAATGAACGGGGCGAACGTGCGGAAGAACGGCATGAAGCGCGTGATGACGATGGTAAGGCCGCCGTACTTCGCGAAGAAGTGGTCGAGCTTGGCCATGCGCTCGGGCGTGAGCGCCTTCACCTTGCCGGAGTCGATGATGCGAGTGCCGAAGAACCGCGCGATCCAGTAGTTCGACGTGTTGCCCAGAATGGCCGCCACGTAGAACACGATGAGCGTGGCCCATACGTTCAAGCCCCCGCCGTCGGCCGAGAACACGCCGGCCGCGAACAGCAGCGAGTCGCCCGGCAGGAACGGGAAGAACACGAGCCCTGTCTCCACGAACACGATGAGGAACAGCGGCGAGTACACCCACACCGGGCCCAGCGCGATAATCCAGCCTGCAATGGCCCCGCGCGGATCGCTGAGCAGGTCGACGAAAAAATTGATGATGTCCATGTACGCCCTTCAGTGCCACAGGTTGCCAAACCACCAGCCCGGACATGCCAGCGAGAAGGGCTGTGGTACCGGAATTGCCCCGTCATGCGGCCGAGCGTGCTTTGGCACGTGAGGGCAAGCGTGAAAGGGGCAAGATTCGGTACCACAGCCCTTCGCAGCGTCGAGCCGTTCCGTCGGTCGTCAGACTGACGGAACCGAGTAACCCGGATAGGCAGGGCGCTCGCCAGCGGTCCCTTATGGCTGCTTCCTCCCGGACCTGACCAGGTTCGGAACATGGCGCCGCCCGGCCCATCCGAGGTACTCGGTTCATACGGTGTTTAAGTATAGTCGAAAGCGGGGGCGAGCGCCCTCTTCCGGCCCCGCGCGCAACCAAAAGCACATAGCCTTCATGTGCCAGACAATAATGCTATCATGCTATACTTTCCTTGGCGGCAGTGTTCGCCTGCTGGGTGGTGCCGGAAAGGACGGTGCCGCTATGGGCATGCTCGATATCCACGCAACGCTCGTTGTCGATCAGGTTGACCTCTGGTTCTGGCTGATCGTGTTGAAGACACTCTTTGCAGTAAGGCGATTTGAAAATGGTGACGATGGAAATAGTAAAGCCGGCCCCCACACCAAGGACGACCGGCTTAACTAGATAACACGCACCACCCGCGCTGGCGGGCGCTGCCGTTGGCAGGATTGTACCGCGTTCCCGCCGAGCGTGCAAGCGCTACAGCGTGCGCAGGTTGACTTCCTTGAGCTGGCGGCCCGTCACGGCGCTCGGAGCGCCCGTCATCGGGTCGCTCGCGGAGCTCGTCTTCGGGAAGGCGATGACGTCGCGGATGGACGCCTTGCCGCCCAGCAGCATGACCAGGCGGTCGAGGCCCAGCGCGATGCCGCCGTGCGGCGGAGCGCCCAGCTCGAGCGCATGGATGAGGTGGCCGAACTTCTCCTCGATCTCCTCGTCGGTGAGGCCGCACGTGCGCAGCACCGCACGCTGCTCGTCGGCATTGTGGATACGGATGGTGCCGCCGCCCACCTCGAAGCCGTCCATCACCAGGTCGTAGCTGTAGCTGCCGCACGCCAGCGGGTCGCTCTCGATCTTGTCCACGTCCTCGTCCAGCACATGGGTGAACGGATGGTGCTCGGCGGCGTACTTCTTCTCGTCCTCGTCGTACTTGAACATGGGGAAGTTCACCACCCACAAGAGCTGATGGCCCTCGCGCGGCACGTTCAGCGCCTCGGCCATGTGCAGGCGCAGGGCGGAGAGCACGGCACTCGCCACCTCGTAGGTGTCGGCAGCGAACAGCAGCAGGTCGCCCGGCTCCACGTCCATGGCCTCCTTCAGCGCGGCGAACTCCTCGTCGCTGAAGAACTTGATGATGGGGCTCTTCTCCTTGCCGTCGGTCGTGAACGCGATCCAGGCCATGCCCTTCGCGCCGTTCTCGGCCGCGATGTCAGCCAGCTTCTCCACGTCGCCGCGGCTCCAGTCGCCCGCGCCCTTCGCGTTGATGGCCTTCACCACGCCGCCGGACTGCGCCACGCTCGAGAACACCTTGAAGCCCGTGTTCTTCACGATGTCGGTGATGTCGACGAGCTCCATGCCGAAGCGCGTGTCGGGACGGTCGTTGCCGAAGCGGTCCATGGACTCGCGGTACTGCATGCGCTGCAGCGGGAACTCGTGGTCGACGCCCACGGCTTGCAGCGTCTCGGCCATGACGTCCTCCATGAGGTTCATCACGTCCTCGCCCTGCACGAAGCCCATCTCGATGTCCACCTGCGTGAACTCGGGCTGACGGTCGGCGCGCAGATCCTCGTCGCGGAAGCATCGGGCGATCTGGTAGTAGCGCTCGATGCCGCCCACCATGAGCATCTGCTTGAACTGCTGCGGGCTCTGCGGCAGCGCGTAGAAGCGGCCCGGGTTCGGGCGGCTCGGCACGATGTAGTCGCGCGCGCCCTCGGGCGTGGAGTTCGCCAGGATGGGCGTCTCCACCTCGAGGAAGCCGCGCTCGTTCAGCGCGCCGCGCATGGCCTGGGCCACCTTGTGGCGCAGGTGCAGGGCCTCGAACATCTCCGGGCGGCGGATGTCCAGGTAGCGCCACTTCATGCGCGTGGTCTCGTCCGTCTCGATGCCGTCTTCAATGGCAAACGGCGGGGTGACGCTCGTGTTCAGGACCTCGACGGACTTCGCCAGCACCTCGATCTCGCCCGTAGCCATGTTGGGGTTCACGGCCTCCGCGCCGCGATCGCGCACCGTGCCCGCGATCTTCAGCACGTACTCGCGGCCCAGGTGCTCGGCTTTCGCGAAGTCGTCGGCGCTCACGCAGTCGGGGTCGACGACCACCTGCGTGTAGCCCGCGCGGTCGCGCAGGTCGATGAAGATGAGGCCGCCGTGGTCGCGGTTGTGCCAGGCCCAGCCGGTCAGCACGACCTCGCGCCCCACGTCGCTTTTGCGCAGCTCGCCGCACGTGGCGGTGTGCATGCAGTATTCGTTCATGAAGTCCGTCATAGTGGTGGTTCCTTGCTCCTTGGCGCCGCTATCGAAAACCCGCCGCGCGGGGCGGCGGGCAACACTCAAACTGGTTTATTGTACAGCAGTTGTCACAACACGATAACGATCTGCGTTCATTCCATGTAAAATGCTCTGCTCGACCGCCCGATCGCCCGCTATCCGTTCTTGCGGGCGAACAGCACGTTGTTGGTTTCGAGCCAGCTCTCCACGGTGCCGGTGTCGAAGCCGTCGGCGGGATCGATGACCAGCGCGTACATCTCCTCCTCGCGCAGCACGGCGTCGAGCGCGTCGGTCAGCTGGATCTCGCCGCCCACGCCGGGCTCCACGTCGGCCAGAAGTTCCATCACGCGCGCGCTCAAAAGGTAGCGGCCGAACACGGCCAGGTTCGACGGCGCGTCCTCGAGCGCCGGCTTCTCCACCAGCGCGTCGACCTTCCACACGTCGTCGGACACGGCCGCACCCGCGATGACGCCGAAGCGGCTCACCTGGTCGTCGGGCACCGGCATGACCGCGATAACGCTCGCGCCGCCGTGCGCGTCGGACACCTCCTGCATGCGCGGCAGCATCTGGTTGTCGGGCACCAGCACGTCGCCCAAAAGCACGTAGAACGGCTCGTCGCCCGTCTTCTCGGCCGCGCAGCGCACGGCGTGGCCCAGGCCCAGGGCCTCGTCCTGGTACACGTAGCTCACGTTGTAGGCGCCCACCCGCTCCACGAGGTCGGCGTAGGCATCCTTGCCGCGGGCGCGCAGCGTGGCCACGAGCTCCGGGTTCGGCGAGAAATGCTCCTCGATGGCCTTCTTCTCGCGGCTGTTGATGATGACCACCTCGTCGGCGGCCGACGCCAGGCCCTCCTCCACCACGTACTGAATGGCCGGACGGTCCACGACGAGCAGCATCTCCTTGGGCTGGGCCTTCGTGGCGGGCAGGAAGCGCGTGCCGAGGCCGGCCGCGGGAATGAGAGCCTTCATGAATGGAAACCTTTCTTCTCCGACAACAGAAGAGGCGCCGCGATCCTGCGGCGCCTCGTGAAAATCGCTTGGGCTATTGTAGCACGAGCGGACAGGCCGTCATCAGACGGCTACCTGCCCTGCTGCTCGGCCAGAGCCTCCTCCAGCACGGCCATCTGCTTCTCGGCCTTCTTGAAGCCGAACATGATGATGAGCACGTACACCAGGATGGCAACCCACATGAGGGCGTACGCCCCGATGATGAACGGCATGGACGGGGCCACGGTGCTGTAAATCTCAACGAGAACCGGATTCATAGGTCAATCTCCTTCTCAACTCATAGGTCGTTTCAACGTCGGCGAGGCGGGGTGCTGCGGAGCGCCGCAGCGTCGAGCCGTTCTGCCGTTCGGCAGAACGGGGGAACCAATCAGTCCTCCAACTGCTCCTTCAGGGCCTCCACGCGCTCCGCCAGGCGCACCTGGCGGAAGCGGAGGCGGTACAGCGCGAAGCCCACCATGGCGATGCCGGCCAGGCAGAACATGAGCGTGACGCCCATGTCGCCCGACATGCCGCCCTCGCGCACGACCACCGGGTGGATGCTCGAGGGGATGAGGCGCGTCACCATGAAGCAGATCGGCACGTCGATAAGCGCGATGATGGCGAGCACGGCGCCGTAGGTGGCGCGGCGCTCGGGCTCGTCGATGGCGTTGCGCAGGATGAAGTACGCGATGATGATGAGCATGAGGATGAGGTACGTGGTCAGGCGCGGATCCCACGTCCACCACACGCCCCACTCGAACCTCGTCCACAAGTCTCCCGTGATCATCGTGCACGCCACGAACAAAAGCGCGACCTCCATCGCTATCTTCGAGCACGTGTCGAACCGGCGGTTCTTCGTCATGAGGAAGCGCACCGCGTAGTAGCCTGCGAACGCCAGCGCCACGAACGACGTGATGGCCACCGGCATGTGGAAGTAGAAGATCTTCTGCGACAGCAGCAGCACGTTGGTGACCATCTGCCCGCCGATCATCTCGACGCCGTTCACCGCGGCGCCGTTCACGGGCGAGGCCCAGAAAAACGCCAGCAGCAAGCCCACCGTCGACAGCACGATGCCCGCCACGAGCACCGCCGGCGCGATCCGGTCGGGCCACTGCCCCGCCTCCGGAAGCTTGGGCGCCTTTTTCTTTTCGGACATGAACACCCCTTCTCTCTACTCGTCCAACTATTATAGGTCCTGCCCTGTCAGCGAGAGGCGTTGAGGTGCCCCGAATTGCCGTGCTTCGCGGCCGAGCGTGCTTTCGCACGCGAGGGCAAGCGAAGAAGCGGAAAGGCGGGGTGCCTCGGCGCCTCGCAGCGTCGGGCAGTTCCGACGGCCGTTAGGCCGCCGGAAGGCTAAGCGCTGATTACGAAATCGTACAGAACCCACGATGCGAGGATCATGATCACGTCGTAGCCGCCCGCGAGCGCGAGCGACGTCAGCATCACGTCCGCGTACCCCTCCGCGCCCACGATGGCCGCGGTCGTCGCCGACACGCAGGCGTAGAGCAGCGGGAAGATCAGCGGGATGAACAGCACGGCCAGCATGACGTCCTTGCCGCGCGTGCTGATGGTGATGGTGGACAAGAGCGTGCCGATGCCCGCCACGCCCACGGTGCCCACGAGCAGCGGCACCACCAGCAGCCAGAAGCTCTCCGACGGCGTGGTGGTGGTCAGGAAGAAGAAGTAGAACAGCGGCACGGCTATCACTTCCACCACCAGCAGGAACAGCAAGTTCGACGTCGCCTTCGCCAGGAACACCACCGAACGGTCCATGGGCACGAGCAGGATGCCCTCCAGGCAGCCCTGCTCCTTCTCGTGCGCGAACGAGCGGTTGAGGCCCAGCAGCGACGTGAACACGATGAGCGCCCACAAGAGGCCGCCGCTCATCTGCAGCACGTCGGTGGTCTGCGAGGTCTGCGCGAGCGCCGCGCCGTACACGATGATCACCAAGAGCGCGTAGATGCCCATGGACGTGAGCATCTCCTTCGTGCGGAACTCCTGCTCCAAATCCTTGCGCAGAAGCGTCTTGTACTGCTGGAACGTTGAGGGCTTCTTCAGCGCCACGCCGCCTGCCGTGCGCACGGGCGCCCCCTTCTCGGCCGCCATCTCAAGCCACCCCCATGCCAACGGTCGAGCGGTACAGCGCCGAGAACTCGTCGAAGTCGAACGAGCCCTTCTCGTCGAAGGCCACCACGCGGCCGCGCGCCAGCACGAGCGCGTGCGTGCACATGGCGAAGCCCTTCTGCAGATCGTGGCTCACCATGACGAACGTGCGCCCCTCGCGCTGCTGCTCGATGAGCTCGTCGAATATCTCCACCGCGTGCGGGTCGAGGCCCGAGTACGGCTCGTCCAGGAACACCACGCCGGGGTCGTGGATGAGCGCGCGGGCGATGGAGAGGCGCTGCGTCATGCCGCGCGAGAACGTGCGCACCACGTCGAGGCGGCGGTGCTTCAGCTCCACTGCCTCCAAGAGCTCCATGACGCGCGACTCGGGGTTCGCCACCCCGTAGAGGCGCGCGTAGATCATAAGGTTCTGCTCCGCCGTGAGGTCCGGGTAGAGCATCGAGTTGTGCGAGATGAGCCCGATGTGGTCGCGCGCCTTGTCGGGTTCGTCCTTCAAATCCACGCCCATGAGCGTGGCCGTGCCGGACGTGGCGCGGGACAGCGTCGACAGCACGCGCAGAAGCGTCGTCTTCCCCGCCCCGTTCGGGCCGAAGATGGACAGGAACGCCCCTTGCGGCACCTCGATGGTCACGTTGTCGACCGCCTTGCGGTTGCCGAACACCTTCGAGAGCTTCTTCGTCCTGATCGCAGGCTCAACCGCAGCTTCCATGGCGCGTTACGCCTCTTCCCTCTTCTTCTCGTCGGCCTTCGATGCGGCCGCAACCGACGCGGAACCCAGAGCGACGTCAACGGCCCCCTTGACCACCGCCTCGACCACACCGTCGGCCGTAACCACGTCGGCAACGGTTTCGAAAGCCACGCTCGAACCCTCGACCTTCGCGGCCGAAGCCTCGTGCGGCAGATCGTCTCCGGAAGGCTCCTCGTCAAACTTGCGCTTCGCGCCACGGCGCCCTGCGGTGGCTATCAGAACGCCCACCATCAGCAGGCCGAAGCCCACCCACACGGGCGTGATGAGCGGGTTCACGCGCACGTCCATGGAGAAGTCGCCGTTGGTGTTCACGCCCTTGTACACCACGAACAGGTCCTCCGTGGGAAACGAGATCACGCCCGCCACGAGCTTCTGCTGCTGCGTGGACTGCACCAGCTGCACGGCCGGCGACACGGAGCCCACGAACTCGCCATCCTTGAACACGTCGTAGTTCACGGTGTACAGGATGTCGTCGCCGTTCGCCATCTCCTCGATGGTGTTCGACGTGTATTTCAGCGTGAAGTCCTGGATGGTGAAGTCCTCGGTGGTCGAATCCGTGGCCTCGTCGTAGCCCACGTAGCCCACGCGCTCGGTCACGTACATGGAAGAGCCGATCAAGCCCACCAGGATCACGGCCATGGCCAGGTGCGACACGAAGCCTCCGAACGAGGCGGCGCGGTTCGCCAGCATGCCGAACGCGGCGCCGAACACGTTGCCGCCGTGCTTCTCGCGGTAGGCGCGGATGCCGCGGCCCAGCATGAACAGCGAGTTGAACAGCAGCAAGCTGGCAACGAGCAGGCCCACGACCGCAAGGCCGTTATAGTACCAGGCAGGGCTCAACGTCGACAGCATATCGGAGGCCGAGACGCTGCCCTGCGCCGCCAGCTCCTGGTAGTACGCGACGTTCGCCTGGTAGCTGGGAAGCAGGTATGTGGCGAAGTAGAACATGAGCACCGCGAACAGCACGAGCGCGCAGGCGCCGGGGATGCGGGCGCGCTTCCAGAACTGCCTGCCCTCGGTCTTGCCCCACGACAGCAGCGGGCACACCGTGAGCACGATGAGGTACAGGACGCCCAAGGGCCGCGCGATGGCGTCGTAGGTTCCCGTGGAGAACTTCAGGTTGAACGGCAGCGCCGGCGCGATGGTCATGAACGTGAGCATGAGGGTGAACACGATCATGATGAGGTTGTTGAAGTAGTAGGCCGCGTCCTTCGACATCATGCTGGAGATATCGTCGCCGCCCGCCTTGGCCGGCCCGAACGACTTCCAGCGCACGATGAGGCCCACGATGCCGGCCAGCACCGACGCGGCAATCAGGCCGCCGAACAGCACGAGCGACACGTTGTCGCCCTCGAACGCGTGCACGGACTGCACGAGGCCCGAGCGCGAGATGAACGTGCCCACGATAACGAACGCGAACGTGAGGCACGCGCACATGACCGACCAGCGCTTGAACGCGCCTCGCTGGCGGTACACGGTGAAGCTGTGGATGAGCGCCACGCCCACGAGCCACGACAGCAGGCTCGCGTTCTCGACGGGGTCCCAGCCCCAGTAGCCGCCCCAGCCGAGCACCACGTAGGCCCATACGGCGCCCAGGCCGATGCCGATGCCCAGGAACAGCCAGGAGAACAGCGCGTAACGCTGCGAGCGCACGACCCATGCCTTCGAGGAATCGTTCACGATGATGGCCGCGATGGCATAGGCGAACGGGATGGTGAGGCCGGCGTAGCCTACGAACAGCGTGGGCGGGTGGATGGCCATGGCCCAGTGCTCCAAGAGCGTGTTCATGCCCCAGAGCGCCGCCTCGCCGCGCAGGTTGCCCGATGCGTCAAGGTACTGGGCGGCCAGGGCCGTGAACGGCATGTTGCTCTCGGAGAATAGCGTGACGCCCACGAACGCCGCCAGCACGATCTGCGCCACGAGCAGCGCCATGGAATCCAGCTTCTCCTGCCGCTTCAGGTTGCGCACGGCCACCACGGAGTTGAACAGCGAGATGAGCCAGGCCCAGAACAGAAGCGAGCCCTCGCGGCCGGCCCACAGGCCCGCCAGCTGGTAGAGCCATGCATCGGCGCCTGCCGCGTTGCTGTGGTAGCGCACCACGTACTCGATGGACGTGTCGCCCGTCATGAAGCAGTACACGAGGATGCCGCAGCACGCCGTGAGCCCCACCGCGGACACGAGGGCCGCCACATGGCCGCCCCAGGTGAGCGTCTCCGCCACGCCGCTCGCACGCTTGCGCCCCGCAATCGCGCCCGCCACGAGGCAGACGATCGACACGACGACGGCCGCAAACGAGATGAGCAGTCCAATCAGACCGAATGTTGACATGTAGGTTTCCCTTCGTTGCGGCCGCGTGCGCGGCCGCCAAGCTTACGAGATGGCCGGGCCGCTCATGCTATCCAGCGAGCGAGACCTCGGTGGCATGGAACTTCCCGTCTTCGTTGAGCGAGCCGGTGAGCACGAGCGTGGAGCCGTCCCTCACCTCGTCGGACAGCGCGTCGTCGAACAGCACGGACAGCTCGGGCGCGCCCTCCGCGTCCACGAGGACGAAGCGGTCGCCCTGTCCCGCCGCGGCAAGCGTACCGTCCTTCACCGTGCCGGTAACCTTCACGGGCTTGTCCAGAACGCTGTCCCCGTAATCCGCAAGCTGCGCCACGCCGAGCGCGTTGCTGGAATTCTCGTACTTCGACGGGCACTTCGTCACGAGCTCGGTCGCATGCAGCACGCCGTCGGCGCCCACCTTGCCCGTGCAGATGGCCGTGACGTCGTTGCCGAAGGTGGCCGCCACGCCTCCCTCGTACTTGACGCGCAGATACTGCGTCTGATCGCCCGCAGGGTCGTACATATCGAACGTGAGCACGTTGTCCTCCGTGGAGAAGGAGTTCTCCACCACGTTGCCCGACACCTGGACCTTCTGGTCGGCATACTGCCCGTTCGCCATGTCGGCAATCGTTACCGACTTCGCCGACGAACTGCCCCCGACGACGGCCAGGACAACGACCAGCACGATGACGATGATGCCGGTGACCACCACGAGCCGCCGCTTCGTTTTCGTGTTCACGCTCGCCTCCTCCTCAAGAGTCTTACGATCAATTGTCACGTACCCCAAAGTTCCGAGGAACGGAAGCATGGTGAATTCAAAGATTCACCATGTTGCCGCGGGTTTTCCCCGTTCGGCACTGTGCAAACCTCCGCTAACCATGCGGCCCGGTTTGCCGTTTCCGTTCGTCGAGCCTTTGAAGAGGGAGCCCGTCCAAGCAAGACGCTTGAGGCGGGCTCCCTCTTCGTTATGCGGTTTGCGTCCGAGGACGCTATTCGGTGCTGGCGAACCTTACGCAGCGTTGAGCTTGTTAGCCTGCTGATACGTCAGCCAGCCTTCCGGCACGTAGGACTCGCTGTGGCACTGCGTGCAGGCGTTCACCGACGCGCGGTGCGCCTTGTGGCAGCTGCTGCACTCCTGCTCGCCGTGCTGCGGCTGGTGCGGGTTGTACTGCCCCAGCTCGGACGTCGCCTGCTTCAGGTCTTCGCGCGTGAGATTGTGGCAGGACTCGTTCAGGCAGAACTCGTCGCCGCTCTCCAAGCCGCGCGCCTCTACCAGCTGGTCGACGTCGCGCTCCTCGAGCGGGTAGTAGTAGTTGCCCGTGATCCATGCCATGCCCTCGGCCACCTGCTCGCCGATCGTCGGAACGTGGCAGCTCATGCACGTGGCCTCGGCGCCGCCCTGATCCTTCGAGACGCGGTGCACCGCGGCCATCATGCCGCTGGCGTCCTCAACGTCGTTGCCCCACTTGTCCACAGCCGCCTGGCCCGGCTCCGCCTCGTACGTCGGCAGATACGGATCCATCGGCGTGTGGCAAATGGCGTTGCAGAAGCTCGGCTGCTCATGCCAAACCCAGAAGCCGGCACCGGCTGCAATCAGAACAACCGCCACGACGCCGACGACGATCGGCCACTTCTTCCCCTTCTTCTTGGGAGCGGCCTCGCCGGCTTCGGCGCCTTCCGCCTTCACGGCTTCGTCCGTGGTTTCCACATCGGTCGTGGAGTCCTCGGTCGCGGCTGCCTCGGTGGCGGCTTCCACTTTGGTTTCCTCTTCGCTCATCTCCATAACCCCCTTTCTTGCATCCTCGATTGCCCGTGCGTTCCGGCTGGCTCGCGGGTTTCCCGCCCGACCTTCGACACAGGCACGTTACCTCATGCATACTAGCCCTCGACCGGCGATGCGCCTATCACCCATTTGGGGGGAATTAGCCCGTTTTGCCCCCAATTTCATGTGAGGCACGCCCGTTGCGGCCGAGTTTTGGTGCAATACGCCGGGAAGGGAAAGCGGAGGGCCTTCCCTTCTCCAGCGCGGCGGAGAGACCGGTCGCGTTTCGTTTAGATCTGTGCCAGAGCTTGATCCACCGCCGCCTCGGACTTGTTGAGCGTGTCCTGGGCGAGCGCGGAGTTGTGAGCGCCATCGCTGTTCTCTACCATGACCCAATCCCAGTAGAACTGAGCCGTGCGGTTGAGGTCGCGGAGCTTGTTCAGCTGACCCTCGCCCATCGAGCCGTTCGCAACGATCTCGGAGAGCTTGTTGTTCAGCGTGACCAGCTTGTTGCCGATGCTGTTGACTCGGTCGATGGCAACCTTCTGCTTCGCGGCGACCTCGGCCTTGATGTCGGAATGGCACTGCGAGCAGTCGTTGGCGATGAGCTCCTCGTTGTCGAGCGGGCTCGACCAGTTGTGGTTGTCGAACTCCTTGCCGTCAGCGTTCTTCGTCGTGCCCATGTGGCAGTCGGAGCAGCTGTAGCCCTGCTTGGCCATGGGGGCCATGTCGCCGCCGTACATCGTCTCGAACTCGGGGTGCTGCACCTTGATCTGCTTCGTGCCGTTCGTCGGGTTCGTGTGGTCGACGTAGTTGATGGAGTTCTCGTACGCCAGCACCTTCTCCGGCGTGGCCTCGGCCAGGCCCTTCCACGGGTTCTCGGCCGACTTGTTCTCGTTCGGGAACAGGTACTCGTTGTGGCACTGGCCGCAGGACATGGCGCCCTCGGGCACCTTGCTCGCATCGTCGCCCACCGCGTTCACGAAGAACTGGCGGATGGCCTTGGAGCCCTCGGCCGGGCTGTTCTCATGGCAGTCGTAGCAGCTGATAGGCTCGGTGACCTGGGCCTCCATCTCGTGGATGTCCGAGGTGTTCAGCGTGGGGTCGGCGTTCTGCTTCAGGATGAACTCAGACGACTTGCACGTCAGGCAGTTCGCCGTCTTGGGGTTGCGCCCCGTCTCGCTGATGTCGGTCAGCGAGTAGACGTGCCCGTTCGGCTCGGCGTAGAACTTCGAGAAAGCCGAGCCCGCCCAAATGGTTTGGATCTGCGGGTAGATCTGCGTGTAATCGCCCGGATCCTTGTTCTCTTCGTTCTGCTTGTACGTGGCGTACTCGTCGGGGTACACTTCTTGCCACGCATCGGCAGTGATGATGCCGTTCTCGTTCGCCGCGGGGATTTTGAAGTCCACCACGGATTCGGCTCCCTTGTTCGCTTCTTCGCTGCTGGGCTGCTGGGGCGCACACGCCGCCAACCCCATGACCAGAACGCAGATGCAGGTGAGGGAAAGCCCTAATCTCGTCTTCTTGCTCGCAAAGATGGCTTTCATCAAGCATCTCCTCCCTTCGACCTTCAGTAGATCTCTCCTTCACGAAATATACACTTTTCGAACAGGGAATATTGAGCCGCCGCACCCACGTCGGGAATTCCCACGGGCGGGATAGGGAAAAACCCGCTTTGACCCTTCGCAGGTCATGGGCGCAACGCCTCCGAAGAGGTCCATCTTGGGGCGGCGGATCAACGGAACGGGTGCCACGTCGGCAAGACCTCACATTGATGCGCATACGCCGCTTCCGCATGGACGCCCACGGCTTTGTCGGTGGGAATCGTATTCAACGGCGGCTCGCCGTCCGACCCGCATCGGGGATCAGGCTACAATGCCGAACGGAGGCAACCGGCTCCGTAAGGCGCGCTTGCATTCTTGCGGCACAACTTGCGAAGCGAAACCGCCGGTCCCCTGGCTAAGGAGAGCAGATGCAGGAAGATGACGTCACGAAACTAGGGTCGCTTCGGGCGAAGTTGTTCTCGACCTCGTTTAACGAGAAGGTCGTTTGCACCATCTTCAGCCTGGTGGCGGTTGTCGTGCTGCTGCTGAGCATCTGGTACTCGTATTCTCAGTTGGGCAACACCGAGAACGTGGTGCACATCTTCGCCATAGCCGCCCAATGCGCGGGAGCGCTGGTCCTCGTGCTCGAGGTTTTCGGCGAGTCCGAGGAAAAACAGCTTCGCAGAACGCTCGGAACCCCGGTGCTCTTGAGGGAGGTTTCCGAAGACTCGGTGCCCACCGAGCTGGTGCGCATCAAGGCGTCCGAGATAGCAAGCAAGAAGGCAAGCGCCGTCATCCTGATCCTTGGATACGCCGCCGCATTCGCCGCCAACTCCCCCAATCCAAGCATGGAGGCCCTCTTGTCTTTCGTCTCCGCAACCGTCGGGATCATCTTGGTCGTGCAGTCCTATGCGATTTGGACGATGATCAAGTTCCAAGGCGAGACGATCAACCTGAACAAGTTCTACAAGGACAAGTGAGGACGGGGGCTCGATCAAGTGTGGAATACCAACTCGTTTACAGAAATCGGCTCGAAAGCAAGCTTCCAGGCGGATCGAGTCTCCGCTGTAGAGATGACAGGATTCAAACGCACAACCCCCACGTTGCGAACGTGATGCTCTCCCAAAAGGTACCTGTACCATCACAATTAATTTAATAATTAAATGGTGATGTGTCCTTCACTGCCAATGCATGCAAGATTCAATAACAGATAATTTCAAGTAGCTAACCAGTGTAGAAATTATATACTCCAATGAGACGTTTAGGCATAGCCAGTGATCAAACCTTTGAAAGACAGACGGGGCACCATGAAGATTAGGATAATTCTTGATACGAACTGCGCTCGCAGCGAAAAGAATTTCAAACAGCTGCTTGGTAATAGACAGGAGCTATCAAATCTAGCAAAAATGGGCACTCTGCTTATTCCTGATATTGTAATTAATGAGTTAATAGAGCAAAAACGATCGTTTTTCGAAAACGCAAAAGACGAACTCCAAAGAAATGCTCTCCTTAACCACTTGAGAAACGAGACAATTTCGTTTGATCATTTAGACTTCACGCAAATTGAACACGACCTCAGAAACGACAAATCCATACCTTATACGCGATTGCAGCTTTCGGACAAGGCTTCTGCTTTCGAGAAAATATGCAGTCTTGCAACAAGTCACACCGCACCATTTGAAAAAAGCGGAGACAAGGGCTTTAAAGATGCATGCATTGCGCTGATCGTTGATGAGTACCTCGAAACATTGTCACAAGGCGAGAAAGTGTTTCTTCTTTCCAAGGACGTGCGTTTAAAGGAATATTTTGACAACAACGACTCCGTTGTACCAATTGGTAGCTTAGGCGATCTTAAGAGCAGGCTAAGTATGAAGGGACGGGGGTCAAAGCCCACCCCTGGAGAAATCGAGAAAGACGGCAATAACGAATTCATAGAAATTAAAGAACCAACACCGACCGAAAAAGCAAAGCGAGCATTATTAACTGATTTCAGAAATTCAGGTTCCTTCATTACAACTCATCGTTTAATAGCAAAGCTGAACGACAATCTTGAGCTTTTCGACACTGAAGACTTTGTCGACATTCTCGTCTCAGCAAGCAGCAACAATCAAATCACATGGCTGCTTCAAGACTCTGATGTTGCCCAGCTACTCAATCCCATTTTCGAAAGATATGGCGATCGGCTTGATCAGGATTCCTATGAAAAGTATATCAGAGCAGCTGATATACCCGACAAAAGACCGAAAACGCAAAGAAGCAGCTATTTCAGCGAGAATGAGAAACAGGCATATCGTCAATTTGCCGACGAACTCGTTTCTCGAATTAACTCAATTGGCTCCATTGCCACAATAAATACAAACCCTAGGGAAACACTAGCCGAGTTGAAAGAAGTACTTGTTTCGAGCGACTTAGAGGAAGAAGCACCCGACAGCGCTCGCGTACTTAACGTTTTCATTGATGGTTATTACACATATACGTCTTCGAGTTTTCCAATTGGGATACTAGAGAACTTTATAGAGTTGTTAGAGTATTCGAGCCAAGCAAAACAGGAAACCATTTTGAAAAACATTGAAAGTCGGATGATGGCGATTGAAACCGATTGTTCGGATATACCATTTTAAAAGGACAATTGCCAGAAGGGCGAACCTATTAACCCAGCAATCCGTTTTCGCATCTGAACGGTTTGTTAACAAAAGCTTCATTGCAACCGAATCATGCTATTCCATTAGCTGTCGTGAAATCAAGTCTTCGATTAGCCTTTACTGACGGCGACCACCCTATCATCAGCGTCTTTGCGGAGCGCATGACCTACACCTCAACTCAACGCTACAGCGGCAACACAGATAACGCGAAATGTTTGAACGTCATCGGTTGTATCTAGTAGATCAACGGCATATTTCAGATATCCAGCGTCTGTTTTGCTTTATCTATCAAGATGAACTCCAGATCGTTATATCAGGAACAGAATGGCATAAGCCATCTAATCAAAAAACTGCCCCTTGCTATCGAAGGAAAGAAATCGGGCCGGAAGCAATTTCCGGCCCGATAAAGTTTCCGTGGTGGAGATGATGGGATTCGAACCCACGACCCCCACGTTGCGAACGTGATGCTCTCCCAGCTGAGCTACATCCCCACGGGTTATGTGCGCCCTCGCGCGAGGACTTATTTTGCCGGTATTGGGGGCGTTTGTCAAATGGGGATTTGAAATGTTCATAGAACGTGCGGGCGTTGGCGGGCACTAGATGCCCTCGCCCTCTTCGGAGGGATCGAGATCGTCATCGTCGTCGAGGTATTTTAGGATGTCGCCTGGTTCGCATTCGAGGACTTTGCATATGGCGTTGAGCGTGGAAAAGCGGATGGCCTTGATCTTGCCGGTCTTTATGCGCGACATGTTCACGTTGGTGATGCCGACTTTATCCGCAAGGTCGTTGAGCGACATCTTGCGATCGGCCATGATGCGATCCAGATGAAGATGAATTGCCATCTTTGAAAACCTATAGAGTTTCGTCCGAGAATTCTTGCAAAAGAACTCCGTATTTAAAGACAAAAGAGAAGGCAAATATTATGAATGACGCAATAAAAGGCACGAGATTTATGGGAATAATCGCATTGTTGTTTGTAGACGCATAACCAGAGTTCATACCGCTTATTTCTAGCAGAGGTGCATTTATGGATACGATAATTTCGAGTACTCCATATAGGAGAAGCAAACCGGCAATGATTCTTAGTCTCTTAACTTGAATCATCGCAAAGGGTGATTCGCCTTTAGCAACGCTGGAAAACATTCTGATAAAGACAGCAAACATAAATGCAAAAACCAAACCATAAAGAACAAAGAAACCTGTTTTTAGCGCACAGGCATTATCGGTAGTAGCAAAACTGACCTGTGAGTAAACCATGAACCCAGAAGCAATAATCCAAAAGATACAAACAATAGCAAATACGACCTTTAAAACGATGCTAATGACTTTGCACACCTTTTCGGTAGTTTGCAAAGAATGCCTGGTTGCTTCTGCTTCAGCGAGCATTATCTATCCCCAATCATAATCATGCAAAAATAACTAATTACAGGAAAAGCAGAAAGGCCTCTCTAAAAGCTAAAGAGGCCAAAGCATTTAAAACTCAAAAAGACTAAACACCGGGAGCTATGCATATTCCGCCGAACCCAATTATCGGACATATAGAACGCGGCTCAACCTCACTGTAAAACAGCATATCACACACCTCCTTTCTTGTTTTCTATTGCGGCGTTCATGGCCGCTCCTAAACGGTCGTAGAACTCTAGGGTCATCGCGCAGTAGGAGTCGGGCGACTCCAGACTGCCCGATGCGAACAGCGAGCGGGCTCGGCAGCCTCCCCCGCAGATTCGCTCGTAACGGCACGTGGCACAGCCCTCGAAGTTGGCGGCATCCAGGGCGCGGCACCGTGCGGAAACCTCGCTCTCCAGCGCCTCGGCAAGCGTGCCGGCAAAGACGTTGCCCATCGCCAGCTCGGGGCGGTGAAGCATATGGCACGGGTAGACGGTGCCGTCGGCGGCGATGCTCACGCCACGGTAGCCGGCGCCGCAGTTCCTCTTCACCGTGAGGTTCAGGCCGACGGGGGCGTCCATGAGGGCGAGCGGCTTTCCGCCGTCCAGCGTGAGGATGCTCGCGCCCAGCTTACGCAGGGCCTCCTCGTCGGGCAACAGGGCGGCCAGCTCGTCGTCGGGCGCGCACGTGAGCAGGCTGAAGTTCAAAGTAGCGCCCAGATCTTTCGACAGGCGAACGTATTCGGCCAAATCGTCGATGTTCCTGGCATGCACCGTGGGAATGATGTGGGCCTGGATGCCGGCGGCTTGAACGGCCTTGACCGCGGCCACCAGCTCGTCGAAGCGCTGCTCTTCCCGGATGTAGGCGGGGGCGGACGCCGAGCAGCCGTCGAACGAGATGGAGACGCAGTCGACGTTCGGCGCGAGCGCAGCCAGGGCCCCTTCGGTAAGGCAGGTGCCGTTCGAAAGCACGGTGACGGCCTTGATGCCGCAGGTGCGCTTCGCATAGGCCACGATGTCGGGCAGGTCGTCGCGCAGGAACGGCTCGCCACCCGAGATGATGAGCGTGGCCAGGCCGGCGGCCGTCAGCTCGTCGAGCGCGCGCTCGATGGCGTCGAGCGGGGCATCGGGCAGGCAGTTGCGCTGGTCGTCATACGAGTAGCAGCCCACACAGTTCAAGTTGCAGCGCTGCGTGACGTGCAGGTAGGCGGACACCACGGCATCGGCCGGCTTCTCGTCGCTGAAGAACCCGCCGCGCACCAGATGCTCGAGCAGAGCCGCATCGACGGCGGCTACCTCGGTTTCCGCGACCTCTTCCCGAAGCAGGCGCTCGCACACGGCGGCCCCTTCGGCGGTCAGGCCGATGGCGTATCCCGTATTCATGTTGCCGACCATGGGAATGCCAGCGAAATCAAACGCGACCACCTGGTCACTGAACCTCATGGAGCCTCCTCGCGCCATCCCCCATCCGCTTGCCGTCTCTCCAGGAGCAAGCGGCAGATACGCACCCGTTGTCAACCGTTATTCTATAGGTTCGATTATGCCTTGTCGATCAGTTCAGGCGAAAAGCGCAGTTGCTCAAAAGGGGAATCGAGCCGAACAAGCCGATGCCGTTCGCTACAACTCGGCTTCCGTTCGCTATTTATCGTTTAATGATTAATGTAGTATAATACATTACCCCAGCAACGCTATCGAGGCGACTCGTTGTCGCACTGCGACAGCGCGTTCGGCCTCCCGCATCGGAAAGGGGCGATCAAAATGAGATCATTCAAAGAA
>OLND01002110.1_pt1 | contig 18714 bp, 16 predicted proteins | sample 1672031 | NCBI WGS metagenome assembly OLND01 (sample SAMEA3136638, study PRJEB25190) | human gut metagenome | biome: human gut; feature: human-associated habitat; material: faeces | place: Austria | collected 2013 | reverse complement strand
ACCCTGAAATCCAGTCCACAAAGAATACATGTCCTTTGTACTGTTCATATTCCAGCTTGCTGAAATTAAGGTTCTGTGCCTTAAATGCTGCCGGAGTCATAAAGAATTTGTAATTGAAATCCTTTGTCTTAAATCCCGGGAGTGTTCTCTTTGTGCCATGATTCACATAGTTACCGAACACTTCCATGGCTGCCTTTGCTGCCGCATAGGCATTGGTCCTGTCCTCAAACTGGCCTTTCAGTCTTTTAAGAAGTGCTCCGTCTGTGACAACCGCATACTGGGTAGGTTTTCCCTGATATACCACATAACGGATCTGTGACGGAAATTCTTTATACTGGTCAATGGTACAGTTTAATACGCAAAGTGCAACTGCCTCCATTCCCACGACTCCCTGATCTCCTGCTTCTGCATCACACACTGCTGCCAGAAGATCCAGATCTGACACCTTTCCGTCTGCAATTCCCGGATGTTCCAGGAACTCTTCTTCCATATAGTAGTATTTATTATTCTTCGCATCAAAGACCTTGACATATTTGCCCTCTACTGTGTAATCATTACCGGAAGTCTTTGTTGCAGCACCGTCAGAATCAAACCTGTATGTAGTTCCGTCAATGGAAGCGATGGTATTTGCCAGCATCACTCCTGATGTATCAAAATAATATTTCTTTCCATCAAGCTCAAGCCAGCCTGTCTTCGCCTTACCATCTGAAGGGTTGAAATAATATTTCTTACTTCCTACGGTTCCGAAACCTTTCTGATAACGGACACCGGTTGATTTTGAAAAATAGTAATAGTCTGAGTCAATTTTCTCCAGACCTGTATACATTATTCCATTTGACGGCTTAAAGTATCTGTAATTTCCGGCACTGCTCTTCACCCAGCCTGTACACATACGTCCATTGGCCTGACTGAAATAGCGTTTCTGTTCTTTTTTGTTCTCCACCCAGCCTTTGGCCATAACGCCGGAACCGCTGTAAAAATAATATTTATATTCATCTGTATCTGTGAGCCAGCCTCTTGTCATCAGGCCTGTTGTCTCATCAAAATGGCGGGTATTTCCATTGGAATCAGTGATAAATCCTGTCACCATATATCCGGCTCCGCTGGTAAAGTATCGGATTGCCTGTCCGCTGGAGTCTTTTACCCAGCCTTTTACCTGAACTCCTGTTTTCTTATTAAAGTAATATTTCTTACCCTTAAGTTCCAGCCAGCCTTTCTGTTTGGAACCATCTTTGTTTATGTAATAGGTTTTCCCTTTCTGAGTGACAAATCCTGTTTTTGTTGCCGCGGATACACTAAAACAGCCCATTACAAAAACGGTCATCACAAAAAGGAGCAGATACTTTAACAATAGTTTCCCATGTTTCTTCATTCTTATTCCCCGTTTCCTCTCTTTTTATACGTATTGTTTTACGTTTTAATTGGGTTATTGTTGCATTTCTTTCTCAATCATTACAGATTTGTTACATGGTATATTATATCGGATTCATATATTATTGTCAACTTGTGAAAAGCAACAATTCGCATCGAACTTAAGGTTATTGGTTATTGGTTACTGTGAACATAATGAACAATAATGAAACTGTAACACTTTTTGCGGTTCCACATATGATAGGATTGTAAAGAAAAAAAACGGAGGATTTAATATGAGCGACTTAGCTGCTACAAATTGCGGATGTGAGGACAGAGGAGGATGTGGATGTGGCTGCGCTAATAACAGCGGATGCGGATGCGACAATGGCTGCGGATGTAATAACGGATGTGGATGTAACAGTGGATGGGGACTTTCAGGCGGAAATAATTCCTGCTGTAATATCCTCTGGATCATCATCCTTCTGTGTCTGTGCGGAAACAATAACTACGGATGCAGCAATGGCTGCGGCGGATGTGGCAACGGTGACAACTGCTGGATTATTATCGTGCTGCTTCTGTTATGTGGAAACAATGGCTGTGGATGTGGCTGCTGACAATCATTTTCTGTTGGCAGGGGGATCTTTCCCTCTGCCTCTTTATATTTTACAGGATTATAATTTCGTCCTTATTATTCATGCTGCCTGATATTATCCTTATCTTTCATATTCCGGGAATTGATCCTGTCTGTTTTCTTTTCCGGGTGCACTGTCTGAGCACATTGTTTTTTCTTTTTCACACACTCCAGATCTATCTCATAAAAAGCATTTCCATTTATAATAAGCATTTCTTTCTTTTCTTCTGACTCTGATCCCATATCTGATTCTCCATTTTTTTGCAACTGCAAACGCATGATAGATACCTGCAGCAATTCCATAAAATTTGAGGCAACGTGCAGTAAAGCAGTCTCACAGTTACTTAAATTCTACTTTATTATATGTCAGAATCCTTCTCCCCGTCATATTCTGTTAATAAAAAACATAAAATGGAAGCAGATATTATGAATGAAGAGCAGATTTCCCAGACTTTGCTGGATCAGATGGTCAGTTCTGACCGCGGACAGATGATAAAAGCCGCCATTCCTTATCTTCCGCCAAAAGGACAGCAGATTTTCTCAGTCTATGAAAAAGCGGTTGAATTTATCAATACGGTTTCTGTTTTCAGCAAAAGAAGTTCCGGCAGCGATCTGTGTGCCATGAGCATGCCGCCTCAGAATCCGGTGGATATCATCAATGATATCCGCAGCTTCTGTTATGGTCCCAGCAGGGATAAATTAGATCAGATGGTAAATATGATGGCTATGGTTCAGATGCTGCAGCTCATGAACCAGCCTGCAGATGGTGAGAAGGAGGATTCCCATGAATGATGACTGGCGCAATAACCCGAAGCTTGCAGGTATGGATCGTTCCAAGCTTGATATGCTTCAGAATCTGGCTTCCCAGGGAAGTTCAAAGGGTGCAAATGAGATGCTGCCTTTCCTGATGAGCGCAGCTGCTCAGGGAAAAAAAGGTGGTCTGAAATTTAATGCTGATGAGATTTCTGCGATCATTGAAGTGCTGAAGATGGGAAAATCTCCCGCAGAGGCACAAAAACTTGATAAAGTGGTGAACCTTATGAAAATGATGCGGTGACCAAGTCCCCACTCACTGCTTATTGCTTTTCGCAGACTCCGCAGAAAACTTACCTGATTCGGTTAATATGAATTGCTATGATAACAAAAAGAGTACATTTCATCAACTTTCCGAAATGTACTCTTATGTTCAGTAATGTAACTTGTCACCAATTATTATCTGTCATATTTGCGCAGCCTGTCGCAGATAAATGTCAGTGCCTGTTCAACTGCCTGGTCTCTGATACTTTTTCTGTCGCCCTCAAAGTGAAATTCCCTCACAGTTGTCTTTCCTGCACAGTAACATCCCATAAATACGGTTCCCACCGGTGTTTCCTCTGTTCCACCGCCCGGGCCTGCAAGTCCTGTCACAGAGAGACAGACATCGGTTTTGGCTGCTTTCGCACCGCCTTTTGCCATCTGTCCGGCACATTTGGCTGAGACAGCACCTTCTTTCTTCAGTGTACTCTTCTTTACTCCAAGACATTTTCTTTTGGCACGGTTTGTATATGTGACATAACCACACATAAATACCTCCGAAGCTCCCGGTACATTTACGATGTCCGCTGCTACCGCACCGCCTGTACAGGACTCGGCAAGAGATAGTGTCATTTTCTTTTTTTTCAGGAGTCCTACAACTGTTTCTTCTAATGCTGTTTCCTCTAATGCTGATTCTTCTGATGCTTCCTTTTCTGAAGCCATATTAAAGCCTTCTTTCTAATCCTGCATGGACAGAACACTCCTGTTCTGCCAGATATATGTGATCAGGGAAATAACGGTAAGTGCCAGAGAAAGCCAGATAAATATCTGTTCCAGAATATCAAACACTCCGCCCAGATCGATCAGCAGTAAAATGATCATGATCATCTGGGAAACCGTCTTGAATTTGCCCCAGTAGTTTGCCGCGATCACAACACCGTTCTCGGCTGCGATCAGACGGAATCCGCTGATAATAAATTCTCTTCCTATGATAATGATAACAAACCATGCCGGAAGTTTCTCCAGTTCAATAAAACAGATCATTGCAGAACACACAAGCAGCTTGTCTGCAAGAGGATCCATGAATTTTCCAAAGTTTGTCACCAGATTGTATTTTCTGGCAAGCTTTCCGTCAAACCAGTCGGTCACACTTGCAACAACAAAAATAGCAAGTGCTATATAGCGGTTTGCCTCACCGCCCAGGTCTGTAAGCATAAACAGTACAAGAAACGGAACCAGGATCATTCTGGCTACTGTAAGTTTATTCGGTGTATTCATCTGCCAACTCTCCTATCAAATCATATTCCAGTGCACCGGTCACACGTACCTTTGCAAAATCTCCTGTCATCAGGAGTTCTCCTGTCTGCACAAAAATATAACCGTCGACCTTTGGTGCATCTCCGTAAGTTCTGCCAATGTATGCGCTCTCATCTGCAACTTTTCCCTCGATCATCACGAGAAGTTCCTGTCCGATACGGTCAGTTCCCTTATCATAGGAAATCTCCTGCTGAAGCTCCATGATCTCGTCACGTCTGGCCTCTTTGACTTCTTCCGCAACCTGATCAGGCATCGTTGCTGCAGGTGTATCTTCTTCCGGTGAGTAAGTAAATACTCCCAGACGGTCAAATTCCATCTCATCCACAAAGCTCATCAGCTCTTCGTGGTCTTCCTGTGTTTCCCCGGGGAATCCGGAGATCAGAGTGGTACGGAGCACGATGTCAGGAATCTCCCGACGAAGCTTATTTACAATCTCCACCAGTTCTGCCTGTGTTGTCCTTCTTCCCATTCTCTTTAAGATACGGTCACTTGCATGCTGGATCGGAAGATCCAGATAATGGCAGATCTTCTTCTCCTCTTTCATGGTCTGGATCAGTTCATCGTAAATTTCCTCCGGATAGCAGTAAAGCACGCGGATCCAACGGATTCCTTTGATCTTGCATAACTCTTTCAGGAGGATATGAAGAGATTTCTTTCCATATATATCAGTTCCATATACGGTTGTCTCCTGTGCGACAAGGATCAGCTCTTTTACGCCTTCCTCTGCCATCTCCTTTGCCTGTGTTACCAGACGTTCCATCGGAACGCTTCGGAATTTACCGCGAAGTTTCGGGATGATACAGTAGGTGCAGTGTTTATCACAGCCTTCTGCTATCTTGAGGTATCCGAAATGTCCGCCTGTTGTGAGAACACGTTTGCCAAGCTTTTCCGGAAGATAATCAATATCTTTAAATTCCTGGAAATGTTTTCCTTCCATTGCTTCACGGATTGCCTTAAGGATGTCTCCGTAGGAAGTTGTGCCAAGTACTGCATCTACTTCCGGTACTTCCTCAATGATCTCATTCTTATAACGCTGTGCCATACATCCTGTGACAACCAGGACTTTACAGCTCCCGGTTTTCTTGTATTCTGCCATCTCAAGGATGGTGTTGACGCTCTCTTCCTTTGCGTCATTGATAAAGCAGCAGGTGTTCACCACAATGGCCTCTGCTTCAGTTTCATCATCTACGATCTCGAACCCGTTACCTGTAAGAAGCCCAAGCATTTCTTCGGAATCTACAAGGTTCTTGTCACAGCCTAATGATACGAATAATAATTTCATAAATTCTCCTATAAGAATGTGCCTGAAAATATACCTCTGTAATTCTCAGACACATCCTTTTGTTTATCTATTGTGTTACCATCAGTTCTTACTCTTCAGTTGTTTCTGCAGTTGTTTCTTCTGCTGTTTCAGCAGTCTCTGTGATTTCAGAAGCCTGTGCTGATTCTTCTGTCTGTGCCTCAGCTGTCTGTTCTGTTCCTTCTTCATCCTCTTCTTCCGGAGCAAGGATCTTTACTTTTCCTTTGTAGAGCTCGTCGATCGCAACTGAGAGAGGTTTCTTGCCTGCCGCACCCTCTACCATTGGTTTGGAACCTGCAATGATCTGGCGTGCACGTTTACTTGCAGCAAGTACAAGGGAATAACGGCTGTTAAGGGACATTGTTGTATCGTCGTCCTCACTGTTTGTATTGATTGCTTCGATTAATTCTGTATAAGACGGATGTATCATGTATTTTCTCCTTTCTTTTAAGCGGTCTGGGCCGCATGTTTATCATTTCTGAAATGCTTTTGTCTGTTTCTGGATATCTGCGATAAATTCTGCATTTCTGGATACTCTGGAATGTTCACTCACAATAATCTGATGAAGATGGTCTACGCATTCCTCTACAGTATCGTTGACAAGAATATAGTCATATTGTCCCATACCTTCTGCCTCTTCACCGGCTCTTGCAAGTCTGTCTGCGATCACCTGTGCGGTTTCTGTTCCTCTGCCTGTGAGACGGCGTTCCAGTTCCTCCACAGTCGGCGGAGTTACAAACACCAGAAGTGCTTCCGGTATTTTCTCTTTGATCTTCATTGCGCCCTGGATTTCGATCTCAAGGATTACATTTCTGCCTGCCTGAAGCTGCTCTTCGACATAAGAGCGTGGGGTACCATAATAATTTTCCACATACTGGGCATATTCAAGCAATGCATCCTCTTCGATCAGCTTCTCAAATTCATCCCTTGTACGGAAGAAATATTCTCTGCCGTCCTCTTCACCGGGACGGGGTTTTCTGGTTGTTGCGGAGACAGATAATGCATAACCATCATATTTCTCCATGAGGCGTTTCATTACTGTGCCTTTTCCTGCACCGGAAAATCCGGAAACCACTACTAAAATTCCTTTATTCATGGGTCTCTCCCTTATCCTCGTTTTCATATATTTCTGCAAATCTCCGGGCAATGGTCTCAGGCTGAAGTGCGCTGAGCACCAGATAATCGTCGCTTGTGACGATCACTGCTTTTGTCTTTCGCCCCTGAGTTGCATCAATCAGTGACCGGGTTCCCTTTATGCTCTGCACCATTCTTTTTACAGGTGCCGCATCCGGGCTTACCACTGCCACGATTTTCTGTGAATTGACTACATTTCCAAAACCGATATTAATAAGTCTTGCCACGTTTTCTTCCTCTATTCTACGTTCTGGATCTGTTCTCTGACTTTCTCGATCTCTGTTTTCAGATCAATGGCAATGTTGGAAATCTCCAGATCACTTGATTTGGATAAAATCGTGTTTGCTTCTCTGTTCATTTCCTGTGCCATGAAGTCCAGTTTGCGTCCGATGCCTTCTTTCTCTGTTGTAAGCATCTTTTTCATGTTCCTGATGTGGCTGTGAAGGCGGACGGTTTCCTCATCATTGCAGATTTTGTCTGAAAACAGGATGACTTCTGCTGCGATGCGGTTGTCATCGATCTGTGTGTCTTCCAGCAGCTCGGAAACTTTTGCTTCCAGTTTGGTCCTGTAGGCATTGACTACTTCCGGAGAGCGGGCTTCTACACGTAATACTTTTTCTTCAAGGCTGTCCAGTTTTCCGATAAGATCTTTCTCAAGATTTCTGCCTTCCAGTATCCTTGTCTGGACAAATTTCTCACATGCCTCGCGAAGGGGCGGTTCCAGAGATTCCCAGAGTGCTTCCTCATCAACAGACTGTTCTTCCATGACAAGTACCTCCGGATAGCGTGACAGGGTGCTGACTTTGATATCGTAGTCAAGGTCAAAGTCCTGCTGCATCTGTTTGAGACAGGTGATGTATTCGGATGCGAGTTCTCTGTTGTATTTGAGAGCTCCGTTGTCCAGGGTGTAGTCTTCGTATGTGATGTATACATCAACTTTGCCTCTCTGGATGTAGGTTTTCATCAGGTTTCTGACTGCGCCTTCCAGGAAGTTGAGTTTTCTGGGCATTTTGATGCTGAGGTCCAGGTATCTGTGGTTGACAGATTTTAGTTCGATTGTTATTTTTCTTTCTTTGGTCACGACTTCTGCCCGGCCGAAACCTGTCATGCTTTTTATCATAGTTTTTCTCTCTTTGTCTGTCTATTAGTGTCGGGGTATGTGTGCCTGTTCTGGTTTACATACAGATTTATTATAGTTCATTATAGAATGGGAGTCAAACATTTTTTCGTTGATGGCGGTAGGAAATGTGTGGTATACTTACAAGAGGGACGCAGCAGGTGGGACGCAGGTAGGACGCAGGAGAAAATAAATAGTTCCGGGCGCGGTTTCGGGGTTGTAGTAACTCTAAGGCTTCGGAAATCTGCTAAAGGCATGAAAAAAACAGCAAAACTCGCTTCGCTCAGACAGGTTGCTGTTTTTTTCATAACGCAGATTCCCGAAGCCTAAGAGTTACTACAACCCCTGCAAATGCGCCCGGAACTATTTATTTTCTCCTGCTGGTGACTGGCTGTGGGAGGTATATGGTATATTTAATTGGAAGGCTTTCAGAGAGGCCTGTTATATTAGAGTTTGTTTGTCAGAAAGGGCTTTGCCTTTCTGACGTAGGTGATGTTTAGATTTTATGTATTACCTGTCAATTATAAAATTGTTATCAGTCATATTGGGGACTGAGATTTTGATTATTGTGAGTATTATTTAAAAAGGAGTGTTTTTATATGGCTTTTGATGGGATTACGATTGCGGCTATGGTGAAGGAGCTGCATTTGAATTTGGATGGAGGACGGTTTAATAAGATTGCTCAGCCGGAGGCGGATGAGCTTTTGATTACGGGGAAGGGGGCGAATGGGCAGTGCAGGCTGCTGCTTTCGGCCAGTGCTTCTCTTCCGCTGATTTATTTTACTTCTAAGAATAAGCCCAGTCCTATGACTGCGCCTAATTTCTGTATGCTGCTGCGTAAGCATATTGGAAGTGCGAGGGTTTCGGATATCAGGCAGCCGGGGATGGAGCGTGTGGTGATGTTTGAGCTGGAGCATCTGAATGAGCTGGGGGATCCCTGTAAGAAGGTTCTTATCATGGAGCTGATGGGCAAGCACAGTAATATTATTTTCTGTGATGATAAGGGGATGATCCTGGATAGTATCAAGCATGTTTCTTCTCATATGAGTTCTGTGCGTGAGGTGCTTCCGGGAAGGGAGTATTTTATTCCGAAGACGCAGGATAAGCTGGATCCGCTGACTGTGAGTGAGGAGGAGTTCTGTGATGTTGTGTGCAGGAAGCCATGTAATGTTTCCAGGGCTGTTTACTCTTCTCTTACTGGAATCAGTCCGGTTGTTGCGGAGGAGATCTGTTTCAGGGCTTCGATCGACGGAAGTGATGCAGCGCAGTCTCTGGATGAGGCGGCGAGGGTGCATTTGTATCATACGTTCCGCAGGCTGATGGATCAGGTTGTGGAGGGGGATTTTTCTCCGAATATTGTTTACCGGGGGGAAGAACCTGTGGAGTATGGTGTGTTTGCGTTCCAGCAGTATGGACCGGAGTATCATTCTGTGGAGTTTGAGAGTGTTTCACAGATGCTGGAGACTTATTATGCGACAAAGAATACGTTGACGCGTATCCATCAGAAGTCTTCGGATCTGAGGAGGATCGTGCAGACTGCGCTGGAGCGTAACCGTAAGAAGCTGAGTCTGCAGGAGAAGCAGATGAAGGATACTGCGAAGAAAGAGAAGTATAAGGTTTACGGGGAGCTGATCAATACTTATGGGTATGGGCTGGAGGATGGATGTAAGTCGTTTAAGGCTCTGAATTATTATACCAATGAGGAGATTACCATTCCTCTTGATCCTACTATGACTCCGGCGGAGAATTCCAAAAAGTATTTTGACAAGTATGGAAAGCTGAAGCGTACGGAGGAGGCTCTGACTGAGCAGATTGCAGATACGAGAAGTGAGATTGAGCATCTGGAGTCTGTTTCCAATGCTCTGGATATTGCTTTGGCTGAGAGTGATCTGGCACAGATCAAGGAAGAGCTGATGGAGTATGGATATATTAAGAAGCATTATGACCGCAGGAAGGGACAGAAGGCACAGAGTAAGTCTAAGCCGTTCCATTATGTGACTGAGGATGGGTATGATATTTATGTGGGAAAAAATAATTTCCAGAATGATGAGCTTACCTTTAAGTTTGCCACAGGGAATGACTGGTGGTTTCATGCCAAGAAGATGGCCGGTTCGCATGTGGTCGTGAAGTCTAAGGACGGAGAACTGCCGGATCATATCTTTGAGATTGCGGGACAGCTTGCCGCTTATTATTCCAAAGGACGTACTGCCCCTAAGGTGGAGATTGATTATATCCAGAAGAAGCAGGTGAAAAAGCCTGCAGGGGCGAAGCCCGGATTTGTGGTTTATTATACAAATTATTCGTTGATGGCTGAGCCGTCATTAAAAGGAGTCAGGGAAGTCTGATCATACTGTTGTATAGTTACAAATATTAAAAGAATTGCGGGAGCTGCTTTGCAGCGGAGTAAGTAATTCGTGGATGTCAGGTCAGGGGTGAAATACCTTTTGACCCTGACATTATATAACAATAATTAAGGAGAATTTCTTTTTATGAGTATTTTGAATGTTGAACATCTGACACATGGTTTCGGAGACAGGGCGATTTTTAATGATGTGTCTTTCCGCCTGTTAAAGGGCGAGCATATTGGACTGGTTGGTGCCAACGGGGAAGGTAAATCTACTTTCTTTAATATTGTAACCGGAAAGCTGATGCCGGATGAGGGTAAGATTGAATGGGCAAAGAATGTACGTGTCGGCTATCTGGACCAGCATTCTGTCCTTTCTCAGGGTATGTCCATCCGTGACGTGCTGAAGTCTGCGTTCTCTTATCTCTTTGAGATGGAGGAAAGAATGAATGGGATCTGTGACTCTCTTGGCACTGCTTCTCCTGAGGAGATGGATACTCTGATGGAGGAGCTGGGAACTATTCAGGATACCCTTACCATGCATGATTTCTATGTGATCGATGCGAAGGTGGAGGAAGTTGCCAGAGCCCTGGGACTTCTGGATATCGGACTGGAACGTGATGTTACAGACCTGAGTGGTGGTCAGAGAACCAAGGTTCTGCTTGGCAAGCTACTTCTGGAGAAGCCGGATATCCTGCTTCTGGACGAGCCTACCAACTATCTGGATGAGGAACATATCGAATGGCTGAAGCGTTATCTGCAGGATTATGAGAATGCATTTATCCTTATCTCCCACGATATTCCGTTTCTGAATTCTGTTATCAATCTGGTTTATCATATGGAGAATCAGGAACTGAACCGTTATGTCGGGGATTATGACCATTTCCAGGAAGTGTATGAGGTGAAGAAGGCTCATCTTGAGGCTGCTTACAGACGCCAGCAGCAGGAAATCAGTGAACTGAAGGATTTCGTCGCAAGAAATAAGGCCAGGGTTTCTACAAGAAATATGGCAATGTCCAGACAGAAGAAGCTGGATAAGATGGATGTGATCGAGCTTGCTGCCGAGAAGCCGAAGCCTGAGTTTCATTTTAAATACGGACGCACTCCGGGGAAATATATTTTCGAAACGAAGGATCTGGTTATTGGTTATAATGAACCTCTTTCCAGACCTGTTACTCTCTCTATGGAAAGAGGAAATAAGATTGCGCTGGTTGGTGCAAACGGTATCGGTAAGACAACTTTACTGAAGAGTATTCTGGGGTTGATCCCGTCTCTGAAGGGTTCCTGCGAACTTGGGGAGAATCTTCAGATTGGATATTTTGAGCAGGAAGTAAAGGGTGATAACAAGACTACCTGTATTGATGAGATCTGGGCGGAGTTCCCGTCTTATACTCAGTATGAGGTGCGGTCTGCTCTCGCCAAATGCGGTCTGACTACCAAGCATATTGAAAGTCAGGTACGTGTACTGAGTGGCGGGGAGCAGGCGAAGGTGCGTCTGTGTAAACTGGTGAATAAAGAAACGAACATTCTGCTTCTGGACGAGCCTACCAATCATCTGGATGTGGATGCAAAAGAAGCTTTGAAGCAGGCATTGATCGAATATAAAGGAAGCATTCTCCTGATCTGCCATGAACCGGAGTTTTACCGCGATGTGGTTTCTCAGGTATGGGACTGCAGTAAATGGACTACAAAAGTATTATAATAATTGGTACATGAAGGGTTATTACAAATGAGTAAATCAAAAACTGTGGATCTGACTTCCGGTCCGATCCTGAAAACTCTGGCAGAGCTGGCTCTGCCTATCATGATTTCTTCCATGCTGGGAACAGCATACAGTATTATGGATATGGCATGGATCGGACTGCTTGGTGCAAAGGCGGTTGCAGGCGTGGGAGTAGGCGGAATGTATGTCTGGCTCTCCCAGGGGCTTGCATCCCTGTCAAGAATGGGCGGACAGGTAAATACAGCTCAGGCATGCGGGCGCAAAGATTATGACCAGGCACGTTCCTATGCTGCCAGTTCTCTGCAGCTCACTGCACTGTCCGGCATTTTGTTTGCTGCTGTCTGTGTTATTTTCATACAGCCTCTGCTGGGATTTTTTAATCTGACCGACGCAGAAACTTATACTGCTGCCAAATCTTATACATTGATCACCTGTGGACTGATTCTTTTTTCTTATCTGAATCTGACGCTGACAGGACTCTCTACTGCGCAGGGAGATTCCCGCACTCCCCTGCTTGCAAACTTTATCGGGCTTGCAGGAAATATGATCCTGGATCCGCTGCTGATCCTTGGCATCGGACCTTTCCCGAGGCTGGAGGTTGCCGGAGCCGCTATTGCAACAGTAAGTTCACAGATTCTGGTTTTTGTAGTGATGGTTCTGCGTATCCGGCATTCCAGACTGGAGCCAAATGTTTTACAGCATCTGAATCTGCTGTCTGTTTTTCCAAAAGAATATTATAAGCACATCTTCAGAATCGGTTTTCCCACAGCTATACAGGGAAGCATTTACTGTTTCATCTCCATGATTCTGACCCGTATGGTTTCCGGTTATGGTGCTGCCGCTATTGCAACGCAGCGTGTTGGCGGACAGATTGAATCCGTATCCTGGAATACTGCTGATGGTTTTGCTTCAGCACTGAATGCTTTTATTGCCCAAAACTACGGTGCACGAAAAAAAGACCGTATCCGTAAAGGTTACAGTCTGTCATTTCGCGTTCTCACAATTTGGGGCCTGTTTGTCACTGCAGCTTTTGTCTTTCTTCCGGAACCAATTGCCAGGTTATTTTTCCACGAAAAAGAAGCTCTGGATACTGCTGTCAATTATCTGGTCATTATCGGATTCAGTGAAGTCTTTATGTCCATTGAGCTGATGACAGTGGGCGCATTATCAGGACTTGGACGCACCAGATTATCCAGTACGATCAGTGTGATCCTGACAGGCTCACGAATCCCGCTGGCATTGATCCTGACACATGCGGGAATGGGATTAAATGGTGTATGGTGGGCGCTTACAATCTCTTCTATCGTGAAGGGAATCGTGTTTACACTGACATTCCGGCATATCAGCAGGCGGTTGCCTGAAAAAGTCTAAAAATACAGCTGGCAAACTCAAAAGAGGACTGTTCAGAAAAATTTCTGTCAGTCCTCTTTTTACTGTTTCTATTATTTCGCAACAAAGTTTACGATCTTGTTCGGTACATAAATCTCTTTGATAAGGTTCTTGCCTTCCAGGAAGGAAGCAATTCTCTCGTCTGCTTTAGCAATCTCGAATGCTTTTTCTTTTTCACATCCGTTAGGGATTACGATTGTTCCTCTTACTTTACCGTTTACCTGTACACCGATCTCAACGGTCTTGGCAATTGTTTTGCCTTCATCGTATTTCGGCCATTCGGAAACTGCCAGTAAGCCTTCACCTCCGATGAATTCCCAGATTTCTTCGCAGATATGTGGCGCAAACGGGCTAAGCAGTTTGATAAAGATGGTAAGGTCATCTTTGCTTAAGTGTCCTTCTGCTGTGATCTCATTAATGAGTGTCATCAGGCTGGCGATCGCTGTATTGAATTTCAGGTTCTCGATATCAGAAGAAACTTTCTTGATGGTACGGTGGAGTTTCATCTCCAGTTCATCAGATACGGATTCTTCAGAAAGGATATCTGTCAGCCCTGCAACACGGTCCAGGAACTTCTTACAGCCCTTTACAGAGTTCTCGCTCCACGGTGTAGCTGCGCCATAGTCACCCATAAACAGTACATAGGTACGAAGAGTATCTGCACCGTATTCTTCTACAATATCCAGCGGGTCAACTACGTTGCCCTTGGATTTACTCATTTTATCTCCGTCCGGTCCGAGGATCAGTCCCTGGATGGAACGTTTTGCATATGGTTCCGGTGTATTTACTACGCCAAGATCATACAGGAAATGATGCCAGAATCTGGAGTAGATCATATGTCTGGTAACATGCTCCATACCACCATTGTACCAGTCAACAGGCATCCAGTATTTCAGTTTGTCCATATCTGCCAATGCATTTGCATTGTGCGGATCTGTATATCTTAAGAAATACCAGGAAGATCCTGCCCACTGAGGCATAGTATCTGTCTCACGCTTCGCTGCAGCACCACATTTCGGGCATGTGCAGTTTACGAAAGAATCAATCTTTGCAAGTGGGGACTGTCCGTCTTCACCCGGCTCGAAGTCCTTTACATCCGGCAGGCGCAGCGGAAGTTCGTTCTCCGGAACTGCCACAACACCGCAGTTCGGGCAGTGGATAAGCGGGATTGGCTCACCCCAGTATCTCTGGCGGTTGAATGCCCAGTCTTTCATCTTATACTGAACACCGGCTTTACCGATTCCTTTTTTCTCCAGTTCTTCCAACATACGCTCAATAGAATCTTTCTTCTTTGCATATCCGTTCAGGAAATCGGAGTTTACCATTTCGCCGTCGCCTGTATAGGCTTCTTTGGAAATATCTCCGCCTTTGATAACTTCGATAATGTCGATGCCGAATTTCTTCGCGAAATCATAGTCACGCTGGTCGTGAGCAGGTACTGCCATGATAGCACCTGTACCATATCCCATCATTACATAGTCAGCAATGTAGATTGGAATTTTCTTACCGTTAACCGGGTTGATTCCCTCAAGTCCCTGGATTCTCACACCTGTTTTATCTTTTACAAGCTGAGTTCTCTCAAACTCTGTTTTCTTTGCACACTCATTACGATATGCAGTGATCTCATCCATGTTTGTGATTTTATCTGCATATTTGTCAATGATCGGATGTTCCGGTGCGATTACCATGAATGTTACACCAAACAGAGTATCCGGTCTGGTTGTATAGATTTCAAGTTTCTCATCGATTCCGTCAACATCGAAGTTAACGAAAGCACCTTTTGATTTGCCGATCCAGTGGATCTGCTGCTGTTTTACATTATCCGGATAATCTACATCTTTCAGACCTTCCAGAAGCTTATCTGCATACTGGGTAATCCTTAAATACCATACATCCTTGGATTTCTGAACAACATCGCTGTGGCAGATATCACATTTACCGCCCTGGCTGTCTTCATTGGAAAGGACTACTTTACAGTGCGGGCAGTAGTTAACCAGTGTTCTGTCTCTGAATACAAGACCTTTTTCGAACATTTTCAGGAAAATCCACTGTGTCCATTTGTAGTAGTCTTCATCTGTTGTATCGATCACACGGTTCCAGTCAAAGGAAAATCCAACTTTCTTTAACTGGTTTGAGAATCTCTTGATGTTCTCATCTGTGATGATACGTGGATGTGTTCCGGTCTTTACTGCGTAGTTCTCTGTCGGGAGACCAAATGCATCAAATCCGATCGGGAAAAGTACATTATAGCCTTCCATACGACGTTTTCTGGAAATAACCTCCAGACTGGAATATGCTTTGATATGTCCTACGTGCATACCGGCACCGCTTGGATATGGGAACTCTACCAGACCATAGAATTTAGGTTTGTCACTGTTATCTTTGGCTTCGAAGACTTTGGCTTCTTCCCATTTTGCCTGCCACTTAGGCTCGATCTTTTTAAACAAGTATTTCATCTCTATACTTCCTCCAACATTTTGCTGTATGTGAACTACCCGGCAACAGAGTTACCAGGGCATCTGACTTAAGGCGAGATACCGTCTTTTTCAGGGTGCGTCCATGACACCACTACTGTTTGCTCCACTGAGCTACACAGCTGCTTTTATTATTTCCGGCGGTTTCAGTCCGATTATGGACATCTTATCCTAAAAATTTATTTTAATTCAACAAAGGCTGTTTGTCAATGTAACGTTTCGCAGTATCGTGTGTTTTTGCTTTAAAAATGGCACTTATTTCGCATTTTCGAGTAATACACCACTAGAGTGTGTCTGAAAAATCATTCCCACAAATTGTGACGCACACCTTGCAGAAAGCCTTTTTCAGATACACTCTAGTTCTGTCAACAAAACGTAAAAAACAGGACATTCCGCATCTCTGCAAAATGTCCTGCCATTTTTATTTCTTAACTATATTTTAATTAATGCGCTAACACAAATTACTGCTCTGTCAGTAATTACCCTTTTTTATTCTTCCGCTTTATCTACCTTACTTGCTCTGGCTTCAATTTCTTTTGCCTGAATATCTCCAGGAGCCTGCTCGTAGCGTGCAAATTCATAGGAGAATTCTCCGCTTCCACCTGTCATAGAACGAAGATCTGTGGAATATCCATAAATCTCAAGCTGTGGAACATCTGCCTCAATAATGGTATTGCCCTGATGATCAGGAGTCATACCAAGAACACGGCCACGACGTTTGTTCAGGTCGCCCATAACATCACCGGTAAATTTATCCGGAACAGTTACTTTCATAGATACGATTGGCTCTAAGAGTACAGGTGATGCATCCATGAAGCCTTTTTTGAATGCAAGGATGGTAGCCATCTTAAATGCCATTTCAGAGGAGTCTACCGGATGATAGGAACCATCATACAGAGTAGCTTTCACACCAACTACCGGATATGCAGCCAGAGGTCCCTTTAATACGCATTCCTGCAGACCTTTCTCAACTGCCGGGAAGTAGTTCTTCGGAACTGCACCACCAACTACAACCTGTTCAAATTCATAAGGTGTCTCCAGATCGCCTGATGGCTCGAAACGCATCTTAACATGTCCATACTGTCCATGTCCACCGGACTGTTTCTTATGTTTACCCTCTACATCTGCATTCTTACGGATCGTCTCGCGGAACGGAACCTTCGGTTTGCTCAGTTCAACATCTACTTTGTAGCGTTCTTTTAATTTATTCATAACGATATCGAGATGCTGATCACCGATACCATAGATAAGGCTCTGACGGTTTGCACTGTCATTTACTACACGAAGTGTCTTGTCTTCACTCATCATCTTCGCAAGTGCCTGGGAAATCTTATCCTCATCACCCTTCTTCACTGCTTTAAATCTCTTGCAGGTATATGGTGTGGAAAGGAGTGCCTTCGGATAAAGAATCGGATTTGCTTTTGTCGCAAGGCTGTCACCAGTCTGTACGCTGTTTAATTTGGCAATTGCACCAATATCACCGGCATGAAGTTCCGGAACCTCGATCGGTTTGGATCCTTCAAGTACATATAATTTATTCAGACGTTCTTCTTCGCCTTTCTCTACGTTTAATAAAGTGTCATCGGATTTGATAACACCGGAGCATACTTTAATAAGAGAATATTTGCCAAGGAACGGGTCTGCAATTGTTTTCCACACATATGCGGATTTCACTTTCGTGAAGTCGTAGTTTGCTTCAAAGATCTCATTTGTCTTCTGAGCGATTCCGTTGCAGGAGCGTTTGTCCGGGCTTGGGAAATATCCGCAGATATCATCCAGTAAGTTGGATACACCGCGAAGATTAATCGGTGAGCCCATGCATACAGGTACGATAGATGCTTCCTGTACGTTCATTGCAAGTGCTGCGGAAACCTCTGTTACTGAGAATGTATCACCTTCAAAATAACGGTCCATGAATTCCTCGCTGGTCTCTGCAACAGATTCCATAAGGATATCGTGATATTTCTCCAGATATTCATCCAGGTATTCAGGAATCGGGCATTCCTCTTTCTTACCTTTATCTATGTACTTACGTCCTGCCTGTTTTACAACATTTACATATCCTACAAATTTGCCGTCTTCACGAATCGGGAAGTGAAGCGGTGCGATCTTCTTGCCGTAGAGTTCAGTGAGCTGTTCTACTACTTTACGGTAGCTGACATCATCTACGTCCATATCTGTGACAAAGATCATTCTCGGAAGTTTATATTTCTCACATAAGTTCCATGCCTTCTGTGTTCCAACTTGAACGCCTGCTTTACCGGAAACTACAATGATCGCTGCATCTGCTGCGCTTACTGCTTCTTCTACTTCGCCTACGAAATCGAAATATCCGGGAGTATCCAGCACATTGATCTTTACCTTATCCCACGGTACCGGGATCAATGTGGTAGAAATGGAAAAATGTCTCTTAATCTCTTCTTTGTCATAATCGCTGACAGTATTTCCGTCTTCTACTCTTCCGAGACGGTTAGTCATTCCTGCTAAGTAAGCCATTGCTTCTGCCAGTGTAGTTTTGCCAGCGCCCCCATGACCTAAAAGGACTACATTTCTAATTCGGTCAGTTCTAAATACATCCATGTTGCGTACCTCCCTGTTTGTCTGTTATGTTATTGCCGCCTGCAACGTTCGCAGCAACGATATGGCTATATATTACTAAATTTTTTTATATTTTTCAAGTATTTTATGAAATTTTAACATCTTTTTTTGTGAACTTCTTGTAAATTGATGAGCATTTTATATATTTTCAGTAATTTTCACGGATCTCGACTGTGAATTTTATCTCAAACGTGCAGCTGGCTGACTGATTTTGATTGTACGAATATTTATAATGCATCGTTTTTTCAGTTGACTATAGCAATCCTAGAGCGTGTCTGAAAAAGGCTTTCTGCAAGATGTGCGTCACAATTTGTGGTATA
>OLND01002098.1_pt1 | contig 18765 bp, 14 predicted proteins | sample 1672031 | NCBI WGS metagenome assembly OLND01 (sample SAMEA3136638, study PRJEB25190) | human gut metagenome | biome: human gut; feature: human-associated habitat; material: faeces | place: Austria | collected 2013 | reverse complement strand
GGGCAGGTTGGCAAGGATCATGCCGAATGCCATGGGCAGCAGGATCAGGGGCTCAAATTCCTTCACGATGGCCAGGTACAGCAGGAAGCAGCCCACGCAGATCATGATCGCGTAGAGGTAGCCGCCCGGCTCACCGAACCGTGCAAAGCCGGAACTCTGGAAAATACCGACCAGAGTATCGATAAACTGTGTCATGTTTTTCCTCCTGTGTTAAAAAGGTGCGGTGGTGTCGTTGACACCAGCCTTGCTCCAGCCATTTGCAGCACGGCGCACGGCCTTCAGGGTGTACTTGCCATTGCCCATGGCATGGATGGCAGCCATAATTGCGGCAACCACATCGCCGGGGATGCCTTCCTCCACCACAGGGGCGGGAGCAGCCTGCTGTACGGGGGCAGCGGGCTTTGCGGCAGCCTTGGGAGCAGCAGGCTCCTTGGCTGCCTTCTTCTTGGCGGCCATACCGTCGAAGATTTTGCCTTCCAGCGTGATGATGAGCATCAGCAGGATGAGGATGGCAAACACCAGCACGATACCGGTAATGGTGATAACCACATCAGAACCCAGATTCATGGTCTTCCTCCTAATAATAATTTACTCCGCACTCCGGAGCAGGCCCCGGCGCGCAAAAAGCGATTTGACAATATTATACAATATTTCCCGACCCGATTCAACAAGTATGAACAAAATTTTGTTGCAACTTTTCCAAATTCTTAACGAGCCGGGCCAGGGCCCCGGTCAACGGCGGCCCATGCGGGGGGTCGCATCCAGGAAGCCGGTCTCCAGCTTGTCGTTCAGGCCCAGGCTCATGGCAGTGCCCAATGCCACGCAGTTCACGGGATCGGGCGAGACGGTCACATCCACCTTGAGCTCCTGGCTCAGGTATTCGGGCAGGCCGTGCAGCTGTGCGCCGCCGCCGGTCAGCACCACACCATTGCGGAAGATATCGCCTGCCAGCTCGGGCGGGGTCTTTTCCAGCACCTGATGGGCGGCAGTGCCGATCTGCTCACTCAGCATCATCACAGGCTCGTAGAGGTCGCTGGTGGAAACATTCACCTTGATGGGAAGGCCGGTCAGCAGGCTGCGGCCCTTCACCTCCATCGTCTCATCAAAATCAGCCTTCTGGGGGCAGCAGGCGACGTTCTTTTTCAGCTGTTCTGCGGTACGCTGGCCGATGGCAATGCTGAACTTGTTGCGGACATGCTTCAGGATCTCGTCATCATAGTGGTTGCCCGCTACGCGGACACTGGTGGCCTTGACCTTGCCACCCAGAGACAGGACAGCGATATCGGTGGTGCCGCCGCCGATATCAATGATCATGCGGCCCTCCGGCTGGGTGATGTCGATGCCGGAGCCAAGGGCAGCGGCAATGGGTTCGTCGATCAGGTACACCTGACGGGCACCAGCGGCCACCACAGCCTCCACCACGGCATCGCTTTCAATGCCGGTAATGGCGGCGGGCACACAGACGGCCACGCGGGGCTTGACCATGTGGGAGCTGTACACCTGCTTGACAAAACGGCAGATCAGCTCACGGGTCATGGTATGGTCACTGATCACACCGTCCTTCAGCGGGAAGATGGCAGAAATATAGTTCGGGGTGCGGCCCACCATAGCAAGGGCCTTATCGCCTGCTTCCAGCACGGTCTTCTTGCGGGTATCCATTGCCACAACGCTGGGCTGGTTGAGCACAACGCCCTTGCCCTCCTGCGCAATGATAATGGTAGTGGTACCAAGATCGATACCGATATCGTTCTGTGCCATAAGTTTTCTTTTTCCTTTCTCTGGTTTCTCTATCGAAACAACGGCCTGTTGATGCAGGCCGGAAATCATACCAGTCTACAGTATAGCATAGTTGCCGTAAAAAGTATACCGGTTTTGACGCAATGCAGCATTGTCACCGTTCACTCCGTCCCGCCTGCGCTCGCCAGACCACCAGCGCGAGAAACCCTCGCACTTCCCGTCGGGCTTTGCTGTCGATTCCAATTGCAGCCTGCACTTTAGACATGGCTTCGCGCATCTTGCCTGAGCGAACGGTGCCGATGCCAGCCCTTCCCTATTCTGCTTCCGTCTCTTCCGGCGGCAGCTCTGCCTGCAAAAGATAGGCAAGGCCGCTGTAGCGCAGGTTCTGGCGGATGTTGCCCATCATGCGGTTCACAACGTCCCTGCGGCCCGCCACGATGCACAACTTCCGTGCACGGGTAACGCCGGTGTAGAACAGGTTGCGGTAGCACAGCCGCGGCGGAACCTGCGCCACCGGCAAGATCACCGCCGGGAACTCGCTGCCCTGACTTTTGTGTACCGTGATGGCGTAGGCGATCTCCAGCTCGTTGAGGTTTTCTGCCGGGTAGACCAGCCGCTTGTCATCCATGCGCACCACCATGGAGCGATCCCGCGTGTTGATGCTCTCCACAATGCCGATGTCGCCATTGTAGGCACCCACGCCCTGCTCCCCGCCAATGCGGTTCCAGATGATCTCGTAATTATTGCGCACCTGCATCACCTTATCGCCCACGCGGAACACCCGGGCGGCGCTTTGCAGCTGGGGCTTGCCCGTCTGTTCCGGGTTCAGCAGGTTCTGCAGTTCCACATTCAGTGCCTGTGTGCCGGTAGGGCCAAGCTTGGTGGGGCACAGCACCTGAATATCCCGGATCGGATCGAAGCCGTAGCTGCGCGGCAGGCGGGTGGTGACCAGATCACACACCAACCGCTGGGCCGCATCGCCATCCGATTCCAAAAAGAAGAAGTCGTCGGTCTTACCGCCCTTCTGCAGCGGTTCACCTGAGATGATGTGGTGGGCGTTCTCCACGATCAGGCTGCGCTTTGCCTGCCGGAAGATCTCGTTCAGGCACACGGTGGGCACCAGCCCGGAGCGGATGATCTCGCCCAGAATATTGCCGGGGCCGACGCTGGGCAGCTGGTCGGCATCACCTACCATGATAATGCGGCAGCTGTAGCGCAGCGCTGCGATCAGGGCCTGAAACAGCTTCACATCCACCATGCTCATTTCGTCCAGAATGACCACATCGCACTTGAGCAGATTCTTGTCGTTGTGGATAAAGCTGACCACGCCGCCGGTGTAATCCACCTCCAAAAGACGGTGGATGGTGCTGGCCTTGCGGCCGGTCAGCTCACTCAGCCGTTTAGCCGCGCGGCCGGTGGGCGCACACAGGGCCACCCGTTCCGCCTGATCTTCCAGCAGCTGCAGAATGGCGTTGACGGTGGTGGTCTTGCCGGTGCCGGGGCCGCCGGTGAGCACAAGGCAGTTCTCGGTCATGGCTTTGCGGATGGCTTCCTTCTGCAGGGGCGCATAGGCAAAGCCCTGCGTCAGTTCCAGAATTTGAATGTTTTTATCCAGCCCGTGGGCGGTATTCTTGCCCCGTTTTGTCAGCATGGCAAGCCGGGCAGCAATGTCCTCCTCGGCTTCCAGCAGGTCGGGCAGATAAATATACGGTGTGCCGTCAAACAGCTTCACCCGCAGTTCTTCGGTGCGGATGCACTCGTCCAGCGCAGCAGCCAGCTTTTCCGGCGGCTGATGGATAAAATTGGATGCCGTTTCCAGCAGCTGGGTGCGCGGCAGGCAGGTGTGGCCGTTGCCCGCGTTGTGGCGCAGGGTGCGCAGCAGGGCCGCTTCCAGCCGCTGGGCGCAGTCGCCTTCCATGTGGTAATACTGGGCAATGCTGTCCGCGTGGCGGAAATCCAGCTGCAGCGGTTCGCCGCAGAGCAGATAGGGATTTGCCGCAATGGCCTGCATGGCCCCGGGGCCGAAGGTGCGGAACACCTCCATCGCGCGGCGCGGGCTGATCTCGAACTGCGCCAGATAGGCGATCAGTTCCCGCATCCCAAACATCCGCTTGAACTCCTGCTGGATACGGTCGGCCTTGTCCGCCGAGATGCCGGGCACCTGCGTGAGCCGGGCCGGGTCGTTGGCGATCACCTCAAGCGCCTCGGCACCGAACAGGTCGATGATCTTATCCGCCGTCTTGGCCCCGATGTACGGCAGTGACCGGCTGGCGAGGAAGGCGTACACCGCTTCCAGGTCCTTTGGCATGTCGGTCTCGCACTCCTGTGCGTGGAACTGGCGGCCATAGGTGGCGTGGTTCTCGTAGCGGCCGCGGCAGACCACGCTTTCGCCCGCGTGCAGTTCACCCACAATGCCGCACACCACCGTGACCACACCGCCGCCGGACACCTCGAACACCATATAGCCGTTGTCGGTGTTCTCGTAGATGATGTCCTCCACGGTGCCTTCGATCTGTTCCAGCTGCTGCTCTGCCATGCGCTCACCTCCTGCCAAATTACACAATCATAAGTAGTATAACGCTTTTGGCGGGATTTGTAAATCATCCGGGCAGACTGCAGTGCAGCCCTACCGGGGAGGATCAAGTGCGCAAGTTTAAAATTATAAGCATACATACGTTCTATTTTGATTGTTTATCAGGTTGCGCAAGTTCTACTTCGTGCGCAAGTTCAAACTTATGCAGCCTTTGGAACTTACGCAGCTTGCCGAAGTTACTTTTTAATCGTTGTATCGTTTAAAAGTTTAAACTTGCTCAGATAACGCTCCTACAGTAGCACCTGATAAAGTTCCCTGAAACCAAGGGCTGTGGGCTGGGAGTTTCTCCAGCGAATGTCCTGGGGGTGGGGCCCCGTGCGTAAGCACAGGGGCGGAACCGTGGGTTCTGCAACTGCAACGACCGCCGCCAATGGCGGAAACAGGGAGTTGCCGTTGGGGCCGCGGCCAGCGAGACGCAAGCGAATGCGACGCGGCTGCTGGGTGCCGCAACCCGTCGCTGTTCGCGGAGAAAGCTCCCAGCACGCGGCCTACTCTACAGCCCGAACAGCAAAAAAGCTCCCCTTTGCAGGAGAGCTTGCGAACATTCTTTAAGCGTTTGCGGTGCGGGCATCGTGTTCCTTCTCGATGTTCATTTCCTTCTGCAGGCGTTTGCGCACCACGAAGTAGGCCGGAATGAGGAAGAAGCAGGCAAAGAACCATGCCACCGGGCTTGCGATGCAGGCCGCAAAGTAGCCCCACAGCGGCACGAACCAGAAGCCCACCATGGCGCGGGCGATCATCTCGGCCACACCGGCAAACATGGCAAGGCCGGAGAAGCCCAGACCCTGAATGGTGTAGCGGTAGATAATGAGCACCGCCAGCGGGATGTAGAATACGCTGTTCCAGAAGATGAAGCTCTGGGCATTGGCCATAATGGCGGTCTCGCTGGCATCCAGGAACAGGCCGATGAGCAGCTTATCCGTCACGCGCAGGATGAGGAAGGAAGCCACACTGTACACGCAGCCGATGCCCAGTGCGGTGTTCACACCCCGGTCCACACGGTCCAGGTCCTTTGCGCCCATATTCTGGCTGGCATAGGTGGTCATCGCTGTGCCGATACTCTCCAGCGGCACGCACAGGAACTGCGCCGCCTTGCCGCCGGCGGTCTGCGCGGCCACGATGTCGCTGCCCAGACCGTTCACCGCACCCTGCAGCACCACGCTGCCAATGGCCGTAATGCTGCACTGCAGGCCCATGGGAATGCCCATGCTGCACAGCTTTGCGCAGTGGGTCAGGCTGAAACAGCCCTCTTCCCTGCTCCAGCGCAGCTCCGGGTAGTGGCGCAGGATGTACAAAAGACTGCCCAGACCCGCCACAGCCTGACTGAACACGGTGGCAAAGGCTGCACCGAATGCGCCCATGTTGAGCACAATGATGCAGGCAAGGTCCAGCCCGATGTTCAAAAAGCTTGCCACCAGCAGGAAATACAGCGGGCGCTTGCTGTCGCCCAGTGCACGCATCAGGGCGCTGGTCACATTATAAAGCAGAGTGAAGGGGATGCCTGCAAAAATGGTGCGGATATAGATATCCGCAAGGTCGATGATGTTTTCCGGGGTGTTCGTCCACACCAGCACCGAGCGGGTCAGCGCCACAGTGACAATGGTCAGCACCACCGCAAAGAAGATGGACAGCCACACGGTATTGGCGGTGTAGCGGCGCATCTCCTTGTAGTCCTTTGCGCCGAAAGTCCACGAGATGGGGATGGAAAAGCCGCAGGCGATGCCGTTCACAAAGCCCAGCACCAGATAGTTCAAACCGCCCACGCTGCCCACAGCGGCCAGCGCTTCCACGCCCACAAAGCGGCCCACGATGATGGTATCGGCCAGATTGTAGAACTGCTGGAACAGGCTGCCCAGCATCAGCGGCACCGCAAACGCAAGGATCAGCTTGAGCGGACTGCCTTGGGTCATATCCTTTGTCATAGTATAAAATCCTCCTGCCACACTGGGAACCGGCTTGATGTCGTGATTTTTGCCGTGAAAAACGCCCTGCCGGAAAGGGGCAGGACGTCGTGTACATTCATGAATGATATTATAGTGGAGTGACGCAGGATTTACAAGATTTGCATTGCATCAACATTTACGAATTTTTGCCGCAAGAATTGGTGATTTTGCTTATTCCGAGTAATGCGCAAGGAACTGCTTCGTGCGCTCCTCCTGCGGGTGCTCAATGAGCTGCTTGGCGGGGCCTTCCTCCACCACCACGCCGCCATCCATGAACATGATGCGGTCGGCCACGTCACGGGCAAAGTGCATCTCGTGGGTGACGATGATCATGGTGGTCTTGCGGTCGGCAAGGTCGCGCAGGACGCGCAGCACCTCGCCGGTCAGCTCCGGGTCGAGGGCCGAGGTCGGCTCGTCGAAGCAGAGAATGTCCGGGTGCAGAGCCAGTGCGCGGGCAATGGCCACGCGCTGCTGCTGACCGCCGGAAAGTTGGTGCGGGTAGTGGCCTGCCCGGGCAGAAAGGCCCATCTGGGCCAGAAGTTCCTGTGCCTGCTGTTCCAGCTCGGCATGGATGGCCTTTTTGTTGGCCTTGTAGTCCGGGCGCTCCTTCGCCAGCAGTTCACCCGCCAGCATTACGTTCTGCAGGGCGGTGTACTGCGGGAAGAGGTTGAAGTTCTGGAATACCAGACCAAAGTGCAGCCGCTTTTTGCGGATCTCGCTCTCGCGCTGGGTGGCGGGGTCGGCAGCGTCCCACATGGTCTCGCCGTTCACCTTGATGATGCCGGTGTCCGGCCGTTCCAGAAAGTTCAGGCAGCGCAGCAGGGTGGTCTTACCGGAGCCGGACGAGCCGATGATCGCCAGCGCTTCGCCCTGTTCCAGCGTGAGTGAGATATCCTTGAGTACTTTGGTCTCGCCAAAGTTTTTGCCGATGCCGGAGGCTTCAAGCAGTGCCATGATCCAATTTCCTCCCTTTCATCAGCGGAAATAATCCAGTTTCTTTTCGGCCCAGCCAAACAGCAGGGTGAGTGCACCCACGAACACTAGGAAGAAGATGGCAGTGGAGAACAGCGGCCAGATCAAGCCCTTTGCACTGTACTCCTTGGCCATCATGATGATCTCCTTGTTGGCAATGGTGTTTGCCAGCGAGGTATCCTTGACGAGGGTGATCACCTCATTGCCCATGGGGGCCAGAATGCGCTTGACCACCTGCAGCAGCGTCACCTTGAAAAAGATCTGGGTCTTGGTCATGCCCAGCACCTGACCGGCCTCGGTCTGGCCCTTGGGAACGGCTTCGATGCCGCCGCGGTAGATCTCGGAGAAGTAGCAGGCGTAATTGATGGCAAAAGCCACCACCGCCGCCACCATGCGTCCGCCGGAGCCGGAGGGCCAAGGGTTATTCATGCCCAGCAGGCCGGGGCCAAGGTAGATCACGATAATCTGCAGCATCAGCGGCGTGCCGCGGATGACCCACACAAAGGTCTTTACCGCGCCGGAAAGCGGCTTGCACCGGCTCATGGAGCCGAAAGCCACCACCAGACCCAGCGGCAGCGCAAACAGCAGGGTCAGAGCGAACAGCTCACAGTTGAGCAGAAACGCGCCGGAAAGGCGACTCAGAATCACAGACACAAGAACACACCCATCAATCCGTTTTTTGAACTCCTTCCGTCACCTTTGGTGACAGCTCCCTCAATGAGGGAGCCTCACGCATATCGGCAACAAAAAGCCTCCCTCACCGAGGGAGGTGGCATCGCGCAGCGATGACGGAAGGAGTAATTACATTCTTATAGAACTCAGTCGGCCAGAGCCAGATCGTACTTGTCGGCCAGAGCCTGCATGGTGCCGCCAGCCTTCAGCTCGTCAAAGGCGGCATCCACAGCTGCGGCGGCATCGCTGCCCTTGCGGAAGGCCACGCCGTACTCTTCAGCGTTCAGCTCGTCCACGATCTTCAGGCTTGCATAGTCGGTGCCCTCACCGATCATGGCGTTGGCCAGAGTCAGATCCAGCACAGCGGCATCAGCAGTGCCTGCGGCAACTTCCATCAGGCAGTCGGTCTGCACGCTCTTGGAGACGTAATCGGCCTGTGCAAGGTTCTCGTCGCCCTCAATGGCGGCTTCACCGGCAGAACCAGCCTCGGCAACCACGGTCTTGCCCACCAGATCCGCAGTGGAGCTGTAGTCGGTGCCGTCCTTCACGACCACGACCTGTGCGTTCTTGGCGTAGGCCTTGGTGGTGGCGGCGTTTGCCATGATGTCATCGGTCAGGGTCATACCGTTCCAGATGCAGTCGATGCTCTTGGCATCCAGCTCCACCACCTTGGTATCCCAGTTGATCTCCACGAACTCCGGCTCGACTCCCAGCTTTTCGCACACGGCAGTTGCCAGCTCGGTATCAAAACCGGTAAAGTTGCCGTCGGCATCGGTGTAGTTCATCGGCTCATAGACGGTGTAGCCAATGACCATCTTGCCCTTTTCCTTGATGTAGTCCAGATCGCTGGCTGCGGTCTCGGAGGCGGCTGCGCTCCCGGATGCAGAGGCAGAAGATGCCACGGTGGAAGTGGATGCGGCACCACCGCAGGCGGCAAGGCTCAGTGCCATGGCACCAGCCAGAAAAGCAGAGACAAGACGTTTCATAAAAGGTTCCTCCCTCTTTTGTTTCCCAAATGTGTTCCCTCTCGGTTTAGCATTTTATCATGCTAAAGTGTTAAACTGTGACTATAGAATAGCGCGTTTGCAGCCATTTGGCAAGAGGAAATGCAAAAGTTAGTGCAGTTCGTCTTTTTCAAGGCTTTTCTGCGCCAATTCTTTGGTCCGATTGCACAAAGAAAAGAGGAAAAGCTTTGCGCCTTTCCTCTTTTCTCCGCTTTACTCTTCCGCAAACGCCGCCAGCGCAGCCTTCTGCAGCTCCGTCACTGAGATGGTGCACAGTGCCGCAAGGTCGGCATCCGAACCATCGTCCGGGATGCCTGCGATCTCAGTACGGGTCTTGCCCTTCAGGTAATCGCACCAGCCCTCGCTGTGCTCGTACCATTCCTTGTCCAGACTGGATGCCCCGCGCATCCCGTAGCTGTCGCCCAGTTCCACCTTGGTTTTGACCATCTCCGGTGCCGACACCGTACCATCCGCGCCCACGGTAAGGGCAGGCTCTGCCACATCCGCCACTGCACCGGTCACACGGCCGTCAGCATCCAGCGTCAGGGCTGTCACTGTGATGTCCACCTGCGCGGTCACATCGTGGTCATCGTCGGCGGTCAGTTCCTTGGTGTCATTGCGCACTGACACACCCAGCACAGCACGGTCGCCGCGGGCCGAGCCGACTGCCTTTGCATTCTCGCAGGCGCGCACCACAGCATCCCGATAGCCGTCCACCGCAATGGTGCAGGTGGAGAGCAGGTCAGCATCCTTCGACTTGCCGTCATCGTCGGTGGCAAGCTTCTTCACCTCATCCGGGGTTTTGCCGGTAAGATAATTGCCAAAGGCATCCGCCTGCTCTGCCCAGCCCTTTTTCAGCGAGGACACCGCCGCCAGCGGGTAATCGTCGCCCTTCTGGCGCTTGGTGCGATCGTCGGTGGGCATCGTCACCTTGCCGGTGCTGTCCCCCGTGACCGAGATCTCCACCTCGTCCAGCATCACATCTGCCACCCTGCCCTCGGCATCCAGCAGAACGGCAGCTGCGATGGTATCGATCTTGCCCGCGCGTTCCTGATCAGACGCTTCGGTCAGGATGCCAAGGCCGGTGCGGTATGCAGCGTTCTGGCCCGCCTGCCCCGTCTGCGATGAACTGCCGCCCATGTTCGTGCTCATGCTGCCGGAGGAACCGGAATCGCTTCGACTGCAGGCGGTCAGGGCCAGAGCTGCCGCCAGCGTGCAGCCCAGGATCATGCGAGGTATCTTTTTCATTATAATAAAACGCTCCCTTTCCTGCCCCCATCGTAAAGGGGCTTTTGGGCTAGTTTACCCGGAAAAGGAACGTTTTATAAAACGGAACTCCTTCCGTCTGCTCACTTCGTTCGCATCCACCTGTTCCCCTTTTTGTCACTTACGTGACATCTGTTCCTCTCTTTGTCACCTGTGGTGACATTTCTCCCCGGCGCGGGGAGAATCTGTCCCGGCCGGGGGAAGTCTGTCTCCCGGAGGGAGGCTTTGGCAGTGCAGAAAGCTTTTCTTCTTCGCCAGAGGCTCCCTCTCCGAGGGAGCTGTCACCGGAGGTGACTGAGGGAGTTTCTTTACATCAAGGGGCTCAGCAGCCGCAGCACACTGTCCAGCACCGTGCCGGGCAGGCTGGTGCGGCATTCCGTCACCTGTATCTCGCGGCACTGCGGCAGCGTGGCCCGTACATCGTCCCGCAGAACTGCCACCTGACTGTTCTTTTGCAGCAGTACACCGCACTCAAAGTGTAGGAACAGGCTGCGGTAGTCCATGTTGATGCTGCCCACTACGGCAGTTACATCGTCGCTTACCCAGCACTTGGCATGCAGAAAGCCGGGCGTATATTCGTAAATGCGTACACCTGCCCTCAAAAGCGGCAGATAGTACGACCGGCTCAGCCGGAACACCAGCTTTTTGTCCGGGATGCCCGGCAGCACCAGCCGGATGTCCACCCCGCGCTTGGCCGCGTTTTTCAGTGCGTCCAGCATTTCCTCGCCCACGGCAAGGTAGGGCGTGTAGATATAAACATACCGCTGTGCCTGCGCAAGGATGTTCAGGTACACCGTCTCAGCCATCGGTTCCTCGTCCAGCGGGCTGTCCGCGTAGGGCTGCACGATGCCGTCCGATACCGGCGTCACCAGCGGCATGGGACGAAATGCATCATAATCCGTCTCGCTGGGGCGGAAGGCGTTCCAGAAGTTGAGGAACATCACCGTAAAGTTCCACGCGGCATCGCCTTCCACACGCAGGGCTGCATCCTTCCAGTAGCCAAAGCGCTGCTCCGCATTGATATACTCATCTGCCAGATTCACGCCGCCGGTGTAGGCCACCGTACCGTCAATGACTACGATCTTGCGGTGGTCGCGGTGGTTCATCACCAGCGAGAGCAGCGGCATCACCGGGTTGAACGGGATGCAGCGGATGTGCGCCCGCTCCATGCGCACGATGAAATCGGCGGGCAGACCCAGCAGACTGCCAAAATCATCGTAGATCAGGCGTACATCCACGCCCTGCGCAGCCTTGCGGCGCAGGATCTTTTCAATGCCGTTCCACATGCAGCCGTGGCTCACGATGAAAAATTCCAGAAAGATGCTCTTTTCAGCCTTTTCCAGATCGGCCAGCAGCTGCGGATACATGGCTTCGCCGCAGGCAAAATACTGCGTGCGAGTGTTCTGCCACGCCGGATAGGGGCCGTACTTTGCCACATATCGGCTCTGCCCCTGCTCGCGGGCATCCAGACCTTCCAGCACACCCGGCTCCTGTACAAGGTCTTTTTTGTGGGCATCCTCCACCGCCTGCATTTTCAGGCGCAGACGCTTGGCCGGGCGTTTGTTGCCAAAGGCCAGATACAGCGCACCGCCCAGCAGCGGCAGAATGCCGATCAGCGCGATCCAGCCCACCTTGTAGGCGCTGTTCTCATCCTTGCGCACAAGGTACAGGACGATGAGCAGGCTCAGTGCGTTGAGCAGGCCGTTCACCCACACGCGGCCCGTGCCGGTGGTGATGGCAAACGCCACCCAGCACAGCCACAGCAGCTGCAATGCCACCAACACCACCGTGATGGTGACGCGGTTCAGAATGCGGCTGAAAAAGCGCACGACCGGTGAACGAAAAAGCATGGGCCTGCCCTCCTTTCCCATTTATAATTATGTGTAAGTATAGCGCGGTTTTACAACTTTTTCAAGTTTTGCTCTGTTCAAAAAAAAGCAAGCCAGACCCGCAGGCCCGGCTTGCTTGCAATATCAAAAACTCTTTTACTCTGTTTTTCCGTCCTCATAGCCCACCATCAGGCCGCCCTGCTCAGCGTAGTAGCTGCACAGGCCGCCGCACTCGGCCACATCCACCTGCGCCCCTGCAAACACCGCGTGGATCATCAGCTTCAGGCGCTTGGCCGCTTCCGGGTTATCACAGTGGGCAATGTGCACTTTGCCATCGGTAAAGCCGTGATCCTTCAATTCCAGCACGATGCGCTCCAGTGCACCGTGCTCGCCGCGGGTCTTGCACAGCACCTCCAGTTCGCCGCTCTCACTGGCCTGACCAATGACCCGGATGCCCAGCATCCGTGCCACAGCGGCAACAGCAGGCTTCACACGGCCATTGCGGGCCAGATTGGCCAGCGATTCCAGCGAAAACAGCAGATGTGTGTGCTTGTGGTAAGCCAGGATCGCCTCGCAGATCTCGTCAAACTCCATCCCGATCCGGACGAGATCCCGCAGACGCTCTGCCAGCAGACGCAGCTCCGGCCCGGCGGACAGGCTGTCCAGAACAAAAACACGGGCCTCCGGGTGCGTTTCCTTGTATTCTTCCGCTGCCAGCAGTGCAGCATTGTAGCTGCCGGACAGTGTGCCCGTGATGGTGGCAACAAAGATCTGCTCCGCACCCTCATAAGCAGCCAGCCAGTCTGCCACATTGGGGCAGGAGGTGCTGGTCTTGCCCTTGTAAGTACGCAGAGACCGGGCCATGCCCACAGCATCCAGAGTACCGTCATCCAGATATTCCTGTTCATCCGTGACGATCTTCAACGGCACACAGGCAAAATCCACGCCCGGCAGGGCATACAGGTTGGACGAAGAATCCACAACGATCTTGGTTTTCATAAAATGCACGCTCCAAATCTATTTTGTGATAGCAGGTCATTTTTTTATTTTCCGTGCCTTACACGCACTTCCGCCTGCATGGTTTTTCGGTTCACTGCAGACATCATAGCAGTTTTTCAAAAACCTGTCAAGGGATTTTATGCATTCTTTCAAAAGTTTTAAAAATCCGTTGACCAGAGAACCGATTTGCGCTATAATACCGCCAGAAAACCATTTTCTGTATCCCGCGCAGCCCTGCTGCACCAACCTTAGAAAACTGCTTACGATATGAAAACTGAAACCAAATGCCGCGTTGCGGCCTGCGCCGCCGGGTTTGCCCTGCCCCGGTACGCCGATCTCCCGCAGATGGGGCTTTATCTTGACCAGACCGTGCAGTACGTCAACAGCTATTTCCGCACCTTCTGCGGCGTGGAGCTCACCTCTTCCATGGTCAGCAACTACGTTAAAAAGGGCATTTTGTCCCACCCGGTGCGCAAGAAGTACGCCCGCGATCAGATCGCATCCCTGATGTACATTGCAGTCTCCAAAACGGTGCTTTCAATGGAAAACATCGATGCCCTGTTTAAAATGCAGCGGGCGCACTGTTCCGCCGGGGCAGCTTACGACTACTTCTGCGACGAGATGGAAAACTGCCTGCCGTTTGTATTCGGCTGCACCAGGGAGATCCGCGACCTTGCCGTGGATGCCGCAGATGAAAAGCTGCTTCTGCGCAGCACGATCCTTGCAGCGGCAAACAAAATGTACTTGGACTGCTGCTTCAACGCCCTGCGGCAGGAGGAAAAACTCTGGGATACCATTCTGCCCGATCTGGCGTAAGAACACAAAAAAGGCCGTGCCTCCATAAAAGGAAGCACGGCCTTTGCATTTTATACGTTCAAGATCAGGTATCCTGCAGCTCCCCGCGGCTTGCGGCCTTGAGGTATGCGAAGATGAAACCGTCCAGATCGCCGTCCATCACGGCATCCACATTGCCGGTCTCGTAGTTGGTGCGGTGATCCTTGACCATGGTGTAGGGCATGAACACATAGCTGCGGATCTGGTGGCCCCAGGCGATCTCATTCTGCACGCCCTTGATGTCATCGATCTTGTCCATGTGCTGCTGCTTTGCGATCTGATACAGCTTTGCCTTCAGCATTTCCATGGCGTAGTCACGGTTCTGGAACTGGCTGCGCTGGGTCTGGCAGTTGACCACGATGCCGGTGGGCTTGTGGATCAGACGCACTGCGGAAGAAGTCTTGTTGATGTGCTGGCCGCCGGCACCGGAGGAACGGTACACCTGCATTTCGATGTCCTCGGGGCGGATGTCCACCTGGATGGTGTTGTCCAGCTCGGGCATCACTTCCAGCGAAGCAAAGCTGGTCTGGCGGCGGGCATTGGCGTCAAAGGGCGACACGCGCACCAAACGGTGCACGCCGTTCTCACTCTTGAGCAGGCCGTAGGCGTTGGCGCCCTTGACCATCATGGAAGCGCTCTTCAGGCCGGCTTCGTCGCCGTCCTGATAGTCCAGCACCTCTACGGTCATGCCGTGGGCCACGGCCCACTTGTTGTACATGCGGTACAGCATCTCGGCCCAGTCCTGTGCTTCGGTGCCGCCGGTACCGGCGTGGAAGGTAAGGATGGCATTGCTGTGGTCGTACTCGCCGTTCAGCATGGTCATGAGCTGCAGCTCATCCACAGCCTTGCCTACGGCGTTCACAGCCTCTTCGGCTTCGGGGATCATGGCGGGGTCGTACTCCTCGTCCAGCATCTCGATCATGGTCTCGGCGTCATCGTACAGGCCCTGCAGCTTTTCAAAGCGGCTCAGCTTGCCCTTCAGGTCGCCCACTTCGTCAAAGACCTTCTTGCTCAGGTCTGCATCATCATAAAAGCCGGGGCGGCTCATGGTGTGCTCCAGTTCCTGCACGCGCTTGCGGGAGGCATCAATGGCAAGGGCTTCTTCCAAGTCCTTGACCGCCTTGCCGTAATCGGCAAGCTGCACCTTCAGTTCGTCAATCGTGATCATTCTCTAAATCCCTCTCGAAATGATAAATAAGATAAAGTCCTTTGTACTTGCCAAAAGACACAGTTTATACACAGATACTTCATTAGTATACCGAGAATCTATGCTAAAGTAAAGGGGTAAATGGATTATCCTGCTGGAATTTTGAAGATTTTCACCTTTTCTTTTCTCTTTCAGGGGAGTATAATACCAGTATGAACCATACAATAGGAGGAAATCATGCCGAAATATTATGGCTGTCCCTGCGAAGGCTGCGGCAGACCGCTGGCGCTGACCGATGATATCGTGGTCTGCCCGGACTGCGGCGCACCCTATCACCGCGAGTGCTACGAAAAGCTTGGCCGCTGCATCCACACCCCCGCCCATGGCGCGGGCTATGAATGGACGTTCCCGTACAAAGACGATGCTCTGCGCACCTGCCCCAGCTGCGGTGAGCGCACCCTGCGCACCGAAGAGCGCTGCCGCTGCTGCGGTGCCGTTCTTCCGCCGGAGAGCCAGTGCCCGGAGCCGCCCACCCAGAGCCAGCCCGGCACCGACGCAGACGGACGCTTTGATTACAACGACCTTTACCGCCAGTATCAGCAGACGGTGGAGGAACCCACCCGCCGCAACGTGCAGGCGGCCTTTGGCAAGGAAGAGCTGATCGACGGCATCCCCTACAGCGACTGGAACGATTATATTGGCAAGGCTGCGCCCGTCTACCTGAACGATTACAGCCGGATGCAGCTGCAGCACACCAAAATTTCCATGTGCTTCTCGGCGCTGGTGTTCGGCCCGTTCTATTTCTTCTACCGCAAGGCGTGGAAGCCGGCCTTTGGTTTTCTGGCCGCAGAGCTGGTGGTGGCCCTTCCCACCCTGCTGAGCATGATGCAGGCCACCGGCAGTCCGCTCACTGCGGGCATCAGCAGCACTGCCATCGTCGTGCTTTCCCGCATTATGACAGTGTTCAGCTTTGCACTGGTGATGCTGCGCACCCTGTACGCCAAGTGGCTGTACCGCAAAAGCGCAGCCGAGCGCATCCGCCGCATCCGTGCCGAGTTCCCGGACGCTGCCCAGCGCCGTGCGGTCCTGTCTGCGCAGGGCGGCGTGAGCATCGCCGGTGTGATCGGTGCCTGTGTGCTGCTGATGGTGCTGGGTGCCTGCGCCACCGTGCTGATGGGTCCGAATCTGGACGCTTTGGCCGGGATGCTCTGATCTGCAATGCCGCCTGCAGAGGCTGGCATTGCGGATTTCAAAATAGTAATAGGAGAATATGGATCATGATGAAGAAAGTCACCAAAGCCGTCATCCCTGCCGCCGGTCTTGGCACCCGCGTGCTGCCCGCCACCAAAGCCATGCCCAAGGGCATGCTGCCCATCGTGGACAAGCCTGCCATCCAGTATCTGGTGGAAGAAGCTGTGCGTTCCGGCATCACCGATATCCTCATCATTCTGGGCCGCAACCAGAGCATCATTGAGGATCACTTCGACCGCAGCCCTGAGCTGGAAGAAAAGCTGGCAAAGCCCGGCAAGGAAAAGGCTCTGGAAGAGTGCCTTGGCATCGCCAACATGGCAAACATCCTCTTTGTGCGCCAGAAGCAGACGCTGGGTCTGGGCCATGCCGTGAACACCGCCAAGGCCTTCACCGGTGACGATCCCTTCGTTGTCATCTACGGCGATGATGTGATCTGGGGCGAGGACCCGGTGTGTGCCCAGCTGATCCGCGCCTACGAGGAGTTCGGCCGCCCGGCGGCAGGCGTTTCCGCAGTACCATGGGAAGATGTGAGCCGGTACTGCAGCTTGAAGACCACCCCCATCCACGACAACTATTTCTTTGTGGACGACATGATCGAGAAGCCCAAGAAGGGACAGGAGTTCAGCAACTACTCCATTCTGGGACGCGTGCTGCTGACCCCGGAGATCTACGAGATCCTTGCCCACACCAAGCCCGGCGCAGGCGGCGAGATCCAGCTGACCGATGCCATGGCCGAGTATGCCCGCACCCGCGGCGGCATGACGGCCGTAGAGTTCACCGGCAAGCACTACGACATGGGCAACAAGCTCAAGGTGGTGGAAGCTCAGGTGGAGCTGGCCCTGCAGCATCCGGAGATCGGCGAAGAATTCCGCGCTTACCTGAAGGAGTTCTGCAAGACACTGTAACTTATCCTGAAAATAAAAGATCCTCCGGCAGACCTGTCGGAGGATCTTTTTATTGTTTACCCATTTACCTGACTGGGGTGCTTCTGCGGCGGCATCTTGGTAAAGAGTGCCTTGAGCACCAGCGGCGTTGCCACACTGGACACCACGATCAGCAGGATCACAGCGGTAAAGTAGACCGAGTCCACCACGCCGACATCCAGGCCCTTCTGGGCCACGATCAGTGCCACCTCGCCGCGGGTCATCATGCCAACGCCGATCTTGAGGGAGTCGCCCCAGTTGAAGCGGCAGATCTTGGCCGCAAGGCCGCAGCCGATGATCTTGGTGATAAGTGCTACAATGACGAAGCAGACACAGAACAGGAAGATTTCCGGCGTCAGGCCGCTGATGTCGGTCTTCAAGCCGATGGATGCAAAGAAGATGGGTGCAAAAATGATATAATTGCTGATATCCACGCGGCGCTCCACATAGGGGGCATCGTCCATGGTGCACAGAACGATACCGGCGATATAGGCACCGGTGATATCTGCAATGCCGAAGTATTCCTCGGCGATGTAGGCCATGGCAAAGCAGAACGCCATGCTCACGATGGTGATGCGCTGGGTGTGGGGATTGCGCTTGTCCAGCCATGTCATAGCAAAGTGAGCCACAACGCCCACGCCCACGGCAGTGGCAAAGAACAGCACCGTATTGATGAGCACCTTGCCCAGACCCGTGCCGGTGCCGGAGCTGGCACCCAGCACGCAGGTCAGCACCACAATGCCGATGACATCATCAATGACGGCGGCACTGACGATGGTGGTGCCGAGAAAGCTCTTCAGGTGGCCCAGCTCCTGCAGGGTCGCCACCGTAATGGACACGCTGGTGGCGGTCATGATGGTGCCGATGAACAGGGCACGGTAGAACTCAGGGCTGCCCACGGCAGAGAAGCCGTAGAACGCACTGTACAGCAGGGTGCCGCCCACCAGCGGAACGGCTACGCCCACGCAGGCGATCAGGGTGGCGATGGGGCCGGCTTTGATCAGTTCCTTCAGATTGGTGCCAAGGCCCGTGGTGAACATCAGCATGACCACGCCGATCTCCGCAAAGGTGGAGATGGCATCACTGGTCTGCACCAGATTCAGCACACAGGGACCGATGATCAAACCGGCAAGGATCTCACCCACCACCTGCGGGGCCTTGCACTTGCGGGCCACCAGGCCAAAGAACTTTGCGCTGAGGATGATGATTGCCAGATTACGGAAAACCGAATACACAAAGAATCCTTCCTTTACTATAAAATTCCCAGAACCATATATACATTCCTTTCGAAGACGGATAACAGAGAGCAGAGAGACGGCCGATCCCCGGCTGCCCTGCCGTTCATCCTCTGAAAGCCACTATATTATATTCCTCTTTCACAAAAAAATCAAAATATTTTTTATTATATCTTTTTTCGGAAAAAGCTTGACAGAATCCACACAGCTTGCTATAATAAATTGCTGTCTGAACAGACACGCCGCACACAAGGCGCGACGCCGCGTTTTGTGTGTACCCTTGGTCCTGTGATTGCAGGACCCTTAAGTCCAAAAGGAGGTGCTACAAAATGGCAAAGTACGAAACCATGCTGATTACCA
>OLND01002095.1_pt1 | contig 18779 bp, 15 predicted proteins | sample 1672031 | NCBI WGS metagenome assembly OLND01 (sample SAMEA3136638, study PRJEB25190) | human gut metagenome | biome: human gut; feature: human-associated habitat; material: faeces | place: Austria | collected 2013 | reverse complement strand
ACGTAAAAAAGTATAAAAATTTTAGGAAATTAAAGTGGTGATATAGTGAAAAATTACCTATACAACTAGAATAATTTACAGATATTTCCAGAAAATAAAAAAGGCCATTCGCAATTGTGCGAACAGCCTTTGAAAAATGTTCAGTGCAAACTATCAATCAAATCAATGATAGCATACACATTTAGTCCAAATGATGCTGCCAGTCGGCTTTGAACAGGAAGATCAGAAACAGGATGGTACTGCATCCCCATGTCAGCGGATAGGCCCAGGAAATCATCTGAAAGACCGGGAAGAATCGGAGTGCTGTGGTGACGTAGACGATACGCAGGCCGCACCAGAAAAGCAACATTCCAGCCATTGGCACAACAGCATAGCCGCAGCCTCTCATCACACCGGCAGAGCAATGGGAAAAGGCCAGCAGGAAGAAAAACAGGCTGACAATGTGGGCATGAATAGTGCCGTAGGCAACGGCTTCCTGTGTACTGCCGAAAATCTTCAGTGCATATGGAATAAAAAAGTAGATCAGAAGTCCGGTAACCTCAGCGGTGATCATGCCAAATAAGATGCCGAAAACGGCGCCCTTTTTGGCACGATGGTATTGCCTGGCTCCCAGGTTCTGACTGACGAAGGTCGGAAGTGCCATGGCCATACTCATGATCGGAAGGAAAACGAATCCCTCAATCTTGGAGTAGGCCCCCATTCCGGACATAGCGTAAGCGCCGAAGGAATTGATATTCTTCTGAATCACCAGGTTGCCGACGGTGATCACGGCATTCTGAATGCCGGCGGGCAGACCCTGATACAACACCTTCTTCATCATGTGGGAATGGTAATGCAGCTTTTTGAAATCAAGCCGGGTATAATCTTTAATCCGACACATACGAAACAAACAGAGAATGACGCTGAGACCCTGAGAGATCACAGTGGCGGCTGCAGCACCTGTAACACCCCAGTGAAAGGCAGGATGGGCCACAAAAAGCAGATCCAGACCGATATTCACAATGGAAGAGAATAACAGATAGTAAAGGGGATGAATACTGTCACCCAGGGCACGCATGATGGACATGCAGATGTTGTAGAGGATAACAGTGGATACACCGCCGAAATAAATCTGCAGATACCTTAAGGCATGGGGCATAACAGAGTCCGGGGTGCCAAGCCATACCAGAAGATGGGGAGCCAGGATAAGACCGGCAACAGTGCCGATTGCGGAAGCAATCAGCCCCATCAGGAAATTCGTGTGGACAGCCTTTGAAACATTGTCTTCATCGCGGGCGCCAAAATAGCGTGAAATAACGACACCGCCGCCGGTGGCAATGCCGGAGAAAAAACCGATGATCAGAAAGACGACAGTGCCGGTGGAACTGACGGCGGCAAAAGCATCGTTATCCGCAAAGTTGCCGATGACCCATGCATCCACCATGTTATACAACTGCTGAAGCAGCTGACCGAGAAACAGCGGAATGGCAAAGGCCAGAATACCGCCGGGAATCGATCCTCTTGTCAGGTCGATGCTGCCTTTATTTTCTTTTTGCATAAAAAAACCTCTTTAATTCAATGGATTTGAAATAATTAACATTAATAAAAGTGTATCATGTTTGAAAATAAACAGCAATAAGCCCTTTTGATTTTTAGAAAAAAATAAAAAATTGAATAAAAACAGACGAAATAATATGTTTTTCGGCTTCATAAGTAAAAATAATAAAAAAATTAGAAAATATTGTCCTATTTTGGTGGTTATTGCGAGTTTTATTAATTGAGACAATCTTTTTTTGATAATATAATACATTTGACGCTTGTTGGAAAAAGATGAAGAATGGGAGGCTGCGTTATGACAAAAATCAATGTTGCGATTGTTGATGACAATGAGAAGATGGTCAGTTTGTTGGATGCCATATTACAGACGGATAAGAATATTGAAGTCATCGGAAGAGGGGACGATGGTGTTCAGGCATTGGACATTATTAAGAATCAGGAGCCGGATGTTGTCCTTTTGGATTTGATTATGCCGAAGCTTGACGGTCTGGAGGTCATGCAGCAGGTCAATAAGGATATGTCGCTGAAGAAACGACCCGCATTTATTGTGATTTCTGCCATTGGAAAGGAAAACATTACGGAGAATGCTTTTAATCTCGGCGCCATGTATTATATTATGAAGCCATTTGAAAATGATATGATTCTGCGTCGTATTCATCAGGTGACTGAACGACAGATTTTACAGCCGGTCCATACACAGAAGAGCAGACAAACAGATTATACGACAGAATACCGGGAAAAGAATTTGGAAACAGATGTGACCAACATTATTCATGAGATTGGTGTGCCGGCGCATATCAAAGGTTATCAGTATCTGCGGGATGCCATTATTATGTCAGTGGATAACCGGGAGGTCATTAATTCGATTACGAAGGTCCTGTATCCGACCATTGCCAAGATGAATAAGACGACGCCGAGTCGTGTGGAACGCGCGATCCGCCATGCTATCGAAGTGGCCTGGAGCAGAGGCAAGATGGATACCATTGATGAGCTTTTTGGCTATACCATACATACCGGAAAAGGCAAACCAACTAACAGTGAATTTATTGCGTTGATCGCGGATAAAATCCGACTGGAATACAAGAACAGGAGTTGATAATTGACTGAAAATTCACAAAATTTCTGCTTTTATTGCAACGAATTATGTTGTATAATAATAGAAGATACAATATAATGCATTAGCAGGAGGAACAAAGCCTTATGAAGAAAGTCCTATTTGCGGCATCTGAAGCGGTACCATTTATTAAGACAGGCGGATTGGCAGACGTTGTCGGATCTTTGCCGAAGGCATACAATAGAGATGAATTTGATGTCAGGGTTGTATTGCCGAAATACAGAGTGATTCCGGAACATTTTCAACAGCAGATGGAATATATGACGAATTTTTATATCAATATGGCAGGACGGATGATTTATGTCGGTGTATTTCAGATGATGCTGGATGGCGTGACATTTTATTTTATCGACAATGAATACTATTTTTCCGGAGACAGGATTTATGAAGATGGATTGTGGGATCTTGAGAAGTTTGCTTACTTCAGTAAGGCCGCACTGACGATGCTTTGTGTCATCGATTTCAGACCGGACATCATCCATTGCCATGACTGGCAGACGGGTCTTATGCCGGTTTATCTGAAGAATGAATTCTGGGATAGTTCTTCTTACAGCGATTTTTACCAGAACATGAAAGCCGTGATGACAATCCACAATCTGAAGTTCCAGGGAACATGGAACATTGATGATATGATGCGTGCAACAGGACTTCCGGGCTATCTGTTTACATCAGACAAACTGGAAGCATACGGCGCCGGCAATTATCTGAAGGGCGGCCTTGTTTACGCAGACTGGATCACCACTGTCAGCGGTGTTTATGCGAATGAGATCAAGTATCCGTTCTATGGAGAGGGACTGGATGGATTGATGCGTGCGAGATCCAATAATCTTTCGGGTATTGTCAATGGTATTGATTATGATGAGTATAACCCGGAGACGGATCCGATGCTTGTACACAATTATTCTCCGTATAATTTCAGAACAGAGAAGGTGCATAATAAGACGGCGCTGCAGCAGGAGCTTGGCATGCAGGTAGACGGCGGCAAGTTTATGATCGGTCTTGTTTCAAGATTGACAGATCAGAAGGGAATGGATCTGATCGATTGTGTGATGGAACAGATTTGTGCGGAAGATGTACAGTTTGTTATTCTCGGTACAGGTGATCCGCGCTATGAGAATATGTTCAGATACTATGAATGGAAGTATAAAGACAGAGTTTCGGCAAGTATCTGTTATGACAATACCCGTTCCCACAGAATCTATGGTGCATGCGATGCATTTCTGATGCCGTCACTGTTTGAACCATGCGGACTCAGTCAGCTGATGAGTCTTCGCTATGGTACATTGCCGATTGTAAGGGAGACAGGCGGTCTGAAGGAAACTGTAGAACCGTATAATGAATATACAGGAAGCGGTACAGGATTCAGTTTTGCAAATTATAATGCACATGAGATGCTGCATGTGATTGAGTATGCCAAGTCTGTTTATTATGGTGACAGAGAAGCATGGAACCGTATTGTAGACAGGGCAATGGCAGCAGATTTCTCCTGGGGCAATTCAGCGAGAAAGTACGAAGATCTGTATCGTTCTTTATAGGAATACAGAAGTTCAACTGAGAATTTAAAAGTGATTGGGAAAAGGAAAAACGTAGCCTTTCTTTGGGGTGTGTGCCAATAGCGCATTCATTTGGCACTAAGAACAGAGAGGTTGCGTTTTTCTTTTGTTTACAGATGCGGTTATTCGATTCTAGTACATCGTTTCGTAAATAACTATACCATTCACTTGCCTGCACACTCGGATTCGCAGGCAAGTGAATGGTATAGTTATTTCGAAAACAATGTATTAGTGACGAATCATGAGGGTATGGATAAGATAGTCATAGACATCGCCATGGAGATTGCGCCAATTATCGCAGATGGCGGTTGCCTGAGCTTCATCTGTGACGTTTAATGTGATGCCGACGAGAAGTTCTTTCTTATCATGGATTTCGCAGCGAACAATATAGCAGTCCTTCTTATCTTCATAATAATCAGCGGTAACTTCATTCTCACTTCTCAGGTGATACTTGTGCTCATTGAAAAACTGGTCGATTTCAGTCTTGATCTCAGCTGGAATCTTGTGACCGAAAAATTCCAGCGTTTCTTCACCGGACTGGTTCATGGAATAGTAGGAATTGTTGTGGATATGTTCTGTTCGGATCAATTCTGTATCGGAAAGGTCGTGGAGCGCCTGCTGAAGAGTAAAATAATTCGTATAGCCCTTGTCCAGAATAAATTCTGAAATCTGAGAATTCGTCAATGGAAAATCGACCTTATTCAGCATATAGAGAACCATTAATTTATAAAGCATCAGTGTATCCTGATTCATAAAACAAAAACTCCTTTCTATTGCAATCATCAATTCCTGTCATAATAATCATTCGTCAACGGAACATAACAGCGCCCCTGCCATGCATTGCGAAGCTTCATGCAATGGTGAATATGATTAAGTACCTGTTTCTTGTTGCGGCTCCAGTCTGGGGCAGCCAGCAGATGTTTGGGACCGTCACCGGTAATCCGGTGGATAATCACATCCGGCGGCATATGCTCAATACAGCGGATGAGGATATCCGTGTATTCTTCCAGTGTCAGAACATGGAACGGCTGCTGCAGATAATCAGTATAAAGATCGGTTCCTTTGAGAACATGGAGCAGCTGGAACTTGACACCCTGTATGGGCTGATGAGCGATATAATCGGCGGTAGCCAGCATGTCATCAGCAGTTTCACCGGGAAGCCCGAGAATCACATGGGTGATAACTTCGATGCCTCTTTCGTGAAGATTCAAAACAGCTGCATCATAGACAGACAGTGGATAGCCTCGCCGGATGTAAGCAGCTGTCTGAGGATGGATTGACTGAAGGCCGAGCTCAACCCACACCGGTTTGATCTGATTCAGTTCTGATAAAAGATCGAGAACCTCCGGTTGAAGACAGTCCGGGCGGGTGGCAATGGAAAGAATGGCTACTTCCGGGTGGCGGATGGCTTCTGTGTAAAGTGCCCGCAGACGATCTATGGGGGCATAAGTTCCCGTAAATGCCTGAAAATAGGCAATATAACAAGGCATCGGGGATTCCTTGCTGTCAATCTCAGGCTGACCGGAAAGCCGTTTCCCTGCAAGCAGCTGTTTGCCTTCCTCAATCTGTTCCGTGATGGATTGGTTCCTGGATGCGGCAAAATCACCGGAACCGCCCGCACTGCAGAAGATACAGCCTCTTGCATCGATCAGTCCGTCCCTGTTGGGGCAGGTAAAGCCGCCGTCAAGGGCAATCTTATAAATCTTGTGCCCGTACCGGGCCTTCATCTCGTAATCGAGAGAGTGGTAACGCTTATCTGCCCACAAAACTGCATTCCTCCTAACTACATATATGATAGCATAGCCGGCGAATTTATGCAAACAGATGTGTGGTTTGTTTTGTACTCGATTTTTAAAGCGTTTTCTGGTATAGTATATCATAGAGTATTTTTTGTGTGTAATTTGTAAGATTACTATTGCGTTAAAATAGGCATTGAATCAAACTGGGGTAGATTTTATATTACAGGGATCAGGCAGGCGCCTATTGAGGATCCGAAGGCTTTGTAATGGCGGATTGTGTTTAATGTGTATAAAGTAAAGTAAAATTCGGTCAAAAAAACGACAAAAACAGGATGCTCAATAAGTTTATTCTGAATAACTTATTGAGCATCCTGTTTATTGATTTCTAAGACCGAATTTTACTTTATTATACAATACCATGAGCAAGCATAGCATCAGCGACTTTCTTGAAGCCTGCGATGTTAGCACCTGCAACGTAGTTGTTCTCTACACCGTATTCTTTAGCAGCGTTGTCGATGTTGTGGAAAATGTTGACCATGATGTCTTTGAGTTTAGCGTCAACTTCCTCGAATGTCCAGCTGTAACGCATGCTGTTCTGGCACATTTCAAGAGCGGATGTTGCAACTCCGCCGGCATTGGAAGCCTTGCCAGGTACAAAGTAGATATGTTCCTGAAGATATTCTGTTGCATCAAGAGTAGTAGGCATGTTGGCACCTTCAGCAACAACCTTGCAGCCGTTTGCTACAAGCTGTTTAGCATCTTCAAGGAAGAGCTCGTTCTGAGTTGCACAAGGAAGAGCGATGTCAACAGGAATCTGCCATACGCCGCGGCCTTCGTGGTATTCAGACTGTGGTCTGTATTTCTTGTATTCTGTCAGACGTGCACGCTGTACTTCTTTGATCTCTTTCAGAGCAGCGACATCGATGCCTTCCGGATCATATACCCAGCCTGTGGAGTCAGAGCATGTAACAACCTTAGCGCCCAGCTGCTGAGCCTTCTGGATAGCGTAAATAGCAACATTACCGGCACCTGATACAGCAACAGTCTTGCCTTCGATTGTGTCGCCTTTGCATTTTAATAATTCTTCTACAAGGTAGACAAGACCGTAACCTGTAGCTTCTGTACGAGCTAAGGAACCGCCGTATGTGAGGCCTTTACCTGTTAAGACACCTTCAGATACGTTGCGGATTCTCTTGTACTGGCCATACATATAACCGATTTCACGGCCGCCTACACCGATATCACCTGCAGGAACATCAGTATCAGCTCCGATATGTTTGCAAAGCTCTGTCATAAAGCTCTGGCAGAAAGCCATAACTTCACGGTCAGATTTGCCTTTAGGATCGAAATCAGAACCGCCTTTGCCGCCGCCGATAGGAAGGCCTGTCAGGGAGTTCTTGAAAATCTGTTCAAAACCAAGGAATTTGATAATGCTTAAGTTAACGGATGGATGGAAACGGAGACCGCCCTTGTAAGGTCCGATGGCACTGTTGAACTGTACACGGAAACCTCTGTTGACCTGAACTTTGCCTTCATCGTCAACCCATGGTACACGGAACATAATAATACGTTCTGGTTCAACGATTCTCTCAAGTAATGCTTCGTTCTGATACTTTGGATCGTTATCTACAACGAGTCGAAGAGAATTCATAACTTCTGTCACTGCCTGGATAAACTCAGGTTCGTTAGGATTTTTTGCTTTAACTTTTTCGATAATTTCGTCACTGTAAGACATTCTGTTTCATCCTCCTTATATTGACCTGCCGACGGACAAAATCCGCAGCAAAGTATGTTCAGTGGAATTCATTCTTTCCATTGATGATTATAATATAGATTAAGCAATAATTCAATCTTTTTTCACTTTAATCTGTAAAAAAATAGGAATTTTGTTAAAAGTTTCCTTCATAAAAGCTGCTGTCAATTATTAAAGCGGATATAAAGCTGAAAAATATGCAGGAAATGATTGCGAAACTTTCAAATTGTAAAAAATTGTAAATGAATTGACGGTTGGTTTTAGTATAAAATTATAAAAAGAAAATAAAAAAACAAAAGTTATGCTTTTTATTTGCGTTTATTTCATATATAATGGTAAAGAAGAATTATTCAAATTTTCTAAAATATAAGACACCGACAGGTGTTTTGTTCTTATTTTGTTAGGATTGGAATTTATTTTATTAGGATTGCAGAGATTTCGTAAGGATTCATTACCCAGTATAAGATATAATTTTAATATGATTCAGAATCGTTTGACAGCGAGTGTTATTTTAATGTGTCGGAAACGGTGAAAATTTGTCAGCAGATAAGGAGGTTTTTATGGCTGAACAGGAAAAGAAAATGTCTGTCGCACAGATGAGAGAAATATTGAAGGCCCAAGGCGTCAGAAATACATCCGTGATGCGTAAGGCGGAATTGCAGAAGCTCATGGCTGAGATGGGGCTTCTGGAAGATCAATCAGAAGTTTTGGAGAAAGACAAAGAGCAGCCGACTGCATCAGTTGAGAAAGGGTCGGAACATGAGGTGAAGAGCGAGAATAAAAAGCCTTATGTTTTTCGGGGCAGAACATCCAGGGCGGAATACGCAGGACGATCAGAGCGAACAGAACGTCCGGAGCGGTCAGAACGCACAGAAAGAACGGAGCGTCCGGAGCGGTCAGAACGCACAGAAAGAACAGAGCGCCCGGAGCGGTCAGAACGCACAGAAAGAACAGAACGCTCGGAACGACAGACATATACAAATGGCGGATTGTACAGTGGCAGAAGAAATACCTACGGTCAGCGCAGCGAGAACTACCAGCGGAATGAGAATGGTCAGCGTAACGAAAACGGCCAGCGCGGTGAGAATTATCAGCGTAATGACAGCTATCAGCGGGGGGATAGTTGCCAGCGGGTGGATGTTTACCAGAAAAATGAGTATATCCAGTCAAATGAGGAAAGTGAAATCCCAGGTTATGGTCAGTTAGACAGCGGCATGATGGCGAATGGTATTTTGGAAGTGATCCCGGAAGGGTTTGGATTTATCCGCTGTGAGAATTATATGCCCGGTAATAATGATGTGTACGTGTCACCGGCGCAGATTCGCAGATTTAACCTGAGAACTGGTGATATTATCTGTGGCAATATCAAGGTAAAGACAGAGAAAGAGAAGTTTTCAGCACTTTTATATATAAGAACAGTCAACGGCATGCCGCCGTATGAAGCCCAAAGACGCGGCAAGTTTGAAAATATGACACCTGTTTTTCCAGACAGCAGAATTAATCTTGAGACACCGAATGCGCCGGTTTCCATGCGGATTATGAATCTTGTTTCTCCGATTGGGCGGGGACAGCGAGGTATGATCGTATCACCGCCGAAGACCGGCAAGACAACACTTTTAAAGCAGGTGGCCAAGGCAATCCATACCAATTATCCGGACATGCAGATGATCATTCTTCTGATCGATGAACGTCCGGAGGAAGTGACGGATATCAAGGAGTATATTGAGGGCAATAATGTGGAAGTCATCTACTCTACATTTGATGAGACACCGGAACATCATAAACGTGTTTCAGAGATGGTATTGGAGCGTGCAAAACGTCTGGTTGAACATAAGAAAGATGTGGTGATCCTTTTGGACAGCATTACGCGTCTGGCCAGGGCGTACAACCTGACAGTGCCGCCGAGCGGACGTACACTTTCAGGCGGTCTGGATCCGGCAGCACTTCATATGCCGAAGAAATTCTTTGGTGCTGCGCGAAATATGCGTGAGGGAGGCAGCCTCACGGTGCTTGCTACAGCTCTTGTAGAAACAGGCAGCAAGATGGATGATGTCGTTTTTGAAGAATTCAAGGGAACAGGCAATATGGAACTTGTTCTGGACAGAAAACTTTCCGAGAAGCGTATCTTCCCGGCTATCAACATACCGCGTTCAGGAACAAGACGAGAAGAATTGCTGCTGAGCAAGGAAGAACTTGAAGGCATGTATGTGATGAGAAAGGCACTGGGCGGCATGAAGTCTGAAGAGGCGCTGGAGCAGATCCTGGATATGTTTATGCATACAAAAGATAATACAGAATTCGTCAACATGATCCGCCATACGAAAATGTGGTAAAAAATATTATGTGAAATACAAAAAAACGCTTGCATACTATAAAAAAGTATGATAAAATTTAAAAGCTGTTTTATAATGACAGAAATGGGCATGAACGCCCGATTTGAGATAACTCAAGTGATTATTCCTGGTTGGCAATCAGGAAAGAATATTAGTGAGGTGAATAAGATGAGAGAAGGAATCCATCCTAAGTATTATCAGGCAAAGGTAACATGCAACTGTGGTAACGAATTCGTAACAGGTTCCACAAAACCTGAAATCCACGTAGAAATCTGTTCTAAGTGTCATTCATTCTACACAGGCCAGCAGAAAGCTGCTTCTGCTCGCGGACGTATTGATAAGTTCAATCGTAAGTATGGCATCAAACAGGCATAATTAGACGATAGACGGGGCTGCCGCATCATTTCGACAGATCCTCTGCCATCCGGATTGTCCATATCATGGAGACCGGCGCAGAGATCAGCAGATGCGACAGCCCTGTTTTTTCATTACGGAGAATAGACATTTTCCGTTGCGGCGGGTGAATCACAGATTGTTTCATTCCGTCAGTAGGAGGAATATATGCGATATGCAACTATCGGCGGACAGGCAGTCATCGAAGGTGTCATGATGCGTAACGGCAATGATTATGCGGTGGCCGTCAGAAAGCCAGATCAGACGATAGAAGTCAAGAAGGATCAGTATATTGGCCTGAATGCCAGATGGCATATGAAGAAGATCCCGATTATCAGGGGTGTGCTGTCATTTATTGATTCTCTTGTGCTGGGTATGTCTACACTGACGTACTCGGCCAGTTTTTTTGAAGACGAAGAGGAAGCTGAGAAAGCGAAAGAAAAAGACAGCAAGTCGGATGCTGTTTTTATGGGACTGACAGTGGCATTATCGGTCGTGATCGCTGTTGTGCTGTTTATGCTGACGCCATTTTTTATTTCATCTTTGTTTGGTAAGGTGATTAAGAGTCCTATGACATTGGCTGTGATTGAAGGTCTGATTCGAATTGCGATTTTCTTTATCTATATTGTAGCTATTTCACAGATGAAGGATATACAGAGAGTATTTATGTATCATGGAGCGGAGCATAAAACCATTAACTGTATTGAGCATGGCGCTGAACTGACCCCGGAGAATGCTGCGAAGTATTCAAGACTGCATAAACGATGCGGAACAAGTTTTCTGCTGATTGTTATGGTGGTCAGTATCATCTGTTTTATGTTTATCCGTGTGGATAACATGGCGCTGAAGATTGTGCTCCGCGTTATTCTTGTTCCGGTGATCGCAGGCGTTTCCTTTGAAATCATTCAGTGGGCTGGCAGAAGTGAATCCTGCCTAGTGAATATTGTGAGTAAACCAGGACTGATGCTGCAGAAGCTGACAACCCGTGAACCGGATCTGGAGATGCTGGAAGTTGCTATTGCTTCTATTGAGGCGATTTATGACTGGAGGCAGTTTCAGGCAGAGAACAGGGCAGCTGCTGATGGAAACAGTCAGAAAACGGACAGGAGCAATGCAGGAGTGAGTCAGCCATGATGCAGTGGAGTTATGATACCCTTTTGAAGTGGGGAACGGATGAACTGACAGCGCACGATGTGGAGAATGCAGCTCTGGATGCATGGTATCTGTTGGAGCATATTTACGGGATCAGTCGAGTGGATTTCCTGATGCGAAGAAGTGATAGCTTTGATGCGGCACAGATGGAGAAAAGCACTGCTTATCAGGCGTTGATCCGACAGAGAAGCGAAGGGTTTCCGGTGCAATACCTGACGGGTAGCACAGAATTCATGGGTCTGCCTTTTTTGGTCAACGAACACGTACTGATCCCGAGACAGGATACAGAGGTGCTGGTGGAAACAGCCCTGTCTATGATGAAGCCGGGATGCAGACTGTTGGATATGTGTACAGGTTCGGGGTGCATTGTGTTAAGCCTTGCAAAGCTGGGAACGGTGACATGGGGTATCGGCGCAGATATTTCCGAAGAAGCGTTGAAGGTTGCTGAGAGAAACAGAGAAAATCTGGGATTATCTCAGGTGAAGCTGGTACACAGTGATCTGTTTGGATCAGTGGAGGGCGTATTTGATATGATTGTATCCAATCCGCCTTACATCCCTACGGATGACATTGAAGATCTGATGCGTGAGGTCAAAGATCATGAACCGCATTTGGCATTGGACGGAAGTCGGGATGGACTCCATTTTTATAGAAAACTGGCAGAGGAATCGGGACGGTATCTTGTACCCGGCGGTTCACTGCTTTTTGAAATCGGTTATGATCAGGGGAAAGCTGTTTCACAGCTTCTTGATCAGGCAGGATTTAAAGATATACACGTGAAGAAAGATCTGGCCGGTCTGGACAGAGTCGTTTATGCAGTGAAAGCTGCAGAAGATGGAGGTAAGTAACAATGTTTGATAGATTAGATGATATTTTAATCCGATATCAGCAGATCATGGAAGAGTTAAATGATCCGGACGTTGTCAATGATCAGAAGCATTTCCGCAAGCTGATGAAGGAGCAGAGTGATCTGCAGCCCCTTGTAGAGAAGTATACAGAATATAAGAATACAAAGCAGACCATCGAAGACAGCCTGGAGATGCTTGAGGTGGAAGACGATGAAGAGATGAAGGAAATGCTTAAGGAAGAGCTTTCTGAAGCAAAGTCTAACATCGCAAAGATTGAACAGGAGCTGAAAGTCCTTCTGATCCCTAAGGATCCAATGGATGAGAAGAACGTTATCGTAGAGATCAGAGCCGGTGCAGGTGGTGATGAGGCAGCCCTTTTTGCTGCTGAACTTTTCCGTATGTATTCCAAGTATGCAGAATCCAAGCGCTGGAAGATCGAGATGATGGATGTCAGCGAGAATGGTATCGGCGGTTTCAAGGAGTGTGTTTTCATGGTCAGCGGCGATCATGTCTATTCACGTATGAAGTTTGAATCTGGTGTGCATCGTGTACAGCGAGTGCCTGAGACGGAGTCCGGCGGCCGTATCCATACATCTACTGTAACAGTTGCCATTATGCCGGAAGCTGAGGAAGTGGATGTTGAGATTGATATGAATGATGTACGTATTGATGTTATGCGTGCCTCCGGCAATGGTGGTCAGTGTGTCAATACAACAGACTCTGCGGTACGTCTGACCCATAATCCGACAGGTATCGTCATTTACAGCCAGACAGAGAAGTCACAGCTGCAGAACAAAGAAAAAGCCTTCAGATTGCTGCGTTCCAAACTTCTTGAAATTGAAATAGAGAAGAAGCATGCGGAAGAAGCAGCCCTTCGCAAGAACCAGGTTGGTACAGGAGACCGATCCGAGAAGATCAGAACCTACAACTTCCCACAGGGCCGTTGTACAGAGCATCGTATCAAGCTGACATTGTACAGACTGGGCGATATTATGAATGGTGACCTGGATGAGATCATTGACAGTCTGATCGCAGCAGATCAGGCAGCCAAACTGGCGAATATGGAAGATGAATAAGAGGTTGACAGCAGACTCAAAATGTGCTAGACTACTAAAATCTTAATAAAATGACAACTGAATAGTGATGGCAATGTGTCATCAAAGGGGAGTAGTTTTAATATATTATCAACAATCGCGGCTGTTTGCAGATTTTTGTAGAGCAGTCTGGTAATATATACCATTACGGTTACAAGACTTTTGATGTATGGTAACGGAAGATTTCCGGATATCATACATTAAAGGTCTTTTTCTTTTATTAAGATTTAGGAATTAAGGTGTGAAAGAGGACAAATCGGACATCTGAAAGGAGGAAGTTTGATGAAAGAATGGTATCAGATGCATGAGGATGAAGTGTTGGAAGCCCTTGGATCAGATGCAAATGGGCTGAGCAGTGAAAAGGCAGAAAACTTATTGAAAACGCATGGAGAAAATGTGCTCCGGGAGACGAAGAAGAAAAGTGTATGGCGTGTCTTTGCAGAGCAGTTTGCAGATCTTCTGGTTATTATTCTTATCATTGCTGCGATTATTTCAATGATCTCGGGAAATGTGGAGAGCACGATTGTTATATTTGCGGTTATTACGATGAATGCGATTCTTGGCACAGTGCAGCATGAGAAAGCAGAAAAATCGCTTGCAAGTCTGAAAACCCTGTCAGCACCAACGGCAAAGGTGCTCAGGGGCGGTGTGAAGGGGGAGATTCCTTCTGCACAGGTTGTTAAAGGGGATATTTTGCTTCTTGAGGCCGGTGATATGGTGACGGCGGACGGCAGAATTCTTGAAAGCTATTCATTGCAGGTGAATGAAAGCTCATTGACGGGCGAATCCACCAATGTTGAGAAGAAGACCGTGGTGCTGGAAGGGGAGAAGGCACTGGGAGACCGTATCAATATGGTCTATTCAGGAAGTCTGGTAACCGGGGGACGTGCGGTTGTACTGGTGACAGCTACGGGCATGGAGACCGAGATCGGCAAGATTGCGGCGCTTATGAATGCTACAAAGGAGAAGAGAACACCGCTGCAGGTGAGCCTTGATAAATTTGGCAGCCAACTGGCCATTGTTATTATGATTATCAGTGCAGTTGTGTTTGTCTTAAGTCTGTACAGGAAGATGCCGGTACTGGATTCATTGATGTTTGCGGTAGCCCTTGCGGTGGCTGCGATCCCGGAAGCTTTGAGCTCTATTGTGACCATTGTACAGGCCATGGGAACACAGAAGATGGCCAGGGAACATGCTATTATCAAAGATCTGAAAGCAGTGGAGAGCCTCGGATGTGTATCTGTCATCTGTTCGGACAAAACAGGTACGCTGACACAGAACAAAATGACGGTTCAGCAGGTTTATATTAATCATCAGACAATGGAAGCTGATGCACTGGACCTGAAGCAGCAGTCTCATCGGTATCTGCTCTACGATGCGATTCTGACCAATGATTCCGCTATTGTGGAAGGCCAGAGTATCGGTGATCCGACGGAAGTGGCGCTTCTGGAAATGGGAAGAAAAGCGGACATCAAAGAGGATATTCTGAAAGAGATGATGCCGCGTATGGAGGAGATACCATTTGATTCAGACAGAAAATTGATGAGCACAAAGTATCGCCTGCATGGTGTGCCGACCATTCTGGTTAAGGGCGCCTTGGATATTCTGCTGAAGCGAACGGACAGAATCCGTATCGGGGATGAAATCCGTCCGATCACTGAGCAGGATGTAAAGGAGATATTAGATAAAAATCAAGCTTTTTCCGAACAGGGCTTGAGAGTCCTTGCATTTGCTTATAAGGAGGCACAAGCCAATCAGCAGTTGACACTGGATGAGGAAGACCATCTGATTTTCATAGGTCTGGTATCCATGATCGATCCGCCGAGAGAAGAGTCCAGGGAAGCTGTTTCAGAGGCAAAAAGAGCCGGTATCCGTCCGGTGATGATTACCGGTGATCACAAGATCACAGCAACAGCCATTGCTGAACAGATTGGCATTTTCGGTGAAGGAGATATGGCGGTGACAGGACCGGAACTGGATGAGATGAGTGATGTAGAACTGGATGAGAACATCGAAAAGATTTCTGTCTATGCCCGTGTTTCACCTGAGAATAAAATCCGAATTGTGGATGCATGGCAGCGTAAAGGCGCAGTGACAGCCATGACAGGCGATGGTGTCAACGATGCCCCGGCCCTGAAAAAGGCAGATATCGGTGTGGCGATGGGGATTACCGGCACGGAAGTATCAAAGGATGCGGCATCCATGATTCTGACGGATGATAATTTTGCCACTATCATCAAGGCTGTTGCCAATGGACGAAACGTTTACCGCAATATCAAGAATGCGGTTAAGTTCCTGTTATCAGGCAATATGGCCGGAATCATGGCGGTATTGTATACATCTCTTGCAGCACTTCCGGTACCGTTTCAGCCGGTGCACCTGTTGTTTATCAATCTGCTGACAGACTCTCTTCCGGCCATTGCCATTGGTATGGAAAAGGCAGAAAAAGATCTGCTTTCAGAACAGCCTCGGGATCCAAAGCAGGGAATTCTGACGAAAGACCTGATGACAGCCCTTTTCGTACAGGGCGGTCTGATCGCAGTCTGTACCATGAGCGCTTTTTATATCGGTTTGTCCACGGACAGTGCCACAGCCAGTTCTATGGCGTTTGCCACACTGACTTTGGCAAGACTGTTCCATGGATTCAACTGCAGAAGCAGACATTCCATCTTCAAAATCGGTCTGGCATCCAATATTTACAGTGTCGGTGCTTTCTTCGGCGGTGTGCTGCTGTTGGCATTGGTCATCTTTGTACCTGTGATGCGCACACTTTTCTCAGTGTCACCTCTGAGCGGTTATCAGATTGGAATGATTGCGCTGCTGGCCTTTATACCGACCGTCATCATTCAGTTGTATAAAGTGATGAAAGAACATGTTCATGCATAATGTGTAACGTGTTCACAAAAATCGTCATCAGAAAAACGTCGTGAATAAAAGAACAGATCAGAAGAATGGCAGAGAGCCCGATAACGGTTTTCTGCTGTTTCTTTTGTATGGGAAACCTTCAAACCCTTTATTTTCTGCAGGCTTTCCAGATAGTCTGCCAGTGAGTAAGGAATATTTCGCCATACAGAGATATTCGGTGTGATATCAAAAAGAATATGGTCCCCTGAAAAAAGGATTTCTTTGTCTTCTATATAAAGACAGGTATGTCCCGGTGTGTGCCCCGGTGTATGGATACAGCGAAGGGTGATACCACCAACTGTTAGCAGATCATTGTCGCTGACTTTGGAGGCAGGGAAAGGGTGATGCGGTGAGTAAAGTCTTGCCTGATTGCCCTTTTTCTGTTTTTCGATTTCTTCCATAGGAAAGCCTTCGCTGAGAAAAATCTGTTCCATGGCCTGCCATCCGCCGGAGGCAAGCTCCTGACAGAGATAATCATAATCAATGGCATTCATGAAAACAGGAACGCCTCTGGCCGTCAGTTCTTCTGTGAGGCCGCTGTGATCTCCGTGAAGATGGGTGAGAAAAAGCTTTGTATGGGCAAAATCCACTTGCAGCTCATCAAGTCCGTCAAAAAGTGCCTGCTTACATTCCGGGCGGTTAAAGCCGGTGTCAATGATCAATGTTTCACCATCTGAAACAAGAACATAGCAGTTGAGATATTTCAATGGGTTGTCAGGGAGCGGGACATAAATTCTGTAAATATCCGGGTTGTGATAAAGTTGTTCGACCATAAGGGGCTTCCTTTCTTCGTATATGCGTTGTATAATTATGCGAAATACAGGTATTGGAATTGCCGCAATAGAGACAGCGTCAATATAATCTGCAGCTGCGATTGGTTGTTGAGTTCTGAATTATAAAAATTATATCATGGATTCAATGGAAAAAATAATTGATTTTTCAAATAAAAAGTCGAAAAATATGATACAATGTTTATTAAACATTAAGCAGATACGAGGTATTGAATATGGAAAGAAATATAGATTTAAATGAGATTTCAGATGGCCGTTTCTATACAGCCAATGATATGGTCAGGGCAGATTGCCAGGGATGTGAAGGATGTTCCGTCTGTTGTCACGGAATGGGAAAGTCCATTCTATTGGATCCATTAGATGTCCATAGGATATGTACTTATTTTCGTATTCCGTTTGAAGCGCTGTTGGCGGATCATGTGGAGTTAAATGTTGTGGACGGAATGATCCTGCCGAATCTCAAGATGGCAGGTGAAGATGAACACTGTATTTTCCTGAATCAGGAGGGCAGATGCGGTATCCATAAAATCAGACCGGGGTTCTGCCGTCTGTTCCCATTGGGAAGACTGTACGAGGACAGAAGTTTCAAATATTCTTCAGACAAAGGAATGTGTGAAAACGGATCGTCAGAAGATCAAAGTCAGAAAATGGCTGGATATACCGGAATTAGATCAGTATGAGAAGTTTGTCAATGACTGGCACTATTTTCTGAAGGATGTAGCTGCATCATTGAGGAAAGAAAATGCCAGTGACGGCACCATCAAGCAAATTAATATTTATGTTCTTAAAGAATTTTATATGCGCGGTTTGGTGAAGAAGTCAGTTTTTATGCTCAATTTGAGCAAAGATTGAAGGAAGTCAAGGCAGTTTTACTGAAATAAGAAGTGACATTGTGCATATTTATCAAAATGAAATAAAATCCTTTCAAAAATTGGTTCTATTCTTGTATTGAAAGGATTTTGTTTTTTTGTTAAAATATAGACGAATTTGAGGATTAAACAATACAAAGGAGAGAGACGAGCATGAAACAATTCTCGGTAGCAGTGAATAAGATTGAAGACGGCATTCTGCATGTCCGTTCAGCAGGACTGATTATGAAAGAGGCATCACAGTTTGCTTCAGATGTTAAAGTGACAAAGGATGAGAAGACAGTCAATGGCAAGGATATTCTGGAATGGATGGGATTAAAGCTTGCAGTTGGCGATGTCATCACCGTTAATATTGAGGGACCGGACGAAGAAGCTGCGGCCGACAGCTTTGAAGTATTCCTGAACCGTCAGTTTTCATAATTTCATCAACAAAATGCCAGCAGTTCATCATGAGCTGCTTTTTTTGTTGCACAGGAGCGTGCGGCGCATTCTTTTTTGTACTTTAGCGCACTGTTTTTATATGTTATAATAGCATGAGCAGATGTAGATTGCAGGTAAATGGAGGGCGTCATCATGAGCACATCCGGTCAGAAGAGAATAGAATCAACAATAGATACAGCCATTGATTGTGATGAAGATGAAGTGATGGAACTGGCGATGCAGGCAGGCGAACTACTGCTGGAGAATGGTGCAGAGATTT
>OLND01002094.1_pt1 | contig 18783 bp, 18 predicted proteins | sample 1672031 | NCBI WGS metagenome assembly OLND01 (sample SAMEA3136638, study PRJEB25190) | human gut metagenome | biome: human gut; feature: human-associated habitat; material: faeces | place: Austria | collected 2013 | reverse complement strand
GAGGTGCGTCAATGGAAGATAATTCTAAAGTGATGCAAACAACATCATACGACATCAAAAACAAGTCATAATCACTATAAAAAGCAATTAGTTTATTTACTTGTTTTTTAGCAATTATATTAATCTCTTGACTTTGCATTTTAAGCGTTTCGGACTTTCCCAAAACCTTTTTTCGCTTTTTTGTCATAGAACTATTGGTGGATTTTCCACCTAAAGATAGATTGTCTATTTTATTTAAGGCGCATAACATTTTTTCATAATAAGGTTGAACACAACAGGAAGCGGCGAAAAAGGAAAAATAGTTTCAAAATTAAATGAACTGCTTGCACAAACATAAAAGAGTTGAGAAATTGTGTTTCTCAACTCTTTTTATTATAGTGTAACTTAATCACGGCAAAATTTCGAGCCAATAGCCGTCCGGGTCCTCAATGAAATAGATACCCATTTCAGGATTTTCAAAGCAGATGCAACCCATGTCTTCGTGCTTTTTATGCGCTGAATCAAAATCATCTGCCTTAAATGCCAAATGGAACTCACATTCGCCCAAATCGTACGGCTGCGGATGTTCTTTAAGCCAAGTAAGTTCAAGTTCAAAATCGCTTGAATCATTGCTCAAATAAACGATAATAAAATCGTCGGTGGTTTTTCGTCTGACCTCGTGCAAATCAAGCGCATCGCCATAAAACTTAATCGACCTATCCAAATCGGAAACATTATAGTTTTCGTGAATCATTCTAAAGCTCATATTTCTTCTCCTTTTGCTGATTCTGTATTTTTATTCGTGATTTATACTGCGGATATTCGGTGGTAAACCTATCAATCACGCTAGGCTCGTTCCAATAATGCATAGGGAAAACGGCGTTGCAATCGACATGCTCCAAAAAATAAAGCATACCGTCGGCATAGTGTTCCTCCTGCCGTGGGTCAAGGGGAACGAATGCAGCATCAAAATGAGTGCCCTTAATTTTATCAATCTCGGCACGGTACATGGAAGTCATATGGCGGTTGTCGGATTCCGTCTCACCCTCCCAATGCCAATCGTTCAAATCACCTGCGTGGTAAATCATGCCCTCGCTTGTTTTGACGATAAAAGCAACACCGCTGTCGGTTGAAAGAAGCGTACTAACTTGTGTGCCATTGTCAAGAATATAGGTTTGATCGTGATAAGCCGTCGTAACTTTCACACCGGCAGGATACTTCTTTTTGCTGATGTCTTTCGCCAAAACAGCCTGATAATTCATACCCATATCATCAAGAATTTCAAAGATTTTCAGGTTGAAATGGTCTTGGTGAAAGTGACTGCAAAAGACGACAACTTCCTTGCTTTTGTCAAGGCTCGGTATCTCGCCTTTGTAATAATCAAAAACATAGTAGCAGTCCTCGGTTTCAACCAAAAATCCACTGTGGTTAATGTATGTTATTTTCATAATTCACCTCTGCATATTCGGGATTTTGAGCAACCGTTAAATTTCTTCTATTCCCAAGCTTTTCAAATATTCATAAGTTCCATTATAATACTCCGGCAGACGTGTGCTGTCCTCCCAAAATCCGGTAGAGGTTTTATTGCCATTACCATACGGCACACAAATCACCATACCCGACCTTGCACGAGTTAGTAAAACTCTTAATGTAATCATTATATCATAATTCTATTTTGCAAACAACATCGCAATTGACAAACGAGTAAATTTTAGTACTAACTCAAATATTTTTCTAAAAACACATCAACAAAACTTAAATTTTTCTCTGTATTATAGAGGGGGTGTTTTTTGCCGTGGTGAAATCAAATGTAAACAAGGTGTAAAGAATTTTGAAAAACACCCGAACAAAATCGCAATTTTTCTCCGTATAGTAGAGGGACTTTTTTATGAGTGAATTTTTGTTTTCAAATTTACTTATGCTTTTTTCTTTTTGAAAAAGTATCTCTCGAATAATACGAAAGGAGGCGCACAATGAAAGAAAGCTACAAAAGTTTTGATGAGCTACCGATGATGTTATCGGTGTCGCAGGTTGCAAAGGTGCTTGGAATATCTCGCACAAGGTCATACTAGCATGTCAATGAAAAAGGTTTTCCAAAAATAAAAATAGGCACAAGAATTGTTGTACCGAAAGATGAATTCAAGTTGTGGATTCAAAAACAAATTAAGAAAGGATAAAAATTATGCACGCAAACAAAAACTACAAAACCGACGGCAAGGTTTACTATATGCCAAACAAAATCTTTGATGAAAACTTTTCGCCATACGAATTTATGATAGGCGATTTGTGCGAGCCTGTGAGCAAAAATAGGAGGTTAATATGAACTACAAATTCACAATGAAAGGTACATCAAATTAAAGGAGGCAGATATAAAATCATAGTTAGTGTGTTGCCTTATGGCAGCAAAGGAAATAAATTCTAAAGCATCAGGCAATAATAGTACTGAAAAATCAAGCGGGAGTGAGCTGAAAATCAATACACAAAACATTGCCGATGAGAGAATCAGCACGGAGCTTTGGATGCAGCATTTTGCAAATACCCTACTGAATCAAAATGCGATTGACGACAAAACCTATCGCAAATTGATGGGAAAAATCAGCGTGGAAGTCAATCGCAGATACGGAAAGCCGAACTGAAAAGCTTTGTAAAACATTACCAAAACAGGTATCAATCCCCTAATGAACGCAGGGGTGAAATACTGTAAAATAAAGCTGGATAATAGAAATTATTTGTGATATTGTCTGCTTGGAAAGGAGTAAAAATATGGATATATATTCAACTCGTGAGAGAATCAGAAAAGAAAATATCAACTTTATGAACCTACCATTGCGAGTGACATTTTACGCTCGTGTCAGCACGGATTTTAATGTTCAGTTAAATTCACTTGATAACCAAATAACATATTACACCGATTTCATAAGGAAAAATCCGAATTGGGAATATGTTGACGGCTATGTTGACGAGGGCATATCGGGCGTATCGACTGCAAAGCGTGAGCGATTCAACGAAATGATTGAGGACGCAAAGGCAGGAATGTTTGACCTGATTGTAACCAAAGAGGTGTCAAGATTTGCCCGTAACACGCTGGACAGTATTCGCTTTACCCGTGAACTTTTATCAAGCGGAGTGGCTGTGTATTTTCAAAATGACAACATAAATACGCTTGACGAGGACAGCGAACTGAGGCTGACGATTATGTCATCAATGGCGCAAGACGAGTCGAGAAAAATCTCTACCCGTGTGCGATTCGGTCATCAACAAGCCATCAAAAAAGGTACTGTACTCGGCACAAACAATATGTACGGCTACATCAAAAAAGACGGCAAGCTGATGATTGACGAAACGCAAGCCGACTTTGTGCGAGAACTGTTTGAAATGTATGCCACGGGAAAATTCAGTATGAAGCAAATGGAAAAGCATTTTTACCAAAAAGGAATACGAAATTCTAAGGGCAAAATGCTATCCCACTCAACGATGAGCAACATCATACGCAACCCGAAATACAAGGGCTACTATGCCGGAAACAAGGTGCGAATTACTGACCTGTTCACCAAAAAGCAGAAGTTTTTGCCTGAGGAAGAATGGGTTATGTATAAAGATGAAACCGGTGAAACGGTACCTGCTATCGTCAGCGAGGAATTGTGGGACAAGGCAAACGAAGTGCTGTATATGCGAAGTCAGGATGTAATCATGGCACAGCACAAGACGGTGCATCAAAACCTGCTGACAGGCAAACTGATATGTGCACACTGCGGTATGCCCTACTATCGCAAGGACGCAGTAAGCAAGGGCGGAGAAAAAATCTCAAAGTGGGTATGCTCAGGCAAGATAAAAAACGGAGCGTCAAGCTGTCCGAGTCGAGCGATTTACGAAAGTGAAATCAAGCCGATTATTGAGGACATTTTCAAATCGGGGCAACAGCATATTGAGGAACTCTCGGCGTGTGTGCTGAAACTTGTGTCCGAAGTCCTTGACACAAACGAAAACAAGGACGAGCTTAACAGACTGAACCAAGAACTTATCACACGGCAAAAAATGAAAGCGAAGTTATTGCAATACAACGCTGACGGAAGAATGGACGACAGCGAATTCATACGAATGACTGCCGACTGCGACAACGAAATAAAGGATATTGAGAAAAAAATTAACGCCCTGAACAAAACATCAAAAACCGAGCGAGAGATGAAAAAAGAACTTGCCGAAATCAAAACTATACTGAAAGCGGCGGAAAAGCACATTGACGGTGAGGAAATCGACAGAGCGTTTGTTGACCGATATATAAGCGATATTACGGTATATCCCGATGAGGAAATAACACGCTTTGAGATACATCTGAAAGCCGGAACAACAGTCACTAAAACCCTTCAAAACCTTACGAGCCGTGCAGGTAGCAATAGTAAGAAAATGATTAAGGCTTATGAAGAAAGCATGAAATAAGTCGGAATAAGCAAAAATTTTCACGCTTATAACAGCTGCGACAAGGCGGCAAAAAAGTATCCCATACCTATTGGTACGGGATACTTGATTTTTGTGTATACTATATAATATTTAAAACATATTATATATATTCAGATTTTATTAGTGCAAAAATGACAAAATATTGCTGCTATTTTGCCATAAAGGAATTGATAAACTCGCCGTCACTAAAGGTATAAATAACGTTATCGACAATCGTGCTTCTGACAGGGTCTGCGTTTTTAATTTCGGTCGAATATTTTTTAACAATACTTATCTTTTTATCCTTAATCTCAAAAGCGATTGCGCCGGCTTTAATTTGCTCTATACCGCTGTCGTTAGCTTTGACGTACTCAAAAGGAATTGCAAAATAATTTTGTGACTTATTAACAAGAATGGCTTTATGGGTGTCTTGCGCCTCGCTCGCAGTATTTTTAATCGTTTTGCTGTCAAGCACCGTGGGCTTTTGCGGGTCAGACACGTCAAAAAGAGCAAATTTGATACCTCTTGCATAAGGATTTGAAAAATCGTTGGCAGTGCCTATACCGAGAAGCGTATCGCTGTCAATCGGGATAAGATTAGTCGAAAAGCCGCTGATTTTAACGCTTCCCTTAATAATCGGCTTTTTAGGATTGGAGAGGTCGATAACAAAAAGAGGGTCGGTATATTCAAACGTTATAACATAGGCGGTATCGCCCGAAAAGCGCACGGCACGGATATCCTCACCCTTTGCAAAATCGTCTGTTTCACCGAGCATTTTTAAGTCTTTATCGAGCACATAAACATTACTTATCTGATTGGAATTTTTGTCATATTTAGTGGTTGCAATGCGGAAATTGCCGTTATATTCGTCCATTGAAAACTGATTATTGACAGTACCCGAAAAAGTCGCTTTGGCAATAAATTTAATATCATTTTTAAAATCAAGCTTATAAATTTCGGTATTGCAATCCGAAAGATAAAAAATCTCGTTATTATCGTCATTCTTGGCAGTATCACAAGTATCAAAAACGGCATTTGCAACGTAAAGATTATTTTCATTGCAATAAACGGTTGAGCCTGCACCTGCTATCGCCTTTGTTTTTGCAGTCATTTTTTGGCTTACAAGGTCAAGCTTGCTGACAATAAGATACGAAGCGGATTTAGAATTTTCGACAATACAAATATCCTTTGGCTCAACTGCTTTTTTAGAGCCGTCAAGCGTGGTTTCGGGCAGATAATCTTTGTCTGTTTTGCACAAACGAGAGCATATTTCTTTGTTGGAAATAACCAAAAGGGAATCACTTGTGATACGAGAAGAAACGTAGCTGCCCTGCTGTTTAAACGAATGAATTTTCTTTGGATTTTTTATATCGGAAAGAGAATAGATATCAATATTTGTAAATGAATCGTAATTGCTATTGAAGCTGTCCGACTGAACAATCAAATTATTTTTATAAAGAAAAAAATCATCAATATAGTCACCGTTTTCCATATCAAAAGCTATTTCAGAAAGCTTTTTTACGTTCTTCCCGTCAGGCTCATAGATTAAAATTTTATCATTTCCATTACGGAGTGTATAAATATATTTTCCGTCATTTTTGATAATATCAGCCTCATCAACACCGCCAACCTGAACGTAGGTTTCACTGCTTGAATTATCAGCCGCATTCTCAGCGCCTTTAATCGTATCTTTAGATGTCGGAAAACCGAAATCGCCCGAACTGTTAGATTTTTCAATGGATTTGAAATATTTTTCAATATCCTTTGCAGACGAAAATGATTTAAATTGAACGTTTTCACTTTGAATTTTGGTATCACTCACAGGCGGCGATTGCGTATTTCTGCCAAGGGCAAAATTGAGAGAAACGGCAACAATCGCAACGCAGGCAACAAGACTTACGGCAGTTTTAAACGCTTTGGTTTTTACAAACGGTATAATCTTTTGTTCCTTATCGTCAATTGCATTTTTAACATTCTCACCGTTTAGGCTTTCGGGTGCGGCTACATTGTCGTTATCAAATTTATTTTTGATAAAATCAAGGTCAAAATTTGCTATGACCTTGTCATATTTTTCATTTTTTTTCATATAACATCACTCCAAATAATTTCTCATTTTCGCAAGGCTTCTTGAAAGCTTTGACCTGACACTCGACGGCTTTATGCCAACAATTTTTGAACATTCCTTACTCGTAAAGCCTGCAACAAGGCAAAGCAAAACAATATCCTTTTCATCAGGCTGAAGTTTATCAAGCGCCTGCTTAAGCTCTAATGATAAATCGCTGTGGCAATAGGAAAGAGAGGCATCGTTTTGCATTTCGGCAAGCGATGAATTCACCCTACTTTTTGCCTGATAATCAATATATTTTGCACAAGAAGAGCGCAAAATTTTAAATATCCAAGCCGGAAAAGCCTCCGCCTTTTTAAGCTGTTTTATCCCCTGCCAAGCGCAGAGAATGCAATCCATAACGGCGTCCTCTGCGTCTGCTTCGCTCGAAAGTTTATAATAGGCATAACGATAAAGCCTGTTTTTATAAAGCTCATAAAGCTCGCAAAAAGCATTTTTATCACCCTTTTGGGCATTTTTTATAAGCTCACTTTCTTTCATATTGCTCACCTCTTTTGACGACGTCATAAGTTAAGTATAAATTATCGCCCAAAGTGTTGCAAGATTTTTCAAAAAAATCGGATTTTTTATTGTTTATTTTACAATTTTGTAAATTTTTAAAATATTTTGAATTTGCTATTGTTATAAGGAGCGCTCTATTATATAATAGATACAATTAAGAATTTAAATAATGGATAACTATTGTTATCATTCAATATAAAGGCAGGACAAAGTGATGATTTTTTCAAGAGATATAGGAATTGATTTAGGCACGGCAAATACAGTTATTTGTGACAAAAAGGGCAGAATTATTATAAGAGAGCCGAGTGTTGTTGCAGTTGATGTAAAGACTAAAAGGGTTCTTGCAACAGGCGATGAGGCTAAGACCATGATTGGCAGAACTCCGGGTTCAATTATTGCGGTAAGGCCGCTTCAAGACGGTGTTATTGCCGATTTCGATATGACGTCGGATATGCTTAGGAGTTTCATTTACCGTTCAAGCAGAAGAAATCTTTTTACAAGGACAAGAGTTGTTGTAAGTGTTCCGAGCGGTGTAACCGAGGTTGAAAGACGTGCGGTTGAGGACGCTGTTCGCTCGGCAGGTGCACAGGACGTTGAGCTTATTGAGGAATCGATGGCGGCAGCTATCGGCGCAGGGCTTCCTGTTTTTGAAGCAACCGGCTCTATGATAGTTGATATCGGCGGGGGCACATGCGACGTTGCGGTTATCAGCCTTGGCGGTACTGCGGCAAGCAGAAGCATTAAGGTTGGCGGCGACGCATTTGATGAGGCAATAGTAAATCATATGAAAAAAGCGCACAATCTTCTTATCGGAAAAAACACGGCTGAGGATATCAAACTTAAAATCGGCTCTGTAAGCGAATACGACGGCGAAGGTGCAATGGACGTTAAGGGAAGAAATCTTACAGACGGTTTGCCTAAGAGCGTTGAGGTAACCTCGGCTGAAATAAGAGATGTTTTGGCAGAGCCTGTTTCTAAAATCATTGCTTCCATTAAAGAAACTCTTGAAGTTACGCTTCCGGAACTTGCGTCTGATATTATCGACAGAGGCATTTATCTTGCCGGCGGTTCAAGCCAGCTCAGAGGCTTGCCGGAGCTTATTGCAAAGGAAACAAAAATGCAGGTACATATTCCCGAAAAGCCGCTTGATTGCGTAGCTATCGGAACATCAATCAAACTCAGAAGGGCACAATAATTATGAAAGACCTTTTTAAAAGCAGTCGTTTCAAGTTAATAGTTTCAATAATTGCCTTGCTTCTTGTAGGTATGTTCATTTGTGCGGCTAACGGCCACGGTGAAACGGCGCAAAGCGGCATAGTAGGCACAATATTCACTCCTGCGCATTGGGTTGCAAGCAAAATAAGCGATGGAATTGACCATATAAGCGAAAGTGCAAAGGGCAATGCTGAATACGACGCCAAAATCGATTCGCTTCAAAAGCAACTCGGCGAGCTTCAAAACCAACTTGCCGATTATAACAATCTTAAAGCGCAAAACGATTTATACAAGGATGCACTCGGCCTTAAAGAGGAACATAAGGATTTCAAATTTGCCGAAGCATCGGTTATCGGAAGGGACAGTGCAAATCCATACTGTTCGTTCACGGTAAGCAAGGGCACGTTAAACGGAATTAAGGACGGTGCGGCTGTTCTTTACGGAAAATATCTTATCGGCGTTATAAAAAAGGCTTATCCTACCTACAGCGTTGTAAATACTATTCTCGACCCGGATTTTTCGGTTTCGGCTTACGATATTTCTACTAATGAGCTAAGCTTTGTTTCGGGTGACGCAAGCCTTGCAAAGCAGGGTATTTGCAAATTTGAAAATCTTTCATCATCAAGTAAAATTTCTTACGGCTCGATTATTGCGACGGCAGGTATAAGCAAAAAAATGCCTAAAGGAATAATTATCGGAACAGTTAAAGATATCAATAATGACGATACGGACATTTCAAGCTATGCGGCTGTTGAGCCGGGTACGGATATTGAAAAGGTAACATCCGTGCTCATTCTTACAAGCTACAGCGAAAGCGAGGGCAAATAATGAGTGCAAAAAAGCAGACGGTTAAATATATCATTTACTGCCTTATTATCCTCGGTTGCGATTTGCTTCAAAATGTTCAAGGTCTTTTCCCTGAGGTTTGGGGAGCAAGGTGCTTTTTGCTTTTGCCTGTAACGATTATTCTTGCTATGGGCGAGGACGAGAAAAACGGTGCGCTCTTAGGTCTTTTTGCCGGGCTTTTATGGGATTTGACTTCGGGAGTGCATATGGGCTTTAACTGCATTTTCATTATGATTATGTGCTTTTTCTCCTGCGCACTTGTCACTTACATTGCAAGAGATATTTTTATCACAAATTTTGTTTCAATAACGGTTGCAACAGCTCTTTATGGCTTCATCTATTGGCTTTTCTTTATAATCATAAAGGGTGTAAAAGGCGGAGAAATGACGCTTGTAACATTTTACATTCCATGCGTTATTTATACACTTGTGCTCACTCCGCTTATCTATCTCATTTTAAGACCGATTAAAAGAAAGCTTAACGAAGCACCGAAACCTGTGATTGAGGATAAAAGAGAAATAAAATAAACGGCAATTTATTATAATCAAGGAGTACTTCATTGAAAAGTAAATATAAAAGCGGCAGGAGTGTTTTTGCGCTGATTGTGGTCTGCTTAGTTATCTTTTCATTTGCGGCAGATTTGTTTAACATTCAGGTAAAAAATAACGAATACTATGCCGCACAAAACAATACGGAAAGTAAATATGTTGTTGAGCTTGAGGCGGCAAGAGGAGAAATTGTTGACAGAAACGGTAACTCCCTTGTAACTAACAGGCAGGGCAACTCGATAATTTTAAACGCTGCATTTTTTCCCTCTCAAAAGGACAATAAGAGAAGAAACGAGATAATCTATAATCTCATTAAGCTTTTTGAGAAGAATAATGAGGAATACGCTCAAAATCTTCCGCTTAAAATAACAAAGAGCGGCAAGGTTAAATTCAGCGGTAAAAAAGAAGATATTGCGACGATGAAAAGTGCAGATATGCTCAATCTTCAGCCTTATGCAACTGCGCAAAACTGCTTTGACGCTATGATTGAAAAATATGAGATTGAAGGCTATGACGCTCAAACTGCGCTAAAAATCGGCAATATCAGATATGAGCTTACAAGGCTTCTTTTCTCTTACGAAAACCCTGTTACTATTGCAGATGACGTAAGCGACGAAACGGTTGCAATGATTAAAGAGGACCGGGAAACATATCTCGGTGCAGACGTAAGAATTGTTGCATACAGAGAATATGTTGACTCAACAATTGCGCCGCACATTCTCGGCACAGTCAGGAAAATCAATGCCGAGGAATACAACGAACGCAAAGACGACGGATATAAAATTACCGACCAAATAGGCGAATCGGGTATTGAGCAGGCTTGCGAAAGCGAGCTTAGGGGCACTCCGGGTGAGCTTACAATCACGATAAAAAAAGACGGCGAAATAACGCAGGAGGTCACGAAAAAGCCTATTCAGGGCAACACTGTTGTATTGACTATTGACCGTGATTTGCAGGTGCTTGCGCAAAACAGGCTTCAAGGTGTGTGCAATAAGGTTAACGCTGCTTCCTCGGCAGGTGCAGTAGTGGTTGAGGACGTAAACAGCGGTGAACTTCTTGCCGCAGCCTCCTACCCTACCTACGATTTAAACGATTATTACGATAAATATGACGAGCTTATTTCTAACCCTCGTAACCCGCTTTGGTCAAGATTTGCCATGGGTACTTACGCTCCGGGTTCTACATTTAAGCCCGTTGTTGCAAGTGCTTCGCTTGAAGAAGGCGCTATCAGCGCTGACACGATTTTTAACTGCGGCGGTACAATGGAATACAGAAAGCAAAAATTCAAATGTCTTCACGGAAATGCACACGGCGGTGAAAATGTAAAAACCGCACTTCGTGATTCGTGCAACATTTTCTTCTACAACTGCGCTATGAGGCTCGGAATTTCCAAAATTGACGAATATGCAACAGCCTTTGGCTTGGGCGAAAAAACAGGAGTTGAAATTGCAGAGTCCTCAGGTATTCTTGCATCTCCCGAAAACAGAGAAAATAACGGCGGAATATGGAACGCAGGTGACACACTTCAAACCGCTATCGGTCAGAGTGATAACCTTTTCACTCCTCTCCAACTTGCAAACTACTGCTCAACAGTTGCAAACGGCGGAACAAGATATGAGCTTCACTTTGTAAAATCAATAATTTCTTCCGCTTCGGGCAATGTCAACGAAAAGACGAAATCGGTTGCTGAATCGGTAGGTTTAAGCCAAAGCACGATTAACACCGTTCATCAAGGTATGCGCCTTGTTGCTACAAACGGCGGTCCGTATTTAGTATTTTCAAATATGAAAACAAAGGTTGCCTGCAAAACAGGTACTTCCGAGGTTAAGGTAAACGGCGCTAAGAGAAACAACGGCTTTCTTATCACCTTTGCACCTTACAACCATCCCGAAATTGCGGTTTCATCAGTAGTTGAGCTTGCAGGCTCCGGCTCGGAAACGGCGGAAATGACTAAGGATATCATCAATTATTGGTATCAAAACAACACCGACGCAAAAGAAAATCAAAAAGTCGGTACGCTTTTGCCGTAAATACTCAAGTTTTTTGTAGTATTTTGGAGTATATATATAAATAATTATTGAATATATATTAATTTTGTGTTAAAATAAGCACGTATTAGATTAAAAAGGCAGAAAATTAAGAAAAAGAAAATAACAAACACTTTAATTATCATGGGGGTAAAGTATGAATATCGCATTAATTGCACACGACGCCAAAAAAGAGCTTTTAGTTCAATTTTGCATTGCATATTGCGGAATTATCAGCAGACACGATGTTTGCGCAACAGGAACAACAGGCAAGCTCGTTTCAGAAGCAACAGGTCTTAAAATCAATTGCTTTCTTGCAGGAAGCCAGGGCGGCGGACAGCAGATTGCAAGCCGCATTGCCTGCAATGAGATTGACCTTTTAATATTTTTCAGAGACCCGCTCTCACCTAAGCCGCACGAACCGAGCGACCACGACCTTTTACGTCTTTGCGACGTTCACAACATTCCGTTTGCAACCAACATTGCAACGGCTGAGGCATTAATCAGAGGTGTTGAGAGAGGCGATTTTGAGTGGAGAGAAATAGTAAATCCACGCTATAATCAGTCAAGATAAAATAAAACTAATAACGGGTGAGTAAATTTACTCGCCCGATTTTTATGACACATTAATAACAGGAGAACGATATGGCACTTATAACTAAAGCTATTAAAGGCACTAAGGATGTCTTGCCTAAGGACGTACACAAAAACCAATATATCGAGGCTACTGCGCTTGATATCGCTTCAAAGTTTGGATATAAAGAAATAAGAACACCTGTTTTTGAACACACGGAGCTTTTCCAAAGAGGTGTGGGCGACACGACTGACGTTGTTCAAAAGGAAATGTATACTTTTGACGACAAGGGCGGCAGGTCAATCACATTAAGACCGGAAGGTACTGCAGGCGCAGTTCGTTCATACCTTGAAAACGGGCTTTGCAACGAGGCGCTTCCGCAAAAGGTTTGCTATCTCATCTCTTGCTACAGATACGAAAAGCCGCAGGCAGGCAGGCTTAGAGAATTCCATCAGTTCGGTGTTGAATGTTTCGGCTCAGCCTCCCCTCTTGCAGACGCTGAAATTATTGCGCTTGCAAAATCGCTTTTTGATACACTCGGCGTTAAGGATTTAAGCCTTGAGATTAACTCAATCGGTTGTCCTACCTGCCGTGCCGAATATCACAAGGCACTCAAAGAATATTTTTCCTCTCGCAAGGACGAGCTTTGCGACACTTGCAAAAGCAGGCTTGACAGAAATCCGATGAGAATACTTGACTGCAAAAGCCCGATTTGCCACGAAATTGCCGAGGGCGCACCTGTAGTTATTGATTATCTTTGCGACGAATGTAAAGAGCATTTTGAAAATGTGCAAAAGTACCTTAAGGCTCAAAATATTGAATATACAATCAATCCGCAAATAGTAAGAGGCCTTGACTATTATACCAAAACGGTATTTGAATTTGTTTCAAACTCAATCGGTGCACAGGGCACTGTTTGCGGCGGCGGCAGATATGACGGTCTTGTTGAAGAGCTTGGCGGTCAGCACACTCCGTCACTCGGCTTTGCTATGGGAATTGAAAGACTTATGCTTCTTATGGAAGCTCAGGGCTGCGAATTTCCGGAGGCTGAAAAGCCTGATTTATTCATTGTTGCTCTTGGCGAAAAAGCGACGCTCAAGGCTGTTGAAATTGCTAAGGATATGAGAGAAGAAGGTTTCTCGTCTTTGCTTGACCTTAACCAAAGAAGCGTAAGGGCGCAGATGAAATACGCTGACAAGCTCGGTGCTAAATTCAATGTTGTTATCGGCGATAACGAGGTTGAGGCTAAAACCGCTAAGCTTAAAAATATGCAAACGGGTGAAGAAACAGAGATTAATATTGACACCTTTGTAAGCGGATTTTACAGCATATCGTTAAACGAGCAGCTTGCCGATTTGGAAATTAACGGTGAGGAATTTGATTTCAATTCACTTTTCTGTTTTGGCAATAAGAGCGATGAGGAATAATAATTAATTACAGATTATAAATAAATTTGTGAAAGGCATAATATAATGGAAACAATCAAGGGACTTAAAAGAACAAATTATTGCGGCGAGCTTAGAATTGAGGACGCAGGCAAGGAGGTTACCCTTTTCGGTTGGTGCCAAAGGCAGCGTGACCTCGGTAATCTCATATTTATTGATTTAAGGGACAGAACAGGTCTTGTTCAGCTTTCATTTAACGACACTACCGACAGAGAGGTTTTTGCCAAGGCGCAAAGCGTAAGAGCAGAATATGTTGTTGCCGCTGTCGGCACTGTTTGCGAGCGTGAAAGCAAAACAAACAAGATTGCAACAGGTGACATTGAAATTAACGTTAAAGAATTTCGTATCATTTCAAAGGCTGAAACACCGCCTTTTGAAATTGCAAAGAGCGAAAAGGTCGGTGACGAAACCACACTTAAGTACCGTTACTTAAACCTTAGAAACGAAAAGCTTACACAAAATATTTTAATGCGCCACAAGATTGCAAAAATTGCAAGAGAATATTTTTATGACAATGATTTCATTGAAATCGAAACTCCGATGATGATTAAGTCAACACCTGAGGGCGCAAGGGACTATGTTGTGCCGTCACGTGTTCACAACGGCAAATTCTATGCTCTTCCTCAATCTCCGCAGATTTACAAGCAGCTTTGTATGATTGCAGGCTTTGACAGATACATTCAGCTTGCTCGCTGCTTCAGAGATGAAGATTTAAGAGCAGACAGGCAGCCTGAATTTACACAAATCGACCTTGAAATGTCATTTGTTGATACAGACGATATTATGGAAATGGCAGAGGGCTTTATCAAAAAGCTTATGAAAGAAACTATCGACGTTGACATCGACTTCCCTCTCCCACGTATGACCTTTGCCGAAGCGCAGGAAAAGTACGGTTCAGACAAGCCTGATACACGCTTTGGTATGCTTATTGAGGATATTACCGCTTGGGCTGAAAAAACTGATTTTGTTGTATTTAAAAACGCTATTGAAACCGGCGGAACAGTAAGAGCAATTGTTGCCAAAAATGCCGCTTCAACATATACAAGAAAGAAGATTGACAAGCTTACCGAGCATGCAAAGGGTATCGGCGCAAAGGGTCTTGCTTATATCAGATGGGCTGACGAAGCACCTACCTGCTCGTTCAACAAATTCTTAAAAGACGGTGAGCTTGACGAGCTTACAAGCGCTCTTAATGTTGAAAAGGGCGACTGCGTATTTATCGTATCGGGCAAAACAAGCGACACCCTTTCAATTCTCGGCGCACTTCGCCTTATTGTTGCTAAGGAGCTTGACATTATCCCCGAAGGAAAGTGGAACTTCCTTTGGATTACTGAAATGCCATTCTTTGAATATGATGAAGAAACAGGAGAATGGCTTGCAATGCACCATCCTTTCACAATGCCTATGGAGGAATGCATTGAATATCTTGATACAGACAAGGGCAAGGTTAGGGCTAAGGCATTTGACCTTGTATTAAACGGAACGGAACTTTCTTCAGGCTCAATGAGAATTACCGACTGCGAACTTCAAAACAAAATGTTTGAGCTTCTCGGTATGGAGCAAGAAGAAATTGACGCAAAGTTCGGCTTCCTTGTTGAAGCATATAAATATGCCGCTCCGCCACACGGCGGTATGGGCATCGGCCTTGACAGGCTTGCAATGCTTATCTGCGGTGCAGACAGTTTACGTGATGTAACCGCATTCCCTAAAGTTCAAAACGCAAGTGAACTTATGAGCGGTGCACCAAGCTACATTGACGATATTCAGCTTGACGAACTTGGAATAAACATTACAAAGGAAGAAAAAGATGAGCAGTAATTTCTTTGCAATGGTAAACAGAATGAAGCTTATCGACAGATGGGCTTTAATGAATAATTCGACTAAAGAAAACATTGCCGAACACAGCCATTCGGTTGCGGTAATCGCACACGCACTTGCATTAATCGGCAACAAGAAATTCGGCAAAAGCTATAATGCCGAGCGTGCGGCTTTGCTTGCACTTTATCACGATACTACAGAGGTCATAACAGGTGATATGCCTACTCCCGTTAAGTATTATAATGATGATATCAAAAATGTATATAAAGACATTGAGTGCATAGCAGGCAAAAGACTTCTTGATATGCTTCCCGAAGAATTCAGAAGTGATTATGAGCCGTTCTTTGAAAAAAAGGACGAGGACAAAGAGCTTTGGAAGCTTGTAAAGGCGGCTGATAAAATAAGCGCACTTATCAAATGTATTGAAGAATACAGAATGGGCAACCGTGAATTTGAAAAGGCACTTGAGGCTCAGCAAAAGAAAATTGAAGAAATTAATCTCGACGAGGTTAAATATTTCCGTGAGCATTTTCTTGATTCGTACTATTTAACACTCGACGAGCATACAAAATAAATTATTTTATATTTTGTCGTTTTATACAAAAAGTAAATATAAGCGTTAAATAAAACTGTTAAAGACTTGTTGCATTTTGAATGTAGCAAGTCTTTTTGTTGTGCATAGTATACAATAATTCGAGTTTTGTTTTGGTAATTTAATACAATGTTTTCGGCATTATATACAAATATTGAGCATCTTTTTTGTGCAATATGCTTGACAAATAAAAACTTTGTGCTATAATGAAGGCACAAAAGCGAAGGAGGTTTTATGTATGCTTAAACAACTTATCAAGTGTGCAAAAATCCTTGCCGAGATAGACAAGGCATATAACAGATAAGCACACGCTAAAAAAAGCGGCACTCGGTCGCAACATTTACGGAATTTAATAGAAAGAAGGAATTTTTATGAAGTCATTTTTCAATGTATTAGATAACGGTTTTGCGTTTGCTCCTGCAAAAAGGCTCGTGGAATTCTTATCTAAGAAAATGTAAATGTAAACAAGTCGCTTCCCAAAAGGAAGTGACCAAAACTATTGATAAAGCGGTTAAACCGCACCGAATAAAATAAATAAACCTCTTTGCCTCCCTTGTAAAGAGAGGTGGGTGCAACTTGTTGCACTCGGAGAGATTGAAAAAAGGTCAAGGACATCGAGTCCTTGACCTTTTTGGCGCTTTTCGTCTTTTGCTCGGGGGCAGTACCCACGTACAGCTCCCGCTCGCAAAATACGAAATTTACCTCGCTTTCTCAAAGTCTACCTGCGTGTAGAAATTTATAATCTGACTTTTTTCTACACGCAGGGACACTTCCCCTTGGGAAGTGACCAAAACACAAATTTTCAGTCGCAGATACCGATAACGGTTGTCTGCGGCTTTATTTTTTGCAAAAAATGTTTACTTATAAAGTAAAATAATATATAATGTACTCGCATTGTATCCGCCGGCAAAATAACTTGCCAAAGCTTGAGCGTTTGTGTGTTTTGCGCAAGGGCTTAGGAACAGTAGCAGAAAGGAAATTAAATATGAAAACAAACACAAGAAAGATTGCCGGAGTAGGACTTCTCACGGCAGTAGTAGTTGTGCTTCAGCTACTCGGTAGTTTTATCCACTTTGGTCCATTCTCAATTTCGCTTGTACTTATCCCTATCGTTGTAGGCGCTTCGCTTTACGGCGTATTATCGGGTGCGTGGCTCGGTCTTGCATTTGGAATTACTGTTTTAATTTCAGGCAACGCTGCGGCTTTTTTAGCCGTTAATCCGGGCGGAACTGTAGTTACGGTCCTTCTAAAAGGTGCGCTTGCAGGTCTTTTGGCAGGTGCAGTATACAAAGCAATTGAAAAGAAAAACAAGGTTGTTGCAACAATCGTTGCCGCAATCATTTGCCCTGTAGTAAATACAGGTATATTTTTAATCGGTTGTCGCCTATTCTTCTTTGACACAATCAAAACCTGGGCGGCGGGAACAAACGTATTCGTTTATATGATTACAGGACTTGTAGGCTTCAACTTCTTATTTGAACTTGGTTTAAACATAATTCTTTCACCTACTATTGTTAAGCTTACAAAACTTGGCAGAAAGGAAAAATAATAATGATTTTAGCTGTAGATATCGGCAATACAAATATCGTTTTAGGTATTCTTGACGGCGATACGCTTATTAACGAGTGTCGCCTTTCGACCGCAGTTAATGACTCGGCGGAGGAATACGCAATAAAGCTTAACAGTATTCTTGAAATTTGCAAAATAAATCCCGAAGATATTGAGGGAAGCGTTATTTCCTCAGTTGTGCCTCCGCTTATCAGAACGGTTTCAAAGGCAATTATGCTTATCACGGGTAAAAAATCAATAGTAATCGGCCCGGGAGTTAAAACAGGTCTTAATATTAAGACAAACAATCCTGCCGAGCTTGGCGCAGATATGGTAGCCGGTGCAGTTGCAAGCATTGAAAAATATCCTTGCCCGCAAATCATTTTCGATTTGGGCACTGCAACTACAGCTTCGGTTATTGATAAAAACGGCTGTTTTATCGGCTGTTCGATTTTATGCGGAGTTAAGACTGCGCTCAATGCATTAGCATCAGGCACGGCTCAGCTTCCTCAAATTGACATTGTTGCCCCAAAAAATGCAATTTGCACAAACACTATCGACTGTATGAGAAGCGGTACTGTTTACGGCACTGCGGCAATGATTGACGGCTTAGTGAAAAGATTTGAAAAAGAGCTTGGTCAAGAAGCAACGGTAATTATTACGGGAGGTCTTGGCGGCGTTATCGCAAAATACTGTGAAACAAAGGCAATTGTTGATAAAAATTTGGTTATCGACGGACTTCGCTTGATTTATGATAAAAACACACAGGAGAGGAAATAAATATTATGGCTTTATACCGTGCATTTCAGGCATTCAGACCCGAAAAGTCGAAGCAAGCGCTTATCCCGGCTCTTCCTTATGATGTTATGAACAGTGATGAGGCAAAAGAGATGGTTAAGGATAACCCTTATTCGTTTTTGCATATTGACAAGGCGGAGATTGATTTGCCAAAAGGTACTGATATTTACAGCGACAAGGTTTACCGAAAGGCAAAGGAAAACCTTGAAAATCTTGAAAAAACAGGCGCACTTATTCAGGATAAAAAGCCTTGCTTTTATATTTACAGGCAGATTATGAACGGCAGAAGCCAGACGGGAATTGTAGGCTGTGCATCTATTGATGATTATA
>OLND01002088.1_pt1 | contig 18857 bp, 19 predicted proteins | sample 1672031 | NCBI WGS metagenome assembly OLND01 (sample SAMEA3136638, study PRJEB25190) | human gut metagenome | biome: human gut; feature: human-associated habitat; material: faeces | place: Austria | collected 2013 | reverse complement strand
CCGATCTTGTCAGAACAAGGAAATTTACAAGAACGACCATTATTGCAAGGAAAAAATGTTTTATGTCTTTATTTACAAATATTTTCATAGAATACCTCAACCCAAAACATTCCACTTATAACCCATACGTCGTACCGTTAATAACATTTGCGGTTCACTCGGATTATCTTCAATCTTCATTCTCAATCTGCGCATATATACAGTAAGCGTACTGCTGTCAATATAGTTACCCTCACAATCCCACAGCTTATCCAGTATCTGTTCCTTTGTAAGTACAACATTGGGATTTTTCATGAACAAACAAAGCAGCTTATATTCTGCGGCAGTCAAATCAATCAACTTCTCATTTTTGAATACTTGTCCTTGCAGCATAAGCACCTTAATTCCATTTGATTGCAGTTCTGTATCAGTTGAATTAAAGCCCTTTGCTCTCCGAAGCAAAGCATTTATCCTTGACACCAAAACTCCCAACTTAAATGGTTTTGTGATGTAATCATCACCGCCAATATCCAGCCCCATAATAATATTCATTTCCTCGTCAGAAGCAGTCAAAAAGATAATCGGCACTTTTGAAACCTGCCTAACTTTTTTGCAAAATTCATAACCTGTACCATCGGGCAAAGATACATCCAAAACCAGTAAATCATACTTGCCCTCACCCCATAACTCATTTGCTTCTTTTAGTGTTCTGACAACAGCTAATTCAAATCCCTGCTTTCTAAAAGCAAAGGAAAGCCCATTAATCAAACTTAAATCATCTTCAAGCAGTAATATTTTACTCATGTTTATTTTCCTTTCTTCTACCATCCTTAGGTTTTTGTGCTGATTTGGGTATCAGCCAAACCGTTCCCATCTTTACAGCGCCAGGAATACGTCCGGCAGAACAATAATAATTTATCCAACGAGGTGTTACACCCCATTTTTCACTAGCTTCTTTTAATGTCATATAATCCATATCTATCCCTCCGCATGTTATTATAATTCGCTTTCTCGAACAAAACAAGATTATACTCTACTATGCTGATATATCACTCAAGGATTTCCAAAACCAACGTATCAAACTTCTACCCATTTCCTCCGCTTAGAGTAATACTTCCCACACCACACAATCCTGCACCGGAAGCTCTGCTTACACTCATGCACACACTTCTTGCACTGGTCATTATACTGTATCCTGTTTTTGTCATTCAAAAAGAACACCCATAACCGTTTTTCTTTTTTGCCTATCCTCGCCACTGTGATACCCTCCTTCAAAATGTTCAAATTATGTAGCATTTTTTCGTGTTTTATGCCCTCTAAGCGTGTCAAAACACATGCAAGGCATATTTCCCTGTCACTTCATCAGGAACGCCTTAAATCGTCCATTTCCTATCAGAAAAGGCAATCAGTGTTCAAACCGATTGCCCCCTCAGATGTTGTGACACTTTCTTATTCCGTCTGTATCTGCCGGAATGCTTCTTCAAAATGTGCTAAAACCTTATCCCTTTCTGCCCGCTGTTCCTTTGTCAATGACGGTTCATAATCTTCAAATTCTTCTGTCCCGTTAACCTTTGCCTTATCCACAATCCAGCAAAATTTCCATTTATCCAACAAGTGATGATACAAGTCCTCTGCGTTGTCGTAGTTGGAATTATTCTCAAAATACCCATCCATGTAATACTCTAGTACAATAAAACCGAACCTGACATCATATACCACACACATATCTCCCAATTCATCCATCATACTGCGGAACAGCTCCACAACCTTTGTACACTTTCTGACTTCTTCCTGTTTCATAAGCTCTCTATCCTCCATACCCTTAACCGTTCACTGTTACTTCCTTTGATTTCTGTTCTTCCTCTGCGATACGCTTTCTCCGCTTTTCCATGTATCTGCGGTTATATTCTGCTTTTTTTGCCCTGCGTGCTTTCAGCTTTTCGTGCTCTGCAATTTCTTCCGCAGTCGGTTCTTTTACAGGCAGTTCAAACTTCCCGATAAAGTTCAGGTAAATCTCCACTTCCTGTACCCTTTCTCCGCTGGAATAATCCGCTTCATGGACAAGTATCTTTTCCACAAATTCATTCAGCATGGGGGTAGTTAATTCACTGAAATCCGTATAACGTTTCACAAGTTCTATGAATTTATCTGCCCGGACTGTATCACTCTCATATTTTTCAATCTCGGCTTTGGCATTTTCCATTGATATTTCAAGGGTGTCCTGTTCATTTTCAAACTCGCTGAGCATAAATTCAAAACGCTTGTCAGACAGCTTTCCGTTGATATTATCCTCATACAGTTTCTTCATCAGCATATTCAGCTCGTTTACACGCTTAGTATCCTGTGCAATTTTTCGCTTTAAAGACCTTATGCTCTCTTTCTGCTTGTCTCTCGAAGTTGAATATATCCTGTTGATAAATTCCTCCTCATTGGTAATCACATAATCACTGACCGCTTTGATGGTTTCCAGCACCAGCTTTCTTACAACCTCTGTCCGGATATAATGCTGGCTGCACTGTTTGTCATAACTCTGTCTGCTTAAGTTATAGGTGGAACAGTTATACTCATCACAATCCGGTCTGCGTTTTCCGTTTAATTTCCCTTTCCAATTTCTTGCCCTTCCTGCTCCGCCACGATGGTTATACATTTTTGCACCGCAATCAGCACAATACAAAAGCCCCGTAAACGGATTGGCTTCACCGACTGTATCCGTCCTGCGGACGGTCTTTCTCAGTTCCTGCACCTTATTCCACATTTCTTCAGAAACGATTGCTTCCTGTGTATTCTTAAAAATAACCCAGTCCTCTTTTGGTGTCCTTTTTGCCCTCTTATCCTTGTAGGACTCTTTATACGAACGGAAATTTACGGTATGCCCCATATACTCCGGCTTGGAAAGAATATCCCTAACCGTTGCCCCACGCCACACATAAGGGGTTGCAGTATTATTGTTGGAACGGCAGGTTCCAAGTCCCCGCTTGGCAAGATAATAGGATGGACGCTCGATTTGTTCCTCCGAAAGTATCCTTGCAATCTCATAAGGTCCTTTCCCCTCCAGAGACATCCGGTATATCCTGCGTACCACCTCAGCAGCTTCTTCGTCAATTACCCACTGATTTTTATCTTCCTCACTTTTCCGGTAACCGTAAATGGCATTATTGGTGGTGTGTTTTCCCTCCATGCCCCTTGCACGAAGCACTGTAGTCACTTTCCGGCTGGAGTCACGAATGTACCACTCATTCATGATGTTTAGAAACGGGGCGAACTCACTGCTCTCCCTTTTCTGATTGTCAACTCCGTTTGCAATCGCAATAAAGTGGACTTCCTTTTCCTTGAACATGACCTCCGTATAAAAGCCCACCTGCAGATAGTCACGCCCTATCCGGCTCATATCCTTTACAATGACTGTGCCAATGCTTCCGTCCTCAATTCCTGCTACCATTCTTTTCCAGTCCGGTCTGTCAAATGAACCGCCGGAATAACCGTCATCTGTGAAATGCTCTATGTTGGTATAGCCATTCTGTTTTGCATAGTCCTCAAGCATCTTCTTCTGGTTGACGATACTGTTACTGTCCCCTACCATTTCATCATCACGAGAAAGTCTTTCGTAGAGGGCAGTAATCTTTTCATTTTCTGCTTTTTTTGTTCTCATTTTTTGTCCTTTCTTGTGCTTTTTTCTTAACTACCCTTTACAATATAAGTCCTCGGTGTAGGGCTTGGGCGGCGTGGTGAAATGCTCGGTGACAGAGGCGGCCACATCCGCAAAGGTCTGGCCCTCGGTCAGTTCCGGCAGCTCCCGTACCGCTTCGGCTTCCTCGTCGGAATCCGTTTTCAGGGAGGAACGGAAACGGCGGTCAATCTCTTTCCAGCTGGGGGAAAGAACGGTCTTGCCCTTGGCGGTAAACTCTTTCCCGGCACAGGTGAATGTGGCGGTGACGGCCTCATAGATATGCGGCCCGGCCACAGCACACAGGAGCTTACAGCAGATCAGGGACAGCAGCTTTCTTTCGCTCTCGGCCAGTCCGTCAAAGCCCTGTTTCACAAATTCAGCGGTGGGGATGATGGCGTGGTGGTCGGACACCTTTTTGCTGTTTAAGATGCGGTCAAACTGCGGGGAAAGGTTCAGGCCCTTGGCAAACGGCACTTTATCCCACAGGCCGGACACAAGGCTTTCCACGGTGGGCAGCATATCGTCGGTGAGGTATTGGCTGTCCGTTCTCGGATAGGTCAGCAGCCTCTTTTCATACAGCGTTTGGGCATAGTCAAGGGTCTGCTTGGCGGTGAATCCAAAGAGCCGGTTTGCCTCCCGCTGCAAGGTGGTGAGGTCATAGAGCTTGGGCGGCTGCTCCGTCTTTTTCTCCCGCGCCACGGAAGCACAAACGGCCTGCGCTCCAGCACAGGCCGCCTTGACGGTGTTTGCCTCGGCAGCATCGGAAAAACGGCTGCTTACCGCGTCCGCGCCGCCTGCCGCGATATGGACGATGTGATATTTCTCTTTCTTGAAATCGGTGATCTTGGCGTCCCTGTCCACCAGCATTTTCAGCGTCAGTGTTTGGACGCGGCCCACGGTCAGGGTCTTGTGGTACAGGACAGAGAAAAGCCGGGTGGCGTTAATGCCGATCAGCCAGTCGGCCTTTGCCCGGCACAGGGCCGATTGATACAGCGGGTCATAGTCATGGCCCGGTTTCAGATGGGCAAAGCCGTCCTTGATGGCGCTGTCCTCCATAGAGGAAATCCAGAGGCGTTCAAAGGTTTTCCTGCATCAGCCGTTCAAAGGCCCGATTCTGGCCGGAAGTAAAGTACATAGTGTCACCTCCTTTCCTTGGGCAAAAAGAAATGCCTTTTTCGTCGCAGACTTACGAAAAAGGCATTTCAGGTGTGATTATAGAGATGTTTAATTGTCTTTAGATTTTTGAAAAGTCCCGGTTTTATGCGGGTTTGCGCTGGTTGTGCTAATCGGAACGAAGCTACTGCCTTTCCAGAGGATAACGATTCTTTTGACAAAGCATCCTTTTCTTCTTACAAGGTAGCTGCTGTATCAAAATTAAATAACCGATTCATCGAGGATATGCACTTCAATGTAGAAAAGTATTTAACAAATGAATTTGCACGCAGATTTGGCAGATCTGAAGAACAGTTCTTCATCAACGGAACCAGTGTAAACGAGCCAACAGGCCTTTTAATAACTGTCGAGACAGGGCATTATATTGATACTTCTGATAGTTTATCTTATGATGATATTATTTCGTTGTTCTTTGCAGGAAAAACGGTGTCTGGCTTATGAATGACAATACCGCTTTAATTCTTAGAACATTAAAGGATATTAATGGCAATTATTTGTGGCGTCAGTCTGACGATACCATTTTAGGAAAACCAGTAATTATCTCTCCATATATGCCAGATATAGCAGCCAACAGCATTCCTGTGGCGTTTGGAGATTTATCCTACTTCTGGATATTAGAGAGACAGCCCCTTTCTGTAAAAATTTTGACAGAACTGTATGCCCGTGAAAACCAGACCGACTACGCTGCTTATGAGTGCATTGATGGAAAGCTCATTAGACCAGAGGCAGTCCAGCTTTTGAAAGTAAAATAATACAGGGCATCGCTCCGACACCCCGCACCAAAGAAATATCTTTTATGCTTTACGAAACGCTGCATTTCCTGAAAGATTTTTAAGAAGAATCCGGCGAGCAGCTTTGCTATCGTCACCGATAAATCCTAATTGCAATAAGAAACATCGGAATGCATATTTTTCATTTTCAACTTCTTTATCTGTCAGCGAAACTAGTTTCAGCTTGATTGCCAAGTCACATAACTTGGATATAAATTCCGTATAAGCATTCACAGCATCCGGCTCAGACGCAAGTGGAAACCAGGGAAATGAAATCTGGTCATCAGTAATTTTTACATCCAACTGCTCCGCCTGGAATGCATGCTTCATAAGCGTTTGCTTTCCTTCTATCAACTTCTGCAAATTTTCCAGTTTGTCATCTGTAAACATGCTTCTCGGAACCGAAATGCTTAATACATTTTGCTCTATTATCTCATCTTCTGACTGTATCGCATTCTGCAAAGGCTCACCTGTATAAAATCTCTCTATAATCAAGTCCAATTGGCTTTCTGTAATTTCATTGGATGCCTGAAATACACCTTTTTTATCAAGAATACTCTCGCCAATCATATAATCAAATCTTGGTGTTCTCGTATACTTTACAGGTAATCCAAGTGTTTCACCAATGGCATAAGCCAGCTTCTTACGTTCTTCTCCTGTAACTTTAAAATCAATTTCTGTAATCATTGCACATACCTGCCTTTCCTTTTTGTATGTACATATATCACTCTACCAGGCCAATTAGTCAACACAATATTTGAAAAAGAGCTGCCCTATTTCAAGGCAGCCCTACTTTTACACAAATCAACAATACTTTTCGCGCACAGCATTTTAATATTTTTACTTAATTTCAGCCATTCGAGTTGCTAAAACCAAGTTAACACAATACCCCCTGTGCAATTTCGCGAAAATATGCGTGAGAGGGGGCATCGGTCTTAAATTCAATTTTCTGTAGAGATTCTCCCTCCCCTATCTACAAATTCATTTTAACCAAATCCTATCCTATTATAGCCTATATATCGGCAATTGTCGATAGTTCGGTTATGTTGTAGAATTTTATTGAGGTGATAACATTGATAACTTACGAACCCCTATGGATAACACTACAACAACGAAATATTAGTCAGTACAGTCTAATAAAAGATTATGGTTTTAGCACTGGAACTCTAGATTCTCTCCGCCAAAATAAAAACATTACAATGAAAACCTTAAATGATATTTGTAATGTATTAAATTGTAATGTCGAATCGGTAATAAAACACATACCAGATGAATATACGGAGGGAAAATAATATATGCCTAATTTTAATTTATCTCAACAACCACAGTACCCAATTGTCACAAAAGATACTGATATCGCGTTAACCAATGACCAAATACAATCCTTGTTTTGTAACAAAGATAGTATCACATTATGTGTACGTTCCAGCTCTGGACATCCAAATAGAGGTGGCTATTATTTCTGTATACATAAAAATAATGATAATTCATTTCAACTTGAAACAATAGAAGGCGTCTATGTCGATGACTTTGATCTTGACACCCTTGTTAATTTCATCAACCATGCTTCAGGCAGAAAATTTAATTCTGAGCTCCTCGATTATTGTCAAAACAGTATTAATTTTCGGACTGATTGATAATATTCACAACATTTTTAGGCTTTTCATTTTTCGCCAATTCATCGATGCTATCTCGTTGCATTTTATAAATTGTGCTTCTGTACTTCTCAGTCATCGATACTAAAATGGAAAGCCTATTCTGTAAAGCAATCTCTTGTGCTTTTGATTTTCTCATTGTTTCCATAACATATCCAATATTCCCCGCAGAATATCCTATATCCTGTCCTCCATACACTACATAAGATATTTCCTCTTTGCATAGTTCCGACAATTGTTTTTTTGCCAGAATTTCAAATCCTGCTTTTATTATTTCTTTTTGGAATTTGATATATTCTGCTTCAGTATCTAATAATGCAGGTGTTTCAACAGGTCTATACTCAAAACCTTCTTTCCAAATTCTTGTTAATTTTCCATAGTTCCCTTGTTCTTTTGAAAAGATGCTATCAGCACATGTGACTGCATATCTTACATCAAATCCTTGATAACCTGTACCAAGATTTGCTGGTGGTTTGTTTAGCCAATATGTATCCCTTAATTGTGCCAATGAATATGCATGAAATACATAAATTTTAAACAATTTAGGAGCAGAATCCCATTGACAGATATTATTTCCCCTATTATCCCAATCCCATAAGCATACGATTACAAAATCTGTATTAGGATTAATATCTTTTATCAATGTATCAAAGTTTGCTGACTTTTCCTCTGCAACACATTGAAGACATTTAATTTCTAATCTCAATAAACGATTCCCATTGTTCTCTCTTATTTCCAAATCTGGAAATCTGTTTGCAACTACATAACTCCAAAACACATCATCAATTCCAAGTTCCGGCAAAATCTCATTGGATATTCTAGCTAACTCAAACTCAATAAGAACACCCATTCTTGTTCTAACATCCGTCAAATTACGTTCATTCGACGGAATCTGTTCATTTCTATACAATCCAAACCTTTTCCTAGATGCTTCCGAATTATATCGATTCATAATTTCAGGAAAGTATTGTTCCCTAAGCCATTTAGCAATTTTATCTGGAGTTTCTGTTGCATGTAGAATCTTAATTAGTTCTTCTCTATTCATTAATAACCTCCTGCCATTGTGAGTGCAACCTCATTTATCGTTTTAATTTCCAAATTTTCCGCTTCTTCTTTAAGTGCCTCCGCTCTATCTTTAAGCTGCTTTATAGAAATCTCGTTAGCTCTTAAATTTTGCATTACTTTTTCTTGCAATTTTTTATCCGGTAATGGAATCATAATTTTTCTCAGATCTTTACCACTTATTCTAGGGCGACCTATACCTGTCACACATGACATTATTTGACCATATACAAAGTCCGACCTAAGTAATGCCGATAGAATCTCCGGTTCAACGAGAGGTTTACCATCACTATCATTTCGCACTGTAAAGACCGTACATTCAGATGAAACATACCCACCCTCGTTCGTATTCATAACAGCAACTTTCCTTAACGCAGGTCTCATTTTAGAAAAAACTATATCCCTTGGTTCATACCGTTTAACCGCACTCTTGATTGAGGCTGCTGGAGTTAATTCTTGAGTTGCGATTCCTGTAAATGACTCAATATTTGCTAATCCAGTAAACAGTATACTCGTTGCATCAGTATCAGCTGCAGGCACATAAGATTGACTTCTTTCAGTACATATCTCTGATAAAGAAATAAGTGGTGATTTTGAATTATTTAATAATTCCTTGCTTTCATTTCTGTATGGATGGTGAAATGTATAATCCAATCTCATACTCTTGTCTTCTTCCAAATATTCGTCTACTCTTGCAACAAAGCAATTTTTATCGTGAATTTGATAATTTCCAGCAATAAACTTTTCCCATGCATATAAGATATTATCCAAATCACTATCTAGTTTAAAATCCCCGTTTTGATAATAGATAATATCATCATCACCATTAGATTTTCTTCCAATCTTTTCTGATTTTGCGAAGAATGTCTGTCGTTGCTTTACATTGCCCATTTTCTTTTGAAGAATCATTATAGATGAGCTCACATTCGCATATGGCAAAAAAGCACTTTCCGGCAAATCAATCACTCCCATAATTTCAAAATGCGAAAAAATGTACTCTCTAACATCCATGTTTGTTTTAGAATTCAGAACTCCCTGATCAATAATTATGGCAAGTATTCCATCTTTTTTAAGTAAATTCCATGATTGTTCAATAAATAAAATTCCCCTTCTACGAGAATTCTTATCCTTCCCCAAAACATATTTATCAAGGATTTTTCTATCAGTATAATCGCTTCCGAAAGGAGGGTTGGTCAAAATGACATCTATAGACTCATAATAAGAATCTGCTTCTGAACCCAAACTCCCACCATTACTCATAAAACATGTTTCAAAATCATTTGCTCCATGAATATACAAATTCAGTGTGGATACCCAGGCTAATCGTTCATCAACTTCAAAACCAAACAACTTTACATCGGCATAATCATTAACTTTTGTCAAGAAACCTGCTGTACCACAAGCCGGATCACAAACCGTCCCTTTAAGAAAGGGTTTTAATGCCTTAACCATAAAATCAACTATCTGATATGGTGTAAAATATTGCTGATTGTCGCTTTTATCGAATGTTCCACGAATTGTATCTTCATATGCCAAGCCTTTAATATCGCATTGGCAATCATCAATCAATAACGAATATAATTCTTTTCCGCAAAGTCTAATAGTATCTGCATCCAAATTAATTTTCAAATAACTTTTTGGAATTTTTCTTCCAGACTCATTTAATAGTCTTCTATATTCTTCTTGTATTTTACTACTATATAATGCATCTTTTTGTTCAAATCCTTTAAAAATATTTCTTCCTGACATCAAACGCACAAATAAAAGTTTAGATATCTCATCAAAACGAGTAACAATGTTACTATTCGCATCACTATCTCTTATTATACTATGAAGTTTATTTACTGCTCTTTTGATAGCTTTTGCCTCTTCACTCTTCAGTTCATCATTTTGTTTTTTCAAAGAATTTTCTTGACCGGTCATTTCATTTTTCAATTTGATAAGGCTTTCCATATCATATTGTCTGTATCCATTTATAGGATTTCTAACAGCTACAAGTTTACCGTCATTATCCCAATTTCTGAGCGTGGCCTTACTAACGCCAAGAAAAGTAGCTGCCTCAGTCAATGTAATCAGTGTTGGCATGTTTAATAACCTCCTAACCTTATTAAACATATTATATCCTATAGTAATTAATTTATCAACTGAACTTCATTATTTTTATTTCAAATTTAACAACGCCCCCATTAGTCCTCTACTAAACGATTGTGGACATTAACATTCATATATCCCAGTTTTTTATTGATTAAAATACCTTGCCAACACAAAATCAGCAGGCACTTTTGCACCTGCTTCAACACATTTTTTCTGCACAATTTTCTATTTTTCTCCCTACTCATCCGTATAAAAACCGTAGTCTCGCACCTATCACTCCACCACAATTTGCCCCGCTTTATCGCACTTTATCGCCACTTATAGCTGTACTCAAAGCCCTGCCGTGGCAGATGAAAAGTACTCGAATCATTGTTTTTTCTCCTCTCAAATTGCCTTGAAATGCCGTATTTTGCAAGGTTTTATCAGCATTTCAAGGTATCATAGTTTTCTTCTCATTTACTACATTTTTTGCAAAAAAGTGCAAAATGAAGCAAATCACTTCCGTCTGTAATAGTCAAATCGTAGTCAGTTTAGGGGGTGCAGACTACTGCTTAAAATAAACGCTTTTTTATTTTTGCTCATTTTCATCCTTATCATTATATATAAGAAATGTTCTCTTTGTAATCATTAGCAGTAACATTATTATCATAAAAGAAAAACTATACACAACACACGATATAATTTCCTCAGCCATTTCAGACTCCGTCTCAAGTATTATGATAGATAATATTGCTGCCAACAAAGACAGTATAGTTGACGATACTATAGAGACAAAGGTTTCACCTACTACTTTTCTTTCTATATCATTATTGCTCTCCATTTTTCCTACAAGAATAGCTGCAAATCCAAATAAAACAGTAAACACAAAAGCGAATACTGCTGTTAAAACACTTGCCAAATCATCATCAATTATACATCTAAATCCTATTGTAAGAATTATTGCTAAACATATTGGCATAATAATAAAGCAAACAATATCCCACCATGATAGTTTTTCAGTTTTTGCATTTTTAAACACTTTTATTTGATTTACTAATACACTAAATACTCGAACTTTTGCATTTCCAAATAACATAAGTAAAATTATAACAGTAGTTGCTATTACAAGTACCGCTTTACCATACATACTATATTACCTCCGATTCAATTATTTTTTGATAATATTCATCAGCAAGTTCTATTAACACCTCAGCAAAGTTTTGTGTTGCTCTATAACCTTCATAAAGTTTTTGAGTAATATCATAATTTCCCATAATATGTTCAAAATCATTCCATTTTACATTTTTAGCTTGATTCCCAATTTTTAATCTAATTTCTGCATCATTATATTCTTCTGAATTTGGAAGTTCCGCTTTAATTTGGGAAAATGCATCTTCCTTATTAATTCTTTTTAACTGCATCTTTTGAATTATTCCAAGAATTTTTCGATTTTCACTTGCTTCCAAATTTAACCCTAAATCACGAATAATACATTTTTTCTTAGATACTTTCATATGATCTGCTATATCACTTGAGTTATTTTCTCTAGTAAATTGGAGTGTCATTCTAGTCGGTGAACCCCCCTGTATTTCATTAAACGGTGGGACTATAAGATCCATATCTAATTTTAACCCAACCGATTTCAACGCTTTATTTGCTGTTTCAAGAAATACACTTTTACACCCTGATCCATTTTGTCTATGAAAAATGGCAACTATTGTATCTCCATTTTCATAGACAAAAATGTGATAAGCATAAAGAGCCGCTGAATCTGAATCAAAATTATATTTTTTACCAGTTTGCCTTTTTATAACAACTACTGGTTTTCCCTGCTTACCTGCTCCTGGCATAATATGCCATATTTTAGTTCCTTCTTTCTCTCTCATAGATATTTTATCACCAGTCAAAAGAATTGCTCTATCTGTATTTTCTCCAATTGCAAGATTTTCTGTATATTTTTCATATTTCTCTATAAAATCAGAAAAAGTATATTCAGGTTTTTTGCCTTCTTTAATTGCCTCTCTTTGTTCCTCTATTAATGGATTATTTCTTTGTAAATAACTAAATTTACATGAATATGCTGTAAGTGTTTCTACCTTTGTCATTTGATTACCTTTCTTTTGTTTTTATCTAAATTGAATATATAAATCCTTTTTGTATATTCAGAATTATATCATACCTCCAATCTTTTCACCACAGAAAAGCACCCAAGTTACATTCACAGGTGAATGCCTTATCAAAATTTTATATTTTGTTGTCTGTGACACTTACTCAGAAACACTTGCGTATCTGCTAAAATGTAATTGCCTGCACTTATATTTTCACGTGGGTATGGGGACGTAATCCCCATCAAGTCTGCTACTCGTAAGTAATACAAAATTGTCAAAATGACAATACTGTAATACACGGGTGGATCTTGCTCTTCTCTTTTAATATCAATATAATTCTATTTTTCGATAATCTATGACAGTGTTGCAGTTAAATGATATACTAATTCTAGTTTATAAATTCGGAGGTATATTATGTCGAACATTCAGATAACAGAAAATGAATCAGGAAAATATTCTCCTGAGTGGTTTTATAACGAATCTCAAACTCCAGAATGGATTTCATTTGCTCACAAGGCTGATGAACTACGAGAAAATTTTATAAATCTTTTTGGAATAGAACACTTAAAATCTCTTTCCGGAAAAGATTTGTTAACTTCTTTATTTTATAATGACGAAGGGAATAAAACCAATCTCTGCTATATGCTTGAAATGGACAAAGAAATTCGCGAAGTGTTTGGAAGTATTTCCGGCGGAGCAGCTTATAAATTTGGATTATTCTATCATAAGAAAAATCAAAGTTGGACCTGTGGCTCACCATTAAAGCCTGTGATTCTTACTGAAGATGAAGCAATACAAAAAGCAGATGAAATGCGCAACGACCTGGTTGAAGGTGCTGAAATAATATCTTCTTTTGTCCTTTAGATTCTGAAGAAGATTACAAACAACTCTATATACAACTGGAACATATCCCAGGAATCAATATGGTATGGCGCATGAAATATTATCAAATGCTCTTTCCAACATTATTCGCTCCATTTTATGGTCAAGATATTCAGCTGAGAGTATTGCATTTCCTAAATCAAAAACCAAGTGATATTCCTTTCATTCGCATGGGCCAAATTTCATTATATGCCAGAAAATGCAATGTTCCAGGAGTCGTTTTTGCTCATATTTACGGAAAAAATGTAGGATATACTAATGACACTGATGATTCTGACACAAATACTCTTTCCGATAAAAAACATAAAACGCACTACTGGATGTATACCGTCTTCGATGATAAAAGTTGGAATGAATGCCAACAAAAAGGAATCATGGTTTTAGGTATGGACGATATCGGTGATTATTCCCAATTTGCTTCCAAAGAAGCTCTCCGTCAAGAACTAATAGATGTGTACGACAGTAGCACTTCACGAAAAAATCAGGCTTTGATGGCATGGAATTTTGTGAATACAGTATCAGTTAATGATGTGATTTTTGCAAAACGCAGCAACACTCTTGTTGGTAAAGGTATTGTCACTGGAGGTTATGTCTTTGATGATCTTCGGCAAGAATATAAAAATGTCCGCACTGTAAAGTGGCTTCAAGTTGGTGAATGGGAACATCCTGGTAATGCAGTAGCTAAACGCTTAACTGATATCACTCCATACACAGATTATATTGAAAAACTTACCGCCATCTTTGCTCCAGACGAATTGGATGATGTAGACACACAACCAGAAATAGACTATCCAACTTACTCTTCTGTAGATTTTCTCTCAGATGTGTATATGAATGAACAAGATTATAAAACACTGGTAAATGTCTTAAAAATGAAGAAAAATATTATTTTACAAGGCGCACCTGGCGTTGGAAAAACATTTACTGCCAAGAGACTTGCTTATTCCATTATCGGTGCAAAAAATCCTGACCGTGTTCAAATGATCCAATTCCACCAGAGTTACTCATACGAAGATTTTATTGAAGGATACCGACCAACCGAAAATGGATTCACAATTAAAAAGGGCTCTTTTTACAAATTTTGCAAACTGGCTGAAGAAGATGATGAAAATGATTATTTCTTTATCATTGATGAAATCAATCGTGGTAATTTAAGTAAAATATTCGGTGAATTATTTATGCTGATTGAAAAAGATAAGCGTGGTATTGAACTGCAATTGTTATATTCTGATGAGAATTTCTCTGTACCTGCAAATGTATATATTATCGGTATGATGAATACTGCTGATCGCAGCCTTGCCATGTTAGATTATGCTTTAAGACGACGTTTTTCATTTTTTACTATGAAACCTGGATTTAATGCACCTGGTTTTCAAGCTTACCAAGATTCTCGAAAAAGTGATGACTTTAACAAATTAATTGCCTGTGTGAAACAATTGAATTCCAAGATAGCAGAAGACATCTCTCTGGGTGAAGGATTCTGTATTGGTCACAGTTATTTTTGTAGTCTAACACCAGAGACAGCTAACACACAAACTTTGTCATCCATTGTAGAATACGAATTGATTCCACTTTTAAAAGAATATTGGTTTGATGAACCAGCCAACGTCATAGATTGGGGCGATCGATTAAGGAGTGCTGTTAAATGATTCCTGTACAAAATATTTATTATATGCTGTCCTACGCTTTTCAAGCATTACAAGCACAAAACTATAAAGATCTGGCTACAGAAAAATTTCATAATACCGCTGAATTATGTGCAGCCATTCTTGATAAGGGCATTAGCGTACAGCTAAAACGAGGCTTAGGAAGAGATTATCTGTCAAAATCAGAATCTCTTTCTACGCTACAGGGAAGGCTTAATATTTCTGAATCCATTAAAACTCAGACTCTACTGAAGAAGCAAATGATTTGTATATACGATGAATTTTCAACTAATACACAATTTAACCAGATTATTAAATCTACAATGTTAATGCTTCTTAAAGCCAATATCACAAATACACGAAAAAAGAGTCTTCGGAATCTATTATTATTTTTTTCTGATGTTAACGAAATTGATTTACGTTTTGTAAATTGGAACCAACATTATAATCGTTCCAATCAAAGTTATCAAATGCTAATTGGAATCTGTTATCTGATTTATAACGGACTTCTACAGACACAGTCCGATGGTGCCACGAAAATAATGGATTTTTTTGACGAACAGCGTATGTGTCGTTTATATGAAAAATTTTTGCTTGAATACTATCGTAAAGAGCACCCAAAATTATCTGCCAATGCCTCACAGATTGCCTGGCAACTTGATAATTCTGATAACCAATTGCTTCCTAAAATGCAAACTGATATTATGCTGTCTCAGGGGAACAATATACTTATTATCGATGCAAAATATTATTCACATATGACTCAGCAGCAATACGGGACAAATACCTTGCATTCCAATAACCTCTATCAGATTTTTACATATGTGAAAAATAAAGAATTTGAATTAAAAGACTGTGAACATACTGTCTCTGGAATGCTTCTTTATGCACAGACTGATGAAGATGTTATTCCCAATAATACATACCAGATGAGCGGAAACCAGATTTCTGTGCATGCATTGAATTTAAGTCAAAATTTTTCGGAAATCACAAAAGATTTGGATTCTATTGTAAAAGTTCATTTCTAATTGAATAAAGCTGGGAGAACTAATCATAATTCTCCCAGTCTTTCTAAATCCACTATTCTTTCTTTTCTAGTCCTAAAAAATATGTATTATTATGTTCAAATGAAACAACATATATACGTCTTTTAACCAACTCTATATCTTCTTTTCTGGAATCTCTATGCCTTATGCATGATTGAATAAAAATATTTTTAACATCTTCCTCCTTCTCAGCTTTATATTTATATATAATCAATTCTGCATTTTTACTTAAAATTGTATCAAATATCTGGTCTAGCCACCATCCATCAGTTATCGATAATGACATTCCAAATATTATAAACAATTCTGCTTCATCAAAATAAGACTGATATTTTATATCATATTGCGCCCAATATGACTTAACAAATCGTTTTTCCTTTGACCTTCCCTTATCGTATACATCCATGTCTATTCCGAATAAAATAGATCTTGGAATTTCCTGTATCCCGTGTGGATGGATAATGTCTGTAAGCAAATATGACGACCAATTAGTAGGATTTTTCCCAGAAGAGCCTCCACATTCTGGATAAAACTGAAAATTTCTGTCTGCATTTTTCCAATAATGAGGATCAAACTGTGTTTTATCTAAATATAAATAATTATCCAATAATGCTGTATAATTAAAATTAAAAAACACAAAATTATACAAGTCATAATAATTAGTTTTCGAAGGAAACTCTATATCACATGAACTCTCTAAATCATTTAAAAAATGTCCCAAACTTTGCGTTGCTAATTCTTTCTCTTGCACATCAGAATTAATTTTCAATAATAAATCTGCATCAACAAGATCATTTAAAAATCTTGTAAAGCAGTTTTGAAACTCATCAATTGATTTCTCAATTTTATTTTGTTGTATTTTCCCCTCCAAAACTAATGTATTAATGATTAATTCAAAGTCACTCCAATTAGAATCATAAGACATTTGTTCGGTCATTTTCTTAAATAATACGTTTTTCTCATCACATAAATTATAATATTTTATATATTCATAAAAATCACTATAACTAGACGTTTTCCCTTTCATTTTTCCTGTTTTATATTTATTCAATAAAGCAATATCAAATCCATTTCCAACCAAAACCATAATATTATGTTGTGATTTTATTTCATTAAATGTCTTTTTATCATACTTACCAAACATATCTTATTCTCCATTGTAAAAATTATACATCTCTTACAATCATATATTATTTTAAAATGCTTTTTTCCGCAAGAGCTTTTAACAATTAAACAACCTTTATCTTCTTACCTAACTATCCATTTGTACCGTTCTATTTTATAACTACTATATGGTAGGTATATACCGTCAGATAAATTCCTATAAATCCCAAATATTCTTTCAAATTACAAATTAATACATTATATCATCTGATAAGTTTTACTTTCATTTTCCCACATGATCATGAGGCTTTTTCATTCAAATTGTGCGATTATATGTAAAAAGCGTAGGATTTCTCCCACGCATTTATATTATTATTTCAGCTTTTCCGATCCGATCTTCCAAAGGTGTAAATAATGTATAAATTCTACATTTCCATCCAAGGAACCCAATAAACTCAAGGCTTTTGCTCCGTCCCTTAAACACTGCCGTGGCAGACGAATAGTACTTTTATCATAGTAATTGTTTACTCCTTTTTGCCCGGAAATGCCCAGTTTTGCGGGATGTTCCGGGGTTATGGTTAAATTCTTGTTTGGTTGTTAGATAGGCAAATTATAGCATAATTTAGCAAGTTGTGACTACCTGTTAGTAGTAGCAATGGTAGTAAGAGGGAAATTCCTACTACTAAGGAGTTTTACTTAATATCATTTTTACCATTAACATATTCTATTACGATACCCCTTACCATTTCAGCCGCATCACGCGCTCGCTTCTTATCTATATACGAATCCGATTCACCTTGCCCTACAAATATTGATACCAACTCTTTTAATATCTCTGTATCTGACAATGATACTATCTTTTCATGTTTTTCTTTTTCTAATATTTTTGTAGAAAACACACACTTATTCGGCAAATTTTCTTCATTAAAATTATCTATCCAATAAGCATCTTTCAAAAGTGCACGTGAAAGATTAGTAATACATCTAACTGGATTTATAGGCTCCGGCGATGTCATTTGAATATGAATTTTGTCTTCATCAATCCTTTCTATATATTCTATACGCCTATGATAACGCGTTGCAGAATATGATTTATTAGCAATCTCAATTGATCTTTTGATGGCTAATATCAACTCATCTTCTTCACTATAAAACTTTAACTTTTTATCTGCCATTGCAATCGAAAGCTCATAAATATACATGCTTAGCACCTCCATATCAATCATATTAACACAGGCAAGCCACAAAGTAAAACTTTTTTGGTTTTTACTGTTGCTTTTTTAATTCCTTTATACTATAATTTAAACAAACCTATTTTAAGATTTACTTTTGGTTTTATTTGCGTTTTAAATAAAAAGAAAAGAGGACTTCCCTTATGTATCTTGTTGATTATGTCATTCCAAACGTTGGTGACACCGTTAGTATTAATGGTTATGTTAACACATTGGTTAATCTTGGTTATTCCAAACATCGTGCTGTTTCATCTCTTGGCGGAATTTCTGGTCGCAGTGCCACAATCAGTAACGGATATGTTACCCGCAACTAATGTAGCATCCCAGGCAGTTTACCTCTGCCTGGGTTAAAATTCATTATCATTATGGAAAGGAGATTCATATGGCTAGAAAATTGGATTACAAAACTTATGACTTAATCTACTATGCTTAACTGCATCATGATTGTGCTTAATACTTA
>OLND01002087.1_pt1 | contig 18864 bp, 11 predicted proteins | sample 1672031 | NCBI WGS metagenome assembly OLND01 (sample SAMEA3136638, study PRJEB25190) | human gut metagenome | biome: human gut; feature: human-associated habitat; material: faeces | place: Austria | collected 2013 | reverse complement strand
GCAAGTTGAAGAACTTCGCAAAACGAGTGCGTGCACGGTATCCGGTGCCTTCGGGCGCAAGTTCAATGGCCGTGGTCGTCTCACCGAAGGTGGATGCCCACGCATCAAAATGGGTCAACCCTTTCTGCTGCAAGGTGTTGTACTGAAGGTAGCGCATGAGGGTGTACATCTCGGTCATGCTGTTGCTCAGGGGTGTACCCGTTGCAAAAATCACGCCACGGCCACCGGTGACTTCATCCAGATAGCGACACTTGCCGAACATATCGCTGGATTTTTGTGCCTCGCTCGTACTCAAACCTGCGACATTACGCATTTTCGTGTACAAGTAGAATGTGCAGCACCCCTGCGGCTGCGAAGCAGTCCGCAGAGTAGTCTGCTTTGTTGTGATAGGTAACTTTTTGAAGTAATCTCCAAGTTTTCCCCCACCTCACGCCGGGCGTGCACCTTTCAGCGCACCCGGCGTACCATCAAATCGATTTACTTTCTTCCTTCAGATTTCAACACTGCTGTGTTCTCACGGACACAGAGTGGTTGTAAATTTCACAGTTTAAGTTTTTCGCGGTATTTCATGATTTTGCCTACCGTCTTTGCATCAAGCTCAGGCGGTATTGGACTGTTGTGAACCATGCGGTGGCATGGTTCACACAGCCAAACCAGATTCGGTACTTTATTGATTCTATCAAGTGGAAGCTTGTTTTTAACGTGGTGACAATGCTTTTGAAGCATGGGTGAGAAGGCATTTCCACAGCATTTACATTTTCCTTTGTCCCTGCTGTAAGCATACTCCCGGTTCATATAATACTCAAAATTCATCCTTCCCTTTGCGTATGCTGACATTGCAATATCGTTCGGGGAATTAACGGATGGACGGTCACATGGCAGTGACTTGTGCTTAGCACGATAGTTCACATACCGTCTGCGCCCTTCCACTGTATACGGTGTCATTTTCTGGTCAAATGGCTTGGGTTCATAGTGACTATGCGTGATGAACGCATAAGTTATACCAAACCATTTTCCTTCGACCCATACCGCAAATGTCTTACTGTCGTAGCCCTTGTGTCGGTCAGGAAGATTGCAAAGCACCTTCAGCGACACCTGCATGGAGTTGTACCGTTTGGGGTACAGCTTTTTCCATACAGCCAGTGCAGCGTTGTTTACTCTGCGGTCTATCGCATGGTAGGCACGAGAGCAGATGGATGTCTGCAAGTACTGTGCCATACCCATAATGACAGAGTTGACGTACTGAATTTGCGCAGCCTGCACATTGACTTTTTGACAAAGTTCTATGCGGTGCACTTCTTCGAGCAGTTTCTTAATCTTCTTTCCTAACCGTTCCATATCCGGCAGCGGCTTTCCAACCAGATGTTTCGTCCATGTTGCCGGGTCAGGAGTTTTCCGTTTTCGTTCGGCCTTTACCACAAAGCCAAGAAAGTGTATACCGTTTGTCCGCAGGTCTGTTACATAGGTCTTTTCCTGCGACAATTCAAGTTTCATTCTGTTCCGAAAATATTTTGTCAAGACACGTTTCAAGCGGAGTGCTTCCTTCTCCGTTGACGTCAGAATCACCCAATCATCGGCGTAGCGATAATTGTACTTTGGCGTTACACCAGCCCATTTCAAACGCCTTGTGTCGTTGCCTTTATGCTTGCACTGTCTGTGCGGTTCCATATACATACGACCAACATACCAATCAAAATCATTCAGATAGACATTGGATAAAAGCGGTGAAAGGATTCCACCCTGCGGTGTACCAAGCTCTGTTGCATGAAATAGGTCATTTTCCATATATCCAGCTTTTAGCATCTGACTGATGATTTTCAGCACACGCTTGTCATGGATACCGATTTTCCAGAGCTTTTGGAGCAGCAGGCGGTGATTGATATTGTCGAAGCATCCCTTGATGTCGCCCTCAATTGCCCACACGGGTTGGTCAGGCGATTTGCATCCAGCATTTATGACATTGATGATACCCCGGATTGCATGTTTCTGTGCCCGATAGGGGCGAAAGCCGTAGCTTTGCGGATAAAATCTCGCTTCACAGATCGGCTCGATAATGATACGCACGCACTCCTGTATGATCCTGTCCAATACAGTGGGGATACCCAGCGGTCTTTTCTTTCCGTTACTCTTTTCGATATATTCACGGCGGGCTGGCTTGGGTCGGTAGTTACGAAAACTCGATTGAATCAATAAAATAAGCTCATCTTTGGGCATTTGAAGGTATTTGTCCATTTTTATCTTATCCACGCCAGCAGTTTTGCTGCCTTTGTTGGACTTGATATTGTGGACGGCGGTTACAATGGTCACTTCATTTACCATCGCTTCCACCAGACCGGTGAACGATACTCCTTGACCGGACTTCTCATGGAGAAAATCCTGAATCTTTTTAAGTTCCGTTTCCGTTGAAAATCTGACGTTCAAATGCACAAGGTTTTCACCTCGCAGTTCGTCACCCATCTTTCAGGGAGTTATAGGATTTTCGTTTTGTGAAATTTACAAATCGATTTGACTCGTATCCTTCGCCATGGAATATTTCAATTCCGTTTGACTGGCATTACCCAGCCCAGACTACTATGATACGGCTGACTTCCTGTTGCTTTCACTGCACTGTAACGCTCCAACAACAGGCTCTCAAACGTTCCTTAATCTCTATCCCTGTTCTGAAACCCTTAGGCTGCTACCTTACACCGGGAAAATCTAACCATGCTTTGAACCACAGTTGCTGCATGATTCCTGATGGGGATTTCATCCCACAGGGCGTGTGCAGAAAAACCAGCCACACACACTTTTTCCAAGGGTCACCCTTTCGGATGTCGTTCGCTCTTACGATGCTGCATAGCTTTCACTAACGGATAGCCATAGGTTTCGGAAGCCCGCACCATTATTATCCATGCCTCTTTGCAGAGGTTTAGGTTTTCAGGTTACGCCTTCACCACGCTCTGTACAATGCACACTTACAGGTGGCAACGCACAGTGGAGTATTAGCTCTCGTACTGTCTTGAATTTTGACCTATTCTCTTGAACTTTGTTCCTCGACATTGGTTCTGTACGGCAGAGGAATTTCACCCCTGATTTTGAGATTAAAGTTCTCTGTGATATTTTCTTATTGCTAAGTGCAATCACATGGTGCTTTTCGCCCTTGCTGTCAACAAGGTCTTATGCACAACGTTTCGCACGGTTCTTAAACGCTTGGCTCTCATCCACAAACAACCTGTCTACGCCCAATTGTTCAAACGTAACCACATCATCTTTACGGTCTGCGCCTTGCAGCTTTTTCAGTTTCTGTTTCAGAGACTTGCGCAACTTTTCCAGCTGCTTTACTGTGAAATGCTCGCCAACCTGTGCTTTCGCTTCTTCGATGGCCTCCTCGATTTCATCCATCTGTTCCTGAATCAGACGCTCCTGTCGTTCTGCGGACAAGGGTATCTTTTCAAACTGGCTGTGTCCGATGATAACTGCATCATAATCACCGGTCGCAATTCTCGCACAGAATTTTTTTCGATTACCGGGTTCAAAATCTTTCTTGCTGGTAACCAGCAGCTTCGCATGGGGGTACAGACGTAAAAACTCGCTGGCCCATTGTTCCGTCAAATGGTTTGGCACGACAAAAAGACTTTTCTGGCACAAGCCCAGACGTTTCAGTTCCATAGCGGAAGCCGCCATCTCAAAACTCTTGCCGGCACCGACTTCGTGCGCCAAAAGGGTGTTGTACCCATACAGCACATGGGCAACCGCATTGCGCTGATGCTCTCGCAAATTGATCTCCGGGTTCATGCCCACAAAATGAATGTGGGAACCATCGTATTCACGGGGGCGGGTGCTGTTAAAAAGCTCGTTGTACTTCTTCACCAATAAGGCACGCCGCTGAGGGTCTTTCCAGACCCAGCCAGCGAAAGCATCCTTGATGGCCTGCTGTTTCTGCTGGGCGAGGGTGGTTTCGTTTTGATTCAGCACACGCTTTTCTTTCCCATCCTCCTCGATGGTATCATAAACGCGGCTATCACGCAAATTCAAGGTATCCTCCAAAATCTTGTAAGCGTTGGCTCGGCGTGTACCGTAGGTTTCGGTGGCCATAATGTCCCCGAAGCCAGTAGCAGATTTATTGCTGATTCGCCATTCGGAAGTGTAAGGGGAGTAGCGAACGGTGATGGCATTGTTGTAGCGGATACGATAGGGCGGCTGAAAAGTTTCCATCATAAACTGCTGCACGATGGAGGGGGCAAGCCAAGTGGCACCCAAACGTACATCAATTTCAGATGCTTCCAAATCTTTGGGCTGCGCCTTGGTCAGTGCGTCCACATTGACCTTGAATTCCGGGTGACTTTCCGCAGCAAGCTGTGCCATCCGCAGCTTATCGCGTACATTACCCGAAAGGTATTCGTCCGCTGTTTGCCAGCCCGCTTCCGGGTCGTCAGCATCCGCAGCTGGGTCTTTGAAAATCACGCCGGACAATTCGGTGGTGATGCGCTCACAGTTACCGGGTGTGCCCAGCAGTTCTGCCATATAAGGCAGATCAACCTTGCCATGCTCCCCGATGGACACCGCCAACGCTTCGCTGGGGGTATCCACGCTGGTGACAACACGCTCTGGCCGAATCGTCCGCTTGGTGAACATATCTGCCTTGGACTTAAGATTTTTATTCTCGTCCAGATTCTCCAGCGAGCAGAGCAGATAGTAGGAACTGTCATCATCGAACAGGCGGGCATTTTTCTTGTCGTTAATCAGGCCGTATTTTGCAGTAAAGGCATCGTAGGCGGCGTTCAATTTTGCTTGCGATGCCTTAATGTCCTCGTCCGGGAAGTCATTCAGCTGCTGCTGAATCAGTTCGTTGACGATCTGCCGCAACTCCACCATACCAGCTACACGGCCTTTGGCGTTGTCGGACAGTTCAATCTGCGTCATGATAGAGTTCTCTCGGTAGTAGATCTCGCCATCAACAACCGTATAGCTAAAATTCTTCACAGTCGGGTCTGCAGGCAGCGTTTTGCGCTGTGCTTCCGCATCTGCGACGTCCGGGGCAGCAATCTCCACCGCAGTGTAATTGCCCTCAATATGCTGTACCGCTTCTGCAAGCTGGTCTGCCAGCACTGCACCCTCAATGGGTGCAACGGTCAGGTCGTGACCGTACTGGGTGCTTTCCAGTTCCAAATTTCCCAACACCATTTCCGGGTGGTCTACGAAATACTGGTTGATGGCAAAGCCGTCCTCGGTCTTGCCAAGCTGTACCCAGTCCGGCTCATGGTCGATGGGGCGGTCACGCTTCTGCAAAAAGATAATGTCGCTGACAACATCTGTGCCAGCGTTGGCACGGAACGCATTATTCGGCAGACGGATGGCACCCAGCAGATCGGCACGCTCTGCCATGTGCTTGCGGGCGGTGCTGTCCTTGCTGTCCATGGTGTAGCGGCTGGTGACGAACGCCACCACGCCGCCCGGACGCACTTGGTCGATGGCCTTGGCGAAAAAGTAGTTGTGGATGCTGAATCCCAACTTGTTGTACGCCTTGTCGTTGACCTTGTAGTTGCCGAAGGGCACGTTGCCCACCGCCAGATCGTAGAAATCACGGCGGTCTGTGGTCTCAAAGCCCGCCACGGTAATGTCGGCCTGCGGGTACAGCTTTTTGGCGATGCACCCGGTGATGGAATCCAGCTCTACGCCGTACAGACGGCTGTCCTGCATGGTGTCCGGCAGCATACCGAAGAAGTTGCCCACGCCCATACTAGGTTCCAGAATGTTACCGCTGCGGAAACCCATGCGCTCCACCGCATCGTAGATGCCACGGATAACGGTGGGGCTGGTATAGTGGGCGTTCAGGGTACTGGAACGGGCGGCGGCGTATTCGTCCTCGGAAAGTAGCCCTTTCAGCTCCGCATATTCCTTCGCCCAACTATCTTTGCCGGGGTCAAAGGCATCTGACAGACCGCCCCAGCCTACATACTGGGAAAGCACCTGCTGTTCCTCGGCAGTGGCACCCCGGTGCTCTTCTTCCAGCTTGAACAGGGTGCGGATGGCTTGGATATTTCTCGCATATTTCTGTTTTGCACCGCCCTCGCCCAGATGGTCGTCCGTGATGCGGAAATTTCCGGCAGGCTCCGGCGCAGGAGTGAGATTGACAGTCAGGTTGTGCAGATGGATGTTGCCCGGCTGGCGCAGCAGCCGTTCCAGATTTTCCTTGCTTTCCGAGCGGGCAACCGGATAGACCTCATCCGGGTCACGAAGCTGGATGTTCAGAGTTCCGACAGTTTCGACCGTAAAATCCTTACCGTCCAGACGGATTGTATCGCCCACACGGTAATCACGCTCTTTTGGGAGAGCGAGAACAGGTTCATTTTCCGCCAAAAACTTTGCCTTTTCCACTGCAAGCCAATCGGCGGCGGTTCGTTCATCCGTCTCTTTTTTCAAAGCGGTGCAATAGGATTCGGCCTGCTCCTTGTCTGGAAATTGCGCCATTCCGTTGTCATTTGCATAGTAGTCCTCATTGAGATCATCCCAGATAGCAAAAAGCGGGGACGTACCTCCGACCACTTCGCGGACAGAAAAACGCTCATATTCCGGCACCTCGGATTCCTTGTAGATGGTTTCTGCCTGCGCCAGCATTTCATCCACACGCTGGCTAGGTTCATTCTGCCGCAGACCGTCCTCGAATTGTCGTTTATTGATAACTTCGTTATCCCACGACTGCCCGTGTGCGCTGGTGTCGATGCGCACATCGGTATCACCGATATAGCCTACTGTTCCTTCAATCGTTCTGGTGGGAAGGTCTACTACAACTTCGTACCCGACCTTATAGCTGACCTCTTTTTCGGGAACCAGATCAATGGCTGCGGCCTGCTGTTCTTCGTACAGTTCTCTGATGTGCGGAAGATGCTCATTGCGGAAAATGGGCAGTCTGTTTTTCGTCAGCTCCATGTCCTGCAAGCTGACGGATTTGAACATAAAATTAACGTGTTCCACCCGAAAATCCCGGTCATCCAGCTTGACGATGCTGCCAATCGGTAAATAATCCGATTCCCGGAGATATTTTGTCTGGTGGTGGGAGCCATCTTCGTTCAAGCCAGCCAAATAGACGTTATTGCCCTCTGCCCACAGCTTTTTGGATTTTGCTACCCACTGCTCACTCGGAAAGCCAGTTACCTTGACCTTGCCGAGCGTATTTTCCTGTGACAGAAGATTGGTATGCAGAATCTGCTCCACAGCAACGGCATCTTTGTCATAGAACAGATAGTTGCCGTTCAGTTCAAAGCCCACAAGAGTATTAGGATACTGCTCTTTCAGGGCAGTGTACTCTGCGGCAACCGTGCCGTCCAGCATCGGGAGCTGACGCTCAGCCTCCTGTCTGACAGTACGCTGCTCTTTTTCCGCATCCGTCAGATACCGATCAGACTGAATCATCAGGTCGATATACTTTTCCACCTGTATCCAGCTCAACGGGATTTTCTGATAATCCGGGTAGTGGACAAATTCCAAGCCTTTTCCATCGTAATTCACAAATCCGCTACTGCCATCCAGATAATCGTGGGAATGACCGCCGATGCCGTACTCCTTTGCCAGTGCCTTGGCACGGAGCTTTTTGTCAGGCTGGGTCTGGTACAGCTCAATAATTCGCTGCTTGCCATCCTGAAAGCCGGAGCCGTGTTTGCGCAGTTCATGTTCGATCTCTGCCTGTGACAAGGAAAAAGCGGAGGACGATTTCTCGTTCTCCGCTCGGTCGATTGCTTCAATTTGCTGGGCTTCGGTAGGGATGCTGAGATTGAAAAAACTCAGTTGTAAATCAGTTCCATCAGGATTACTTCTTCCACCTGTGCTTTCAGGCTGTTCATGTGTTGCACCCACATCAGTTGGTTCTTCGCTTTGTCCGGGGCTGGGTTCTGCTTCAGCAGTTCGGTCATCATCTGCTGCTTCTGGTTCTCCGCTGCCTGCTCCACTTCCAGCAGGTGCGGATGCAGCTTCCCGGTCAGCAGCATCGAGTTGTACAGCACCGGGCGATTCTCCATCAGGTACATCCGGCGCATCCGTCCGTACCGGCCCAGCGGCTTCTGCGGCTGGTTCAAGGTCAGGTTCGGAAGCTGGTAATCCCCGACGGTCGAGTAGGTCACGTTCCTGTTCATCATATTCATGCTGGCTCCTTTCTACATTGCGGCGGCGGATGGTCGTTTTGACAGTGCGCTCGATATTCCGTAGCACATCCCGGCTGCAATCGCTGACTGCCGCACCCAGTGCATAGACTGCATCCGGGGTCGAGAAATCATAAATTGCCTGAAAATCATCCCGGTCAAAATAACCCTCCGGTTCAAAACCGCACCGTTCCAAGATGGTGTACATGATGCTGATTGCGGCGGCACTCTTGAACTGGAGTTCCTGTCCGGCTTCATCATAATCCATCAGGAACGAACCGTCAACGATGCCGAGAATGTCGGAGCTGTTGTTATCCCAGTAGGATTCTGCCAGCTTTCCGGCAATGTCCGCAATCTGCTGACTGAGCCGTTCGTGGTGAATACCGTATTCCCGCGCCAGCATTTCCGATACCGGCTGGAACAGGTCATCGTTAAGTTGCCACACCTCCGGGTCACGGGAATTGCGCCGCACCCCGGTATCGCTCACATCAAAGACATAGTGCAACCGGGGTACACTGCTGGACTGGTCGAGCAGGGCGATACCCTTAGACCCTCTGCGCACATAGCGGTTCATACGGTTGTTCCAGATGTCAAAACTCGCACAGGCAGTCGCATCAGGACGCTGGGCGTAGATCATCAGCTGGTCGGCAAAGCTGTACTTATACAACCGGGATGCCGTAGTCAAATAATCCGTCCAGTGTTCCCAATACCGGGTCAGACCGTTTGCCGTGCGCTGGGCAAGGGCAAGGTATTCTTCGGTTTTGCTTGGCATAGCGTTCCTCCCTTCAATCTCGTTGTAAACAAAAAAGCGAGCGGCCTTTTCAGGTCACTCGCTTATGGAATCTATGGCGTTTTATTCGTATCGTGCGGCAAACTTTTCTGCCATCTCCAGCAGACGTTCAAAGGTCTGCGTTTCTTCCGGTTGCTCGATCAGTTTTGCAAGGAGCGCACGGAACACGTCGGTGCTGTCCTCATACAATCCTTTTGCGATAGTGTCAATGTGTTCATGTAGTTTTTTGACAGCATCACCGGAGGGTTTGGATTTCGCAAGCAGGTTGGTCAGATAACTGAGATAAGGATAGGTGGAATCATCAGTGATGATCTCGTTGGTCTCCTCGATGATCTTCTGGTTATCTTCGGGGGTCATATCACCCTTTTCTTCCCATATATCACGAGAAGAAGTGCGGCCTTTCAGAAAAGTGGCAAAGAGCAGGCGGTCAAGGGGAGAGCGTTTTGTGGTGTCCATTGGCAAGCCTCGCTTTCTATTTTTGTCCGTACAATAAAACTGATTTTAGTATAGCATGAATTGAAGTGTACTATCAAGACCACATTCTTGCGGGTTATGAAAAATTTTCGGAGCAAGAGAGGATATGTACGCCGCCCGTAGGCGGCAAAAATCAGTCCATAGGAAATTCGATCTCTGCAAACTGCTCATCGGTCAGGAGCTTCAATTTATCAATCACATTTTCAGACAGTTCTCGCAGGGCGGTTTCGTCGGGCATCAGGTAGCACTGCATCAGTCGCAACTCCTGCACCAGCCCCAGTCGGGTGCCAGTGTTGTAGAGCATCATCAGCATCAGTTCTTCATGGTTAAAGTTCATGGTCAGCCCTCGCTTTCCGGCAGACGGTGGGATTGCACTCCGGGGCATCGCACTTTTCCTTGAGATTCATCAGCACCGAAGGGCGTTCCGGCTGCTTGTCCAGAAACCCCTGTAAATCTTTGAAGCCGATGCTGTCCACATAATGCACAGACACCTCGCCATTGCGTTTGAGTGCGATTACATCGCTGACCGACAGGCTGTGCCCCTCAAAATCCTGCGGACGGGAGAGGTTGAACATCTGAAACAGTTCTTCCAAAACCTCGTTGTTCGGCACATCCTGCCACATGGCGGGCAGATCAGCATAGTAGGTGACCTCGTAATGCTCCGGGTCGGGCGTTTTGCCTCGACGATTCAACTCCCGCATAGAAGCAAATAAATAGTAATTGGTTCCCAACAATTTCGCTACCGCATATTCGTTTTTAGACCAGAAAAATCCTGTTGTAGATACAGCTTTGACCTCGATAAAACGATTGGATACCACTGCCTCAGGGGTGTTGACTGACACAATATCATATCCGGCGGATACATCAATATCAGATATCCGCTTTACCTTTGTACCATCGGCGATTCCAAGCCTTCTCTTCTCATATTCTACAACAAACAACTCAGCTATTTCTCCAGCACGCTCATTGTTTTCAAGCTGTTCTTTTAGTTTTTCTAACGACATTAGCTTCCGTTTTGCTTTACAGTGTTTGGCAATCAAAAGTTCATAATCTGAGGAAATATAAAACCGAGAACCTCGCGCATCCCTTAGCGGAAGAAGAAAATGCTGGCTTATCAAGACATTCCGAACGCTTGACAGTGAAAGAGGAAACAGTTCGTTTTTGAAAGAAAAACTGCATTGGAGCGAATCATAGGAAAACATTGTTGAGTCAAAAACGCCTTCAGAAAAGAGTAAATCAACCGAAGACGTAACCAATTTCGTGTTCAATACGCCTTTATCGTGTAACATTTCCCCTATGGAGGGTACAACGGAAATGGCATCCTCCTCCAAATGAATCCACCCAAAAGCGAGACAATATTCGATCAAATCCCTGACAGACAGATAACGTTTTCCTGGGGCATGAGCGCATATTACTTCTGCGTCATGAACCTTAATTTGACTATTGCCAATTACATCACACAGAAAGAACAGCACCCCATCCTTGCCACCGTGATAGTTAAGATTCTTTAGTTCGTCTAACATAATCTCTTATCAACGCCTTTATATCTTCGTCACCCAAATCTTCAGAAATATTGTTAAAGAGCGGAATTGGCATACTCTCCATGATTTCTGTCATTCTCATTTCTTTTTCTGTTAATCTGGCATCAATGGTTTCATCTATCGTATCTTGGGATAAAACATAGTAGTAGTTGGTAACCGTTCCAGCCATTAAGCCATATCGGTGAATTCGATCCTTTGACTGAACAAAGTGTGCCGCATTAAACGACCTCTCAATGTATATCGCATTATGACAAGCTTTGTGCAGGGAAATCGATTCAGCTACAGCAAAGGGATTTGCAATAATGACTTTGAATGGACAATCAGGCTCTTGGAATGCTTTTACTATTTTCTCCCTCGTGAGAATGAATTCGTCTTCATCAATTCCGTCACGCTCAACAGGAGTTGCTCCGTACAATTCCTGACATAATATCCCCTCATTTTCAAGGAAGCGTTTCAGCCTGTGTATTGTATGAATAAATGATGCCCAAATAACTACTTTCCCGTTTTCTGCAAGTATACTATCAACGATTTTTTTAACGGCTATATATTTTGCCGGTGTTTCACTATCCTCATAATCAAGGATTGATTTTATCACATCAGAATCATCAATTGCCTGATATGCCTCTACCGGAAGGTCTTCATTTTCAAAAAAGTCCCGTAAAGGTGCACGAAGCATTGCAGGATCTGAAGCGGCTTGCATCAATCGGATAGTACGCGCTTGAGCTAATGCTGCTTTGAAACGAGATGTCGTATCCATCGCACCGTCAGCCATAAACTCATCCATATACTTTTTTTCAATGAAATCATATATGCGCTGCTGTAATGGCCCCATTGGAACAGATACCGGGGGATGAACAGTGGCCGGAGGGATATTCAAATCACTTTTCCGAATGCGAATAAAGAAAGGCGAAATATTGTCGATTAGGCGAGCCACCCTTGCCGTGTCTCCTGTTGCAGTAATGTCTCGCAGCTGATTGACTTCAAATCCCATGACATTTTTGTTAGGCCAAATGAACTTGAACATATTATAAATATCCTCATATCCATTTGGAGCGGGAGTACCAGTCAATACAATTCGAGATTTGCTGTATTTTGACATCTCCAATACTGCCTGAGCAATGATGCCTCCTGATGAATTTTTGGCTTTATGAGCCTCATCCAAAACAACCATGACCCGATTTGTTCTCAAGAAAAATCCAATTTCTTTCTGAAGAGAAATCAATGAAGCATAGGAAATCAAGGTTAATTCAAAGGGGTGTTTCGAAATCAAATAATCTTGCTTATCAGCCTTATCTACACCGCCAACCAGTCGTTTTGAGTGTGGAGCTCTTCCAAAGCATTCTTCAAATTCTGTTTCCCATGGGCCAAATGAACTTAATGGCCCAACAATAAGGAGCTGATCAACATGCTTCGGATTATCTTCGGGCAAGTTGTGTAAATAAGCATAAGCTCCATATACAATGCTTGTCTTTCCCGCTCCAGGGACCGAAAAATTGCAAGCATTCTGGGAAAAAGCCATATGATATGCGGAGAGCAACTGTAACGGATATAAAGACCGCGAAGGTAAGTTCTCAGCAACTGATTTTGTAAACTCCGCAAATTCCTCTGTATCACATTCGTTATTTCGAATATTCAGAGCCTTTTCGGAGAATTCTTTAAAGCGACGCTCCTCTTCATAATAATCTATAACTACTTGTTCGGTGCTCTTGCTCTGGTCTTCGATGAATCCATATTTAGCTAACATGGAACTGATATTTGACATCACCACGTATGGTTCGTTGTCTCCAACGGGAATGACTATCCGTTCAGCCTCTATGGTCGGATTCAAATAATCCCGCGCATATCTCCAAGCAAAGCGATGCTTTTGTAATGCCTTTATATCTCCAAGAAGATATATTTCATTTTTTGAAGGGTCGAAATCGATAGAGATATTTGCCATGATGCTCATCTCCGCTCCAGTTTTTTCTTCATCTCCCAAGTGATTTTATTGATTTCTTTCACCATCTCTTCGATGTGAGGATCGTCTGTAAAACTATCCTGATTACAGTCTACAGCTCTAAGGGCACTAAGCGCTCGTTCAATAAGATCAGCTGGTTTGTTTGCGTCACGTTTATCTTCTAAACGCCGTGAGAAACGGTTCAGATTGCCTTTCAGATGCCCTTTAGCCTGATTAACCCATTCGTTATCTCTTTGCTTGAGCAAGAGGCTCAAATCTTCACCGGGGCAACGTTGCCGTAATTCATCAACCGTTTCTTCGTCAGTTGGTGTATTATCTTGATGCTGTTTTAAGAAGTCACTCCAAAGATCTTTAAAGAAGAATATGCTTCCTTCTTTTCCTGTCTTTGCAATATCACGGAATTCCTTTCCTTCGTAGCGTGCTCTTATGTAATCAAAACAAACCAACTTAAGATCCGATATATCGGAATCTGTATAATTCCAATCCACATTGCGAACATTAGCTCCACGTTTAGAATAGGAATCCAAATAGTTTTCCAAGTCAACGAATGGGCCTTCTGTTTTTTCAAGACGCGTATAAATCCCATCATAATCATATTCTTGTAGATACTCTTCCATAAGCGTTAGAATTTCAAGCCATTGTTTTATCTGACTTTCTTTTTCGCTCATAAACTCTGCAATCTGCTTTTCTGTAAACCCAAGATGCTTCAGTTCTTTGCACTTTAAATACTTTTCTATCGGATTATAATCTAACTTATCATCCTCTCCCATTTGATAGATAGTCTCAAGCTGTTGAATGTCTTTTTCTTCTGCATCATCCGGGAGAATAATCGCAAGGAAATATTGGCTTTTTTCAACTTCAGCATAAGAATAGCCGTATTCTTCATACTTATGGAACAACCGATTCAAAAGCATGGCTCGACGGTTGCCATCGACAATAATACCGTCCGAGGTCACAATACCGTACCTCTGCTGGCCAATTTTCAATAAGCTTTCCATTGTAGTTTTATTGCGATCGACCTTTGATTCGTACAAGAAGGTTTCAATGATTTCCCGATCGGAATCTAATTCCGCATTCAATTCACCATTCTGTTTCTCATACGAAAGAACATCGGAGCCGATTCTGCCGTTGTACTTGTTATAGATGAGATAATCTAAAGGAATTCTCCATACGATTTCTGTCCTCGTAGTCCCTTTATAGCGCAGGGGTATTCCTGTCATAGCTTGATTCAACTGATTGGTCTTTATTTCTTCCAGTTTTGCTTTTCTTGTAGCAGCATCCATTATTTCGACCCTCCCATAAAATCAACCATGGCTGTTAGAATGTAGTAGCCAATTACAATAGCAAGTGGTAAAGAAAAAGGTTCCTCTCCAATGACGACCACTTCCGTTTGTTCTTTTGGCGTAAGTAGCATATCAATATATTCTCTAATACTATCTAAAAGTTCGTATGGGCCTTCCCAGGGAGTGGATTTTCTCTGCTCGGATGTCATACAATACACTTTTTGGAATGAATCCATGTCAGTGACGGTCGGTTTTATTCTTGACAAATAATCCCGAAGGCTCTCATGGTACTTCTCTGGAATTTCTTTTATTTTCAGAGCAGGGGCGTATTTTTTAGCTTTCTCCTTCCCTTGACTATAGTGTATTTCAGCATCCCACTTAAAAATCTTCTGAGTAAAGTCAGAATGATAATTTGTTAATTCCACACGGTATGCATCTATTATCAAATACGGAATATGATACTTGAATTTTGCAACATCGCGCCGTGGTTTTTCAGCTCGGACAGCAAATTTTCTACCATTCAAATCGACAAATCCAATATCCTTATCATGCTTAATCTGAGGGTAATGATTTGGTATAGGTATTTGCTCTGCTTTAGCTATAGCTTTTGCAAGTGCATAGGACATTTTAGGTGGTACCGCATTACCAACAAGAGTATGCTTGATTCCTTTTGATTCGCCATAAAACCAATAGTCAATGGGAAAGCTCATCATGCAAGCTGCTTCTCTTACTGTTGGCAAGCGATAGCTGTTTTCCCCATATCCAAGTATCATTGCTTCCCGTGCGCTGGCGGTCATAGTTGCCATAACAGTCCTTGCGGGTTTATTTAGGTTTTCAGGGAAAGACATTTTTCCCATATACCCTTTATCTTGTTTTAACCGTTTGGCTGTTTTACACTCAAATTCAGCAAGTTCATAGATATAATGCTGATCTGTTACTTGCTGTGCTTCCAGCTTAAGGTCTGGATAATTGATATCTGTAATCAGATTGTTATCTGTTCTCAATGGGTTTCCAAGCGAATCAAGAACTTGTTTCAAGGTTGTCACATTGTTATCGGTTTTTACTCTAATAGGCTCTGGAAATTCTCCACAGAGGTAGCGTTCCCTATTTGTAGGAGCTCCAAAATATTTTGCATTATATTTTCCCGATGCACCATCATGAGGTCTTAAAACAAAATCGCCTTCAAGTCCTAAGTCAGCAGCAGAATACTCTTCTTTAATATACTGCTTTACCGCTGGCACATTTTCCAGTATCCAATATTTTAAGACTGATTCTTGTTTGAATTTTTTACGGGCGATTATTCTTAAGTAGGCTTCAATTAGTCGAATACCAATTGATTTATCAGCATTTCCAGACTTATTGGAATGGGAAAATGACTGACACGGTGGCGATCCGATAATAACCTCACTATCAGGCACTAACGCTTCAAATTCGTCATCTGGAAGTTCAGATATCCGAATGACATCGTCTTGTATTACATTGACACCGGGCTTATTGCCTTTGTATGTTTTTACGGCAGGTCCCCATTTATCGACAGCAAATACTATTTCAAATCCAGCTTGACGGAATCCCTCTGAAAAGCCACCGCCGCCACAGAAAAAATCAGCAACTCTCATTTCATAGACCTCTTTATCTTTAGCTCAATTCTTAATCATTGGGTTGTTTTCTATATTTTCTACTCTTTATTCGAGCGTCAACCGGCTTTTTCGCATCTTTCCTGGTCAAAGGATGAGCAGGCGAAATGTGAGTTCATACTTATTTGGCAAACCTGCTAACGAGTGTCAGTAGGCTGAACAAAAAATTATTGCCGGGTGCAGTTAAGCATCCGGCAACTTTAATAAGCCGACAGCACCGCTTGTCAGATGAAAATCATCGTAATAGTCCATCAGAAATCATCAACCGGCATCAGAAGATGACTGAGGACGCAGAAATTCAGTAACACGAGTGCAATAGACCCATAGGAACTTGGCACTTCCTGCGACGGTATAAACGTAATAATGCTTTCCCTCGGAACGCTTTTTGTCCATGAAGCAGTAAACAGCATTTTTGTTCTGTTTTTCAGTCGCGGCCTTTTCTGCTTTCGGCGGACGACCACGGCGCAGCTTTTTCGACTCCTCCGTATTGGTGGGCTGCGGTGTTTCTCCAGGAACTGCCACCTCCGGCATTTCGGGAGTTTCCGCCGTTTCGACTTCGGCGCAGGTGTTTTGTCTCTTTTCCACCATAAGCTCATTGATTTTGTCAAAGGACACAACCACATCGCTGGGCTCAGGTATGGCAGGCCCAGTCTGTTCCTGCCGGGGCTCAGACGCTGCGGCCTGTTCGGGTGTAGCGATAGGCTCGGCGACCTTCGGGGAAGTATTCTCCGCAGGGCCCGTATTCAATTTTTCATCGGCCATTTTTAATTCCCATTTTCATCAAAGTTGCACAAATTTGAATGCTAAAATTTTGCAGTTTTTGTGTTTCCTTTCCGTCTATCCACGCAAAAAAGCCGCCCGTTCTTCATGCCGGACGGCTTTTTTGCGTAATGTGATAAATCAAATATTTTTTCTGGTTTGCAGGCTCCGAAAGGCCTTGTATTTACAGTGTTCCTAATAGGAAGTAATTATATGACTTTGATGTCTCCACCAAGCAAGAGAAGTCCGAATCCACTTATGATTGAAGATGGGTTTGGACTTTTCGTTTTCTTAGGGTAAAAAACAGAAGGAACGATAAATCGCTTATTGAAAAGTGTGCTAAAGAATGGTACAATCCGTTATAGAGAGGAGGCAAGTTCAATGGGACAAGGAACTATAACAGATGACGAAGCCAGAAAGATGCTTGAGATGCTCAAAAGTCTTTTTGAAGACGAATTGAACTTTCCTCTACCCGGAAAGAAGTTGGAATTCGAAGCAGTTGGCGAAAACAAGCGGGATTTGTTTGTTGTATCTATCTTTCGTGGAAAGATTCAATCAGCAAAGGTCAACATAGGAGCTAGGATAAAGGTCAATGGAGTAATGCTCCTAGAACTTCATCTTAATCCCACAAATGTACATCAGAATCCCGATGGCAGGAAAATTACTGGAAGCCACTGGCATATATATACGGAAGAGTATGGTCGTTCCATGGCCTATGAAGCCGAAGATATAAAGTCAGCTAATTTTGTCGAGAATACCTTGGCATTTTTGAAACGTTTTAACGTTGTCAAAATGCCAACAATAAGTTATCAACTAGAGTTGTGTTAAAGAAAGGAGGAATAATCTTGGATATTCAAAAATTGATTAACGACTATGCGCAATGGTTAAAGAATGAAATTACATTTTCGAAGATTGGTGAATATTACGAGATTACTACTCCGTATTTAGATAATGCAAATGATTATTTGCAAATTTACGTTCGTCAAGATGGAAATGACATTCTCTTTTCGGACGATTCGGCAACTATCAGCAATTTGAAAGCTACGGGTTTTCAATTTACACCCAATCGAAAAAAACATCTTCAGCGCATTTTAGCACAATTCGGCGTCAATTGCGAAGGAGATGAGTTGACCGCAAAAGCTCCTATTCAGGAATTTGCAAAGAAAAAGCACCTGTTTATTCAAGCAATTTTGAGAGTAGATGATATGTTTGCGCTCTCAAAATCGAAAACAGCGTCATTGTTTACTGATGATATTCAGCAGTTCTTTGATTCGAGAGATATATTTTATTCGGACAATGTTCAATTTACTGGAACATCAGGTTTTACTCATAGCTATGATTTTTTGTTCCAAAGAACTAAAACACAGCCAGAGCGTCTCTGTCAGGCAGTGAACAATCCAAACAAATCCAGTGTTGGCAATATCTTGTTTGCGTGGAACGACACAAAGCTCGTCCGAAAAAATAATAGCCAGTTAATTGTAATTCTCAATGATCAAAACAATGTTTCCCGTGGAATCGAGGAAGCCTTTACAAACTATGATGTGAAGGTCGTTCCTTGGAGCCAGCGCAATGCCTCTGAGAATCTTGCATTGTTCGCTGCCGGCTAAACTATTTATATATAGCAGGGCATTTCTAGCAATGGGAATGTCCTGCTGTTTTTATATGGCAAATGCAAGTGTTTGTGGTTGCGTCAATTGGTAACAGTAAGTGTCGAGTTTCGTAGGTGAAAATTTTCACCTACCGTTTCACCTACAAAAAGCCATTTTGGAGACAAAAAGATACCAAAAGTTACGTCAAAGTACACAAAGGCACTTTCATAGAATTATCAGATAGTCACAAGATTTCACAAGAAAAACGGAATTTCAAAATTAGCGACGTTCTCATAACCGCTTGGTCCCGGGTTCAAGTCCTGGCTGGCCCACTAAAAAAGCACGAAGGTTCCGGCCTTCGTGCTTCTTTTTTGCTCATTCATACAGTTCTTTGCTCATCTGGCTGCGAATCTCTTTGCGCCGCTTGTCATAGACCTGCGTGTAAATTGCAAGGGTCGTACTGGGCTGCGCGTGTCCGGCTTCTGCGGCCACCGTTGCCACACCGATATTAGGGTTCGACAACAAAATGCTGACGAAGGTGTGCCGGAACATATGCGGGTGGATTTTCTCGATTAGGGGTACATATCACAGAGCACATGATACGCTGGCCGTTTTTGTTTGCCCCCATTGCGGCAGATCCTGCTTTCTGCCGCAAATTGCATCAGATCCCGCCGTTTGCTCAATGAGTATTTCCCGCCGTCCCGTTATACTGGGAGGGAAATG
>OLND01002081.1_pt1 | contig 18878 bp, 20 predicted proteins | sample 1672031 | NCBI WGS metagenome assembly OLND01 (sample SAMEA3136638, study PRJEB25190) | human gut metagenome | biome: human gut; feature: human-associated habitat; material: faeces | place: Austria | collected 2013 | reverse complement strand
GCGCCGCCGCCCAGGCCCGCCTGCGCGGCTGGTGGGCCCATGCCACGACGTTCGGCCGGGTACGCGCTGCCGCCGTCCCCTCCCGCTGAGCGCACCCGCCTGAAGCCGCGCCTCCCACTCCGGTTCGACGGCGTCGTCCCGATTGCAACCTGCCCGCATTCTGCCCCACCGGCGCCGTCCCGCCCACGACCGTGAGCCGTCCTACCGCGGCCCGTCCCGACAGGCTGCCGCTCCCGCCGCCCGCTATGGCCCGAAAGGGGGATGCAGCGCTCCGCTGTCCGCCTACGGCTCGTACTAAAGAAGGATGCCCTGGGTTACAGATTCAATCTATGTTCCCCATACGTGACCCAAGATGTTAAAATCCCAGTTACGTAATAGCAAAGGAGAGCTTATGAGCATCCCACTGATTGTCATCCTCGTCATCGTTGTCGTCCTGGTCGTTGCCATCATCGGCCTGTACAACAACCTGGTGAAGCTGCGCAACATGGTGGACAACGCCTGGGCGCAGATCGACGTGCAGCTGCAGCGCCGCTTGGACCTGATCCCGAACCTCGTGGAGACGGTCAAGGGCTACGCCTCGCACGAGCGCGGGACGCTCGAGGAGGTCACGCAGGCGCGCACCGCCGTGATGAACGCGCCCACGCCGGAGGGCAAGATGCAGGCCGACGGCATCCTTACCGGCGCCCTGAAGAACCTGTTCGCCGTGGCCGAGGCTTACCCCGACCTCAAGGCCAACGCGAACTTCCAGCAGCTCCAGGCCGAGCTGTCCAACACCGAGGACAAGATCAGCTACATGCGCCAGAGCTACAACGACACGGTCATGAAGTTCAACACGGCCATCCAGACGTTCCCGGCGGTGCTGTTCGCGGGGATGATGGGCTTCAAGCAGCGCGACAGCTTCGATGCCGCTGCCGGGGCGGACGTCGCCCCCAAGGTTCAATTCTAAGAGCGATCACCGCGCCCGCCCGAACCAACGAGGCGGGCGCTCCATTCTAGCCTAGCCAAGATCCGTTCGCGCAGCCACGCCGAGCGGCGCGGTTGCGCGAACGGATATGCCCGGGGGGCTTTCCCCGTTCGGGCGCTTGTCGGAGACAACAGGTCGGAAGTGATTGTATGACGCATGGTTTCCGCTACCATCGGATGCTCGACCGCGACCAATTCGCGCGGGTGTTCGACACCCGCATGCTCTCGTTCGCAATGACGTTCGTCCTGGTCGTTCTTCTTCTTGTGTTCTATACGGTGACGATGGTGAACATGGGCGCCATCTCCAACCGCATCGACGAGATAAACGCGCATCCCTATCCGGTGACGGTGGCGGCGGGCGAGGTAGAAACCAACCTGGTTCAGCTGCGCACGCTGTCGGACCGGCTCGTGTATGTGAGGACGCCCGAGGCCGTGGATGCCGTTGAGGACGAGTATGCGAGTATCGATCAGGCGATAGCGGATCCGCTGGCCACCATTGCCAGCCAATGCCGGTCGTCCCCCGAGAAGGCGGGCGCGCTTTCGGCTGACTATGAAATGCTGAAGGCCGAGCAGCGACGGCTCATCGACACGTGCCGCAATCCCGCCACTACCGACGCCGAGGTGCAGCGCGCGGTAAGCGAGCAGGTAGACCCGCTGATCGGGACAATGCTCGCACGCAATTCCGAGATCATCGGGAGCTCGCACCAATCGTTCGACTCCCTGTTCGAGCTGGCCGTCAAGGCCTGTGCGGAAACCGCGCTGTATGCTACCGTGCTCATGGCGGGCGTGTTGGCCGTACTCGCTGTCTTCTTGGTTACGTTAAGGCGCCGCAATGTCGAGCGCGACCGGCTCCAGAAGAACCTTGAGGCAGCGCTCGAAACGGCCCGCCACGCCAGCCAAGCGAAGTCGCAGTTCCTTGCCAGCGTGTCGCACGATATACGCACGCCGTGTTCGGCCATCGTCGGGTTGACGGAGATTGCCGAGCGCCATGTGGGTGAGAAAGACCGGGTGGAGGAGTGCTTGTCGAAGATCACGCTCTCATCGCACCACCTGATAAGCCTGATCAACGATGTTCTGGAGATGAGCAAGATCGAAAGCGGGCGGTTCATGCTGAATGACGAATCGTTCAGTTTGGAAGAGCTCGTGTCCTTGGTCGACGTTATTGCCCAGCAGCAGGCGCGCACGAAGCAGCTCGCGTTCCACATGGAAGCGGACGACGTTTCCGGCGTCTACGTGCGCGGCGATTCCCTGCGCTTGCGTCAGGTGCTGCTGAACCTTATCGGCAATGCCGTGAAATACACCGAGCCCGGTGGGGAGGTTCGCCTGCGCGTGTGGTTGGAGCGCCCGGGTTGCGTGTCGCCCGAGCGGGCGCCCTGTACCGACGAGGTCCTGATGCTGGGCGAGAGCCGCGGCACCGACTTTCCCGAAACGCCCTGCGGCGGAGAAGGAGCGTGCGGTTGCGCGCTGTACCGGTTCGAGATCGAGGACAACGGTATAGGCATGACGCCCGAGTTCGTGGGGCGTATCTTCGAGCCCTTCGAGCGAGAGCGTTCCGATGAGACGCGCGGCATCGAGGGAACTGGGTTGGGCATGTCCATCACGAAGAGCATCGTCGATCAGATGGGCGGCGCCATTGCCGTGAAAAGCGAGCGTCATCATGGCACGACGTTCACGGTCGACCTTCCGCTCTGCCTAGAGAGAGCCGATGCTGCCAAGCCCCTGCCCGCCGACAACGTAGTGCCCACGCTGCCGAGGCGCGTGGATTTCTCGGGCGTGCGCGTGCTGGTAGCAGAAGACGATGAGATCAACGCCGAGATAGCTTGCGACATCGTGGGACGCACGCATGCCGAGGTAGTCTGGGCGCATGATGGCGCAGAGGCGGTCGAGACGGTGTTGGGCGCTCCCGACGGCTGGTTCGACCTCGTGTTCATGGATGTGGAGATGCCGAACATGGACGGCTTGGAGGCTTCGCGCACCCTGCGGGATGCCTGCCGTCGCGAGGGGCGGCCGCAGCTCGTTATCGTGGCCATGACGGCGAATGCGTATGTGGAGGACCGTCGCCGCGCGTTCGATGCCGGCATGGACGACTACCTGGTGAAGCCTTTCGGCTTCGCCGACGTATGCGACGTGATGGACCTGCGCCTGCCAGCCCGCAGCGAATCGGATGGGCAGCATGCGGCAAACGAGTCGGCGGAGCCCGCCTTCTCTTTGGTATGATGGTGGCGAAGGAACGTAGGCGGGAGCGGCATTGAAGGGAGTAAACCGATGGTAGCAAGGCTTTCGCGTATCGTGCCGCTGCTCATCGTGTTGGCCGTTGTCGCGGGCATCGTGTACCTTGTTGCCGCATGGCGCTACTCGCCGAACCGCGGCAAGGAGATACTCATCAGGCTGTTCACATGGTTGACGGGGGCTCTCTCGGTCGTGTTCCTGCTCATAAGCCTGTATGCGCTGCTTGACGGCAATGCCCTCATCCTTGACTTGGGCGCGAGCTTCCTCGTGGCCGCGCTCATCGGCCTGGGCATAACGCGCATCTGCCGCGCCGTGTTCGTGCGCAATCATCCCGGCTGGAAGCAGAAACCCGTGCGGACGACGCACCCGGACGACCATCCTCGGCGCCCGTTCACGCCGCCGTGGAAGCGGTAGGGAGGACGAGCGAAGGTGCAAAAAAGAAAGCACCCCAAGAGGGGTGCGAAGGATGTCTCGATGGCGGAGAAGCAGGGATTCGAACCCTGGATACCCTTGTGGGGTATACTCACTTAGCAGGCGAGCACCTTCGGCCTCTCGGTCACTTCTCCGCGCTATAATAGGTGCGATTCGCTATGATACCGTGACCATCTCGAACTTGCAAGGAGATTGACCGTGCAAATCACGAGTGATCCTCATAATACCGGGGCGCGTGCTGCGATAGCCGCCCCTGCACGCCGTGCGAGCCATGCCGCTGCAGATGCTCGGGCCGTGCGCCGTCCCGTTGCGGCGCGCCTCATACTGCTGGCATCCGCGCTCGTCTTGGCTGCCGCAGCGCTGCTGGCTGCCGCGCCGGGCGAGGCGTTCGCGAAGTCCTACGACATGACGAAGGTGGACATAACGGCGCAGGCCGAGACGGATGGGTCGCTGCATGCGGTGGAGCAGCGCACGTTCGACTTCAACGGAGACTTCACGGCGGTGTGGTGGACGTTCGAGGGATTGCCTTCGAACGCGGAGCTGAAGGTGAACTCCGTGCGCATGGCGCGCGTGGACGGGGACGGCAACGTGGTGGGCGAGTGGGAGACGCTGCCCGGCGTGCCGTTCGTGCTGGACTGGCGCGATGCGGGAGGCCCCGGAACGGATGCGTACTCGGTCGACGCGCCGAAGAACACGGTGTACGCCTTCTTCGATGTCTCGGATGAGAAGGCGGTTATCGAGCTGGACTACACCGTGGTGAACGGTGTGCAGGCCTACAAGGACGTGGCCGAGGTGAACTGGAAGTACGTCAGCGACCAGTGGGAGGAGTCGTCGGCTGACATCACCATGACGCTGGCGCTGCCGGTGCCGCAGGGCGTGGCGGTGGAGCCCGGCGAGAACGTGCGTGCATGGGGCCATGGCCCGCTCGACGGGTCGTTGGCCATCAATTCGGACGGCAGCGTCACGTACACCGTGCCGAAGGTGAACGCCGGCCAGTACGCCGAGGCGCGCGTGCTGTTCCCCGTGGCGTGGCTCACGAACCTCTCTCCCGATGCGGCGAAGCTCCATGCGGACGAAACGCGCCTCGACAAGGTGCTGGCCGAGGAGGAGGACTGGGCCGACCAAGCCAACCGCAACCGCATGCAGTCGCTGGCCTTCGTCATCGGCTGCGGTGTGCTGTGCGTGCTGCTCATTGCTTGGGCGCTGTGGTCCTACTTCCGCTACGGCAAGGAGCATGCCCCGAGCTTCACCGACGAGTACTGGCGCGACGTTCCCGATCCGCGCGTGCACCCGGCCGTGATCGGCCGCCTGTGGCGCTGGGACCGCGAGAGCCAGGACGACTTCACGGCCACCCTCATGCACCTGTCGCACAGCGGTGCCATCCGCATCGACCGCGGCACGTATCAGGACCAGAAGTCCTTCGGCCGTACCGAGACGGTGGAGGACTACTATCTGACGCGCGTGCCCGCCGTGGCCGACGCGGTGGAGAACCCCATAGACCGGCAGGCGCTCGACCTCCTGTTCGGCACCATTGCCGCCGGTGGAGACTCGCTGTGGTTCGGCACCATCCAGCAGTATGGGAAGGACCACCCCGAGAAGTTCCTGGATGCCATGAAGAGCTGGCAGGGCATCGTGTCGGCCGAGACGAACCGCTGGGACTTCTTCGAGGTCAAAGGCAAGCGCTACCAGGGGTACCTCGTTACGCTCGCCATTCTGGTGGGGGTGGCCGGTCTGGGCATCGGGCTGCTCACGGACAACTTCATCCCGCTCATCTTCATGCTGCCCACGGCCATTGCGCTGGGCGTGATAGGCAACTACATGCCGCGGCGCAGCGTGGAGGGGAACAACCTGGTGGCGAAGTGCAAGGCGCTGCGCAACTGGCTGCGCGACTTCTCGTCGCTCGACGAGCGCCCTCCCACCGACGTGAAGGTGTGGGGCGAGTTCATGGTGTACGCCTACGTGTTCGGCATTGCGAAGCAGGTCATGAGCGAGCTGCAGACGCACGTGCCCGAGCTGTTCGAGCCCGCGGCGGGCACGGCGTACGGTTACGGCTACGTGCCATGGTGGTTCTGGTACGTGCCCACGCACGGCGCCGGCGGCGCGGTCATGCCGGCAGCGGGCGACCTGCTGCACACGGCCGTTTCGAACACCGTGAGCACGGCGCAGGCCGCCATCTCGGGCGCGAGCGGCAACTTCTCCAGCGGCGGCGGCTTCGGCGGCGGTTTCAGCGGCGGCGGAGGCGGCGGCTTCGGCGGAGGAGGCGGCGCCCGGTAGCGAGAGGCGCGATTGCGGGCGGCTGGCGGCGCGGCATATCGTCGGATCTGCGCATCGGCGCATCGAGGCGCTATTGCTGACGGTGCGGCGTGTCGGCGCCCGATCTGCTCACCGTTCCGTCAGTTTACGTAAACCGCATGAGACACCCTCTTGCTCCCGAGCGTGTTAGGGGCAGGAGGTGAATACGTGAGAAGAGAAAAAGAACGTGCCAGCGGGCGCCCCCTCAGGTCGGATGCGTTCATCCGGCAGGCCATGGCCGCCTGGGGCGGCTCGGTCTGGCGGCTCGCCCTGGCGCAGACGGGCTCCAAGGAAGATGCTGAGGACGTCTACCAGGACGTGTTCTTGCGGCTCGCCCAGAACACGACAGAGTTCTCCGGCCAGGAGCACCTGAAAGCCTGGCTCCTGCGCGTGGCCGTCAACCGCTGCCACGACGTGGCTCGCCTGCGCAGCCGCCGTCCGTCGGTGCCCCTCGACAGCATGCCCTTCGAGCCGGTCGATGCGGGCCCGCTCTCGCCCGACGAGGTACGTGCCCTCTGGGAGGCGGTGGGGGAGCTTTCCGAGAGCAAGCGCATCGTCATCCATCTGTATTACCAAGAGGGCTATTCCGGAAAAGAGATCGCGGAGGTGCTCGGCATCGAGCCGTCCACCGTGCGCACGCGCCTGCAAAGGGCGCGCGCACAGCTAAGAACATCTTTGGGAGGTGTCGACTATGACCAGTGCGAACCAGTACAAAGCGATGATGGACCAAGCGGAGCCACCTGCCCATCTGCAGGATGACGTGATGGTGCGCCTCGGCGAGCTGCGCGGGGAGAAGGCTGCCGGACGCGAGGGGACAACGTGCGGGCCGCAGGCGTTCAAAGCTCGCGCCGCGGGAAAGCGCCGAGCGGTGCCTAGGGTGGCGAAGGTGCTGGCCGGTGCGTTGGCTGCCGCGGTTGTGGCGGGCGCCCTGGTCGCCGTGCCCGCACTGTTGCCCGACGTGCCGGGCGACTCGGAAGGCGCGGGTGCCGGGACGCCCGCATCCTCGCTGGCCGAGCAGTTCGGCTTGGCTCTCTACGCGGATGCCGACGAGGGCGGCCAGACGGTGAGCGTTGCCACGGCTGACGAGGGCATTGTGCCGTTCGGCGGCGAAGGGGGGCCGCGGCCGAGCGCTCTCTCGTACCAGTTGAACCTCGCCTGCGTGGGCGAGGGCATCGAATCTGTGACCTACGCCATCGACGGCGAGGATGTGGCGTTCGAGCTGATAGACATGAAGCCGCTGGAAGACGGGACGCTGGTGCCGTCGACGTACACGGCATCGCAGGAATTCACCCTCGACTACGCCGACCAGCAGCCCGAGGATCTGTACCGACTGGTCAAGGTGGATCTGCGCACGCCGGAAGAGCGCGATTGGAGCGCACGCGTCGCTGACGTACTCGCACGTCTGGATGCAGCAACTGATCCCGCTGAAAAGGAGGCGCTGAACAATGAGTTGACCGAGCTCGACAAGGAGCAGGCAGATAGCATCAACGGTGGGTACGAGGCGCTTGGTCAAGATGAGGATGCGCGCTACGCCGCCATGGACGAGCTCTTCTTCGAAGCATCCTGCGAGGCTGCACAGAAGATCGGCCAGGCAACGCTTTCGGCCACCGCCACGTTCACCGACGGCACCACCCTCATGCGCCGGTACCGCATCATGCCCGTCGAGAACTTCGAGCAGGTATTCGCCGACCGTATGGCCGCCAATCGCGAGCAGGGCCGCCCCGACGACGACCCCCGCTTCACCGCCCCCCTTTTCGAGATCACCGAGCTGGCGTAACAAGCTCCAACGCGCAATCAGAAGGGCCCTGGTCGTTGACCGGGGTCCTTCTGCATTCAGACGCCTGCGCATGTTGGCGATCATGTGCTCTGCCCAAGAGCGGGTAGCTGCTGTGTAGCATGCTATAATGAGCAAGTTCGGTGCTTCGTCGCCCGGGCGGCTTCGAAAGATCGGAGAAGCCCATGGATCCCCAAACGATCATTGCGGTATGCGCGCTTCTTACGGTGGTAATCGGAATCGTGAGTTTGGTCAGAAGGGGGTGACGAACGGCCTTGTGCGTGAAAAAGCCGGTAACCCCTGCAAGAGTAAACCGGCTTAAGTAAGGAACAAGTGCTGCCCGAGTCGGCGGGGCACCGTTCGCTTCGGATTGTACCACACTCGCGCAAACGACGCAGGGCTTGGCACATTGCTGTGCATCAACGAAGCCACACTTGCCGACAACGAAAAGAGCCCCGGATTCCGGAGCTCTTCCAAGTTCAAATGGTGCGGGTGAAAGGACTTGAACCTCCATGAGGTTCAAAGGGCGTCTGATTATACGTGATTGGAGATGATTGCGCGCTATTTGAACTGGGATTTCACGTGATGGGATGTGATTACGAGTAAACTTGGAAACGCCCCAATTCCACCCCAATTCCACCCTCGCACCCCCGCTGCACCCCAATTTCCCGAGGACGTCGGTTCCGAACCCCAGCAGGTCAGAGGCAGCATCCGCCCCGGCGCGCCCCGAGCCGTAGGCACCAGGGGCACCGCGTTTATTCAGAAGGAGATATCGTGGAGGGCGCCGAAAGGGGCGGGCGCGGAGCGCCCGGAGGGCGGGCCGCGGCGGACTCTCATCCCTCCGAGCCGTCGGCGAGGCGGTAGAGGCGGCCCCTGGTGAGCCTTTCCGAAGCCACGGCCCCGTCTTCTCTGAGCCGCGCCAGGTCGCTCCTCAGGGTCCTCTCGGGGATCCCGAGGTCGGAGGACATGGCGGCCGCCTTGGAGGCTCCATGCTCCGCCAGATAGGCGAGCACGAGCCTGTCCCGCGCCTCCCTCCGGCTCAGCGGTGGCTCCTGTTCGCCGCAAGGCCCCTTCGCCGGATCGGCGGGAGGCTCCGGAGGGGCTGCGGCGCCTGCCGCATTCCGGCAAGAGTCGTCGGAATCCGGCGAGAATCCGGAAAGGGCCGACGAGGGCTCGGCGGGAATCTGGCAAGAGCCGTTGGAATCCGGCAAGATTCCGGAAGAAATCTGGCAGGAACCGCCAGAATCTGCGGGCATTCCGGCAAGAATCGCCCGTTTCTGGCAAGAATCGCCCGTTTCCGGCAAGAAATCGGCGGGAATCTGGCAAGAGCCGTTGGAATCCGGCAAGATTCCGGCGGGATTCCGGCAAGAGCCGCCCGTTTCCGGCAAGGCTCCAGAAGGGGTCGGCGAGGGTCCGGCGGCGAAGGCGTCCCTTCGATGGAACACGAAGTTCGTCCCGTCCGCCATCCTGACGTACTCGATGCCGATTCCGGCGGCGGCGCAGAGGTCCCGGATCCTGGGGATGCCCGAGGCGAACGACTCGATGTCGCCCGACTTGTAGAGGGTCTGGGCTATGAGCGGGTTGCGGGTGAGCGAGGACCGGCTCACCCCCGACAGGTGGTCGTAGGGGTCCTGCCCCTCGATGAACCACCCGGGGCTGAACACCTCGACGCTGTCGTTGTATATCTCCACCTGGACGCTCGCCGACGACGTCCAGTCGCGGTGCGCGAACGCGTTGATGACCGCCTCCCTCACCGCGTCGGGCGGCAGCTCGGGCACCTCCTCCCGCGGGCCCGGCCCGTCGATGACGAAGCGGCGCCTCGTGTTGGTGAGAATGTAGAGCTGGGCCCTCCTCGCCAGCTGGAACACCGCGCCCCGCTCTTGGTGGAGGTCGAGTATCTCGGTGCGGGCGTGGGTGGCGAGGATGCCCATCTTGAGCCCGACGCCCCGGGACGGGCAGAAGAGCGCCTCCGCGGCGTTCAAGAGCCTGCCTCCGCGCATGAGGCCGAGCCCCTCGAGCGTCTCTCGACCCCCGCGAAGGGAAACCCGATGCGACCGCAGGCGTTGCCCCTCTCGACGAAGCTGCGCAGCTCCCCCTCGTCCACATCCGACACGGGCCGGTCGGAGGCCTGCCCGTCCCAAGGCCGCCGGCGGCAGAACGCCTCGACCGCCATGCGCTGCACCTCGGCGGCGCTCATGAGGACGTCCTCGTCCGAGACGCGCGTGCGGGTAGACGCCCTTGCAGGCGTGAGGCGCATCGTCGCCCGAGAAGGATACGCGGATGCAGGAGCGGCCCTCGCCGTCGCCCAGCGCCTCCACGACGGGGTACACCCGCGGCTCGATGGAGTGCCCTATGGCTTGGCTGGCCTCGCGCAGCGTGGAGTCGGACACTTCTCGGCAAGCATTATCGGAGACTTGCAACCCGAAATCTACTCTGACCTGCTGCGAAGCCAGACTCACATAGCAGGCACCCAGGAGTCGAGGGCTTCGCGACAGGAAAGTCGGACGGCGATCAGACAGCTGAGCGCTCGTTGAGAAGTTCCAGCTTCTCAACGAGCAGCTTCGTCAATCCTTCGTCTTGGATAAGGTCGATGCCGAAGCATTTTCTCCCAGCGTCCTTAAGGGATGCTCCGATATGGTATGCGGTCACGCCGTCGAGGATGAGGAAGCGGTCGTGGAACGATCCCGTGCGGCAGACGGTGAGCTTCGGATACTGCGCGTTGAACACGTCGACGTCGTCCTGCGTGAGTCGGCTGCCCGAGGTGTAGACGGTCACCGCAACGCCGTCCTGCTTCTTCGCAAGGATGTTCAGAGTGCGGACATCGACGTACCCGTCCACGAGGGCGATCTCGCGCTCGGCGCGGCCCACGAGGTCGGCCAGCAGGCTAAACGCGTCGAACATCTGCCCGGCGAAGAAGATCCTCTGCGGCTTCTCGACCTCCCCCTCAAGCAGCCGGAACACCCGGTCGAAACGCTCGTCGGTCGATCTTTTGAGCGCCGCTTGGCTCGCCTCGATGCCGTGCAGCCGTTCGAGCAGCGCGGCGTTCTCAGCGAGGAGGTGCCGCATCGCCACGAACGCCCTCATGATGCTGATGCTGGTCTGCACCGCCACCTCGCTGCGAAGCACGCCGGAGAGCATGGCTATGCCCTGCTCGGTGTAGGCGTAGGGGAGGTAGCGCCGACCGCCCCGGCCCTCTCCGGCGTTTGAGGTTCCAATTTGGCACCTCAAAGCCTCGTCCTCCTCCTTGGTCAGCTGGAAGCGGAAGTCCGCCGGGAACCTGTCGGCGTTGCGCGATGCCGCACGGTTGAGGTTCTTGGTTTCGACCTCGTACAACCATGCGAGATCCCTGTCGAGCATGACCTGCTGTCCGCGGACCGTGTGGATCAGGGGTTCTATGTTGGCGGCATCGGTTGGCGCTATCTGCGCGCTCGATCCGGCTGTTTTGCTCTCAGCGTCAGAATCGCTCATGGCCCCTCGCTTCAAAGGTTTGGATGCTCTTGCGTTCCAAGCATTTTATCATCGATCTGCTTACCAGTCGGATCCTTCTGCTGCTCACTTGGCAGGCCCACATCTCCCTCGCCATCACGGCGAACAGGCGAAGTCGAGGTTCATGTACGCGCCTGGAGCTCCGTCGGGCCCCCTCCACCGGTCGAAGCCCTTGGCGAACGCCTTCACCTTGAAGAAGTAGTTCCTCCGCGTCAAGAACCTCTCCGCGCGGCTTTCGGGGAAGAGGTCGAACCGGATGCCGCTCCTTTTCATGGAGTCGATCTGCGGGGCCGCAGTCAGCTTGGGCTTCGGGTGCACGGGGGGCTTTCTTTCAGGGTTGTTTCTGAAAAAAAAATGCGGCTGAAGGCACGTGCACCCGCAGCCGCTAAAAGCCGTGAGGCTTTTCACAATGCGGTCATTATGAGGCCTTCCCGCCCGCGGCGCAATCCCTCCTAGGGCGACCTCAAAGGACGGCCCTTCTGCCCCGCTCGACGATGGACCGCAAACGCAACCCGGACGCCCGAAGCCCGAAGGCGATCTGCGAACGAGGAAACCACCGGACCATCTAGTTCGCTTTCTGTTTTTTGATAAGAAGATCGATTCGGGGCACTCCCGCCCTCGAGCCGATCGCATAACCCCATCACGGCCGGTCGGAAGTGGGAACGATCGACTCGCCGCACAGAGATCCCCTGGAGTTCTCTGCGTAAAAGTACGTGACCTCAACCCTGTCGCCTGGTTGCACGGAGTCAAGCATAACCGGAAGATACTCCGTATGGGATGAGAAGTCGAAGACGACCTCTCGATCAGCCAAAATCCCGGAATCTTCGTCCATGGCAATCTCGGCCGTCATCTCTTCAGCATCCGCGCTTACGACGGTTCCGGTTCCGCGATGGACAACAGTCGACACTCCCCCGTCATACGAAGAAGCGTCTTCTCCAAGAGGAATGTCCTCCACCTCAAGCATCTCCCTTCCTCCTCGCTCACCGGCACCTCCCCCAGGTTGGCACCCGAACAAAACAGCAGACGCGACGAGGGCGACCGCAAAAGCGGCCGCCCTTGAGTGGATGCGAAGGCTCAACACCATGCGAACGGCTAATAGAGCAGGGTTGCCGTTCGATTGGTCAAACCTGAGTGATAGAAGTTCAGGTAGCGCACGCCGCTGTACCAGCCGTCAGCGACCTGGATGACGCTCAAGCTTTGCCCATCTGATTTCCGGCTCGCCTGGAAATACCCCTCCACGACAACCGCATGTCCAGTCCCACCATAAGACCTAGCATGGAAAAGCGCGGGCTTCTTTCCCTTGGTGGAAAGGCGGCGCTCATGAGGACGTCCTCGTCCGAGGCGCGCGTGCGGGTAGACGCCCTTGCAGGCGTGAGGCGCATCGTCGCCCGAGAAGGATACGCGGATGCAGGAGCGGCCCTCGCCGTCGCCCAGCGCCTCCACGACGGGGTACACCCGCGGCTCGATGGAGTGCCCTATGGCTTGGCTGGCCTCGCGCAGCGTGGAGTCGGACGCCTGCATGCCGCACACTTCCCCGTCGTTGCGCACGCCGAAGAAGAGCTCGCCCCGCTCGTGCTTGTTGAGGATGGCCGCCACGGAAGCCGCCCCCTCCTTGAGCTCGGAGGTCGATCTTTTGTGCTCGGCCGTCTCGCTCTCGGGTCCCAGGTTCATCGCGCATCCCTTCCTCCGTCCGAGGGGCCGTGCCGCCCCGCCCGGCCCCATTGTAACCCACGGCACGGCGTAACCCACGGCCCCCAGGCCTGCCAGATCCACCGGGACGCGCCGCCCCCCCCCTCCCGCACGACCCCCGCCGACGCGGGGAGCGCCGCCTACTCCACGTAGTCGTCGTAGACGGTTATGGATGCCGGTTTCTCAATGATGATCGACCCGACCTCCGCGACCAGGGCCATAAGCCCCTCGATCGAGTCCAGCTCGACCTCCCAATCCTGGACCGTCCTCGGGCAGCCCCACTCCTCGCCATACACGCGCGTCCCGGCGCGCAGGGCGCCGCTGCACGGCGGTTCGTCCGGAGCCGAATTCCGATTGCTTGCGCGTGATATCTCGAACCTCATGCCTTCCACCTCTCTTAGACAGACCGCGGACGGTGCCGCTTCCGCACGGCCTTCGGCGGCCGAGCCGGACGGACGCCCTCCTTCATAGGGCCGACCTGTCGGACGCCGTTCAGTCTAGAACCCGGTCACGCGGCGGGTTTTCCCGGCGCGGGCGCTCCTGAAAAGAAAGCGCGGCTGAAGGCACGTGCGCCCGCAGTCGCTAAAAGCCGCAAGGCTTCTCGCAGCGCGGTCATTGTAGGGCCTTACCTCCCACGGCGCAACTCCCATCTTTTTTCGAAAAACTCAAAGGGCGATCCTCCCGCCTTGTTTTAGAGGGCGTCCGCACGCCTCGCATCTTCGGGCATCCAGACGCCCTTCGGCACCCCTCCTCCAAAACGGCCCCCTTCCCCGGCAGAGAGAGGGCGGCCCGGGCAACGCCAAGGCCGCATCGCTCCTCCCAAAGGCGATCCGGACGCCCGCCCGAATCGCAAGCCCGATCAGCCCCGCTGTCCGTCAGATCGATCGGAACACGAGGCGGAACAGCCATTTCAGCAGCCTGACGATCGCGCGCATGGACACCTCCCTCCCCTCACACGGCCTTCTTCAGCAAGGCGATCCCGTCCCCGGGCGATCCGCCCGGAAGGACGGTCGGCGCCGCCTCCCCGAAGGACGACCCGCTCCCCAGACCCTTGGCGAGGGCGTCGAGGGCCCCGGCCGCCTCCTCGCCCTTGGCCTCGACGTAGTGGACGTATATCTCCATCGTCGTCGCCATCCGCAGGTGCCCCATGTTGTTCTGCACCGCCTTCAGGTCGGCGTTGAGGGCGAACAGGATGGTGGCGTAGGTGTGGCGCAGCTCATGCAGCGTGTAGGCCCCCATCCCGTGGCGCGCGGCGAACCGTCCCCAAGACCGCCTCAAGTTGTCGGGATGCATGAAGCCACCCTTCTGGGACGAGACCACCGGGGTGTCCGGCCCCTGCTCGATGCCGAGCGTCAGCCGGAGGATCCGCGCTTGGCGCTCCTTCCACTCTTTCAGCATCGCCATGAGGAAGGAAGGGGCGAACAGCCTCCTCTCCCTGCCTCCCTTGGGCTTCTCAAGCGAGAGGGTGTCGGAGCTGTAGCTGTTCTCGACGTGAATGATGCCCTTGTCGAAATCCACGTTCTTCCACCGCAGCGCGCATATCTCGCCCCGTCTGAGCCCTGCGAGCAGGGCGAGGTAGAACCCGATGGACGGGGTGCCGACGGGCAGCGCCTCGGCCAGCACCAGCATGAGGCGCACCTGCTCGAAGGAGAGGAAGGACCTCTCCTGCGTATCGTTCTTGGGCCTTTTGACCCCTCTGCAAGGGTTCTTGGCGATGATGTCGTTGATCACCGCGTCCTCGAACACCTGGTTCGCCTTTACGAATATATCGGCTCGACGCGTCCCGGAGGCGGGCCTGCCGCTGACCGTCTCCCCTGCGGCGAGTTTGGAGAGCATGTCCTTGATGTCGTAGGGCCTCACCTCCGTCACATGCATGGCCCCGAGATGGAGGCAGATGTTGTCGACGAGCGACTTGTCCTTGCGCAGCGTCCCGACCGCGACCTCCCCGTCCTGGGCCCGGTAGCCCATCCATTCGTCGCAAAGCTGCCGCACCGTCATGCTGCGGGCGTCGTAGCGGGTCGAGTTCTCGATTTTCTCGCGAAGCTCTCGAAGGCAGCGCTTCTTCTCGGCCTTCGTCCTGGAGGACACCTTCATCGTCTCGCGGATCTTGATAGTCTCGCCGGTCTTGGTGTCGAGCACGACGAACTCGCCGCGGAAGGAGCTCTTCCCGCGGAACTCGCCGGTTCCCTCGCCTATGACCACGTACGCCATCTCCCGCCTCCTCGCTCATCCGCACGTCGGGCAGGGCCTCACTCCATCCCCACAAGACGCTTCGCCTCATCGATCGGAACCCCGCTGTCCCGGGCCGCCTCCTCCACGGTCATTCCTGCGGCCATGCGGCGCCTCAGCTTCATCTTCGGAGCGTTCCTCCTGTTCCGAGCCCTATCCCTGCACGTCTTCGAGCAGTAGTCCCTCTGCTTTCCCCGCTCGTTCGTGCAGTCTATGACCCGGCCGCACTCCTTGCACACCCCGATCGCCTCGTGGGAGTACGCTTGGCCGAATTCATGCCATATCCCCGCGAGAAGGCACTCGACCACGGGCCCGTACGAATCTTCGACGAACCCGAACCGGACGTCGGAGGTGTGGGCCATCGTGCACAGCCTCACGACCGCGCGGGCGCACTCTTCGGCTATGTCGCCGGGAAATCCCTCCGAGGCCAAGGCGTCTATGAACGGACGGTCCTGCTCGCCTCGAGCGAGGGCCGGATAGTAGTCGAAAGTCTCGTACGTGGTCGCCACATGGGCGCCCAGGGAGTCGACGAAAAGCCCGGAGACGACGCGCTCCCCGCCCGTCCCCTGGTAGCTCTCGCCCACGCGCGCAGACCGCACGAGATCGCGGTACGCCCCCTCCCTCCTGCCGGAGAACAGGGAGCAGGAAGCCGTCAGGGAGAAGCCCCTCGCCCCCGTCGCGACGATCACGTGCATGAAGTCGGACACGTCCCCCACGCCCGCCTTTCCGTCGCAAAACGCCTTGAGCCTCAGGACGTGGTTCAGGACGCCGGCCGCCTCCTTCCAGTCCTCGACGCTCTCCCGAATGGCCCCGTCCTCGGGAACCCACCCCCTCGTGCCGAACAAGGGGCCGTGGACGGCGGCGAAAGCCACCACCCGCTCGTCGCTCGACAGGTTGCCGAACTCGTAGAACAGAGGCGCAGGGGCGAGGGAGGGAGAGGGAGGCGCGACCGCGCTCGGCCTGAAGAGGAGGTCGGAGCCCCCTGCGGTGACCGAAAGCTCGAACCCCCCTATCTCGCCCGTGAAGTCATCTTTAGTGAACATCTTCTCTCCTTCGATACGCTATTAACTCTAATTAATAGCGTTTTAACATGACAAATCAAGACTAAAACGCTTAAAAACACAATTTATAGCGTAATTATTTTGGGTCACACTATGAAGGGAAGGCAGGAAGGTCATCGACGAACGGAGGTCACCGTGCCGCAGGACGAGCGTAAGGAAGGCGGTTGCCGCTCAAGGCTCCTCGCCTCATCGAGCCCCTCCCTCCCGCCGTCCCGAAGAAGGGGGCGGGCGTGATGGCGGGCAGGAGGGCCGCGGGCCAGGAGGCCCCCGAAAGCCCCTGCATGGCCTACTTGGAGGGATACCCTCCCATGCTCACGCCCAAGCAGGTTTCCTCCGTCCTCCAGATATGCGAGCGCACCATCCGGTTCATGTGCAGGTCGGGGGAGTTCGAGCACTCGGCGAAGGTCGGCACGGCGTGGAGGATACCCAAGGCGTCGGTCGCCGCCTTCATCGAGAGGGGCGGTGTCGGGCGCATCGACTACGTGGGGCGCCGGAGCGGGACGGGCCGGCGATGAGGGCGAGCATGCGCGACCTGCGCGCGATCTTCTCGGACATGCCGGACATGCTCGACCCCTCCCTGGCGGCGAGGGCCCTCTGCATATCCGACAACTCGATGCGGTCCCTTTGCCGCTCCCAGGTGAGGCACTTGCGAGTCGGAAAGCTCATTCGCATTCCGAAGCAATGGCTTATAGAGGACCTCTGCGCGATGCAGGGGAAAGCCGAGGATGCCCGCGGGCATGCTCCGTACGTAGGAGGGCGCTCATGAAGATGCTCACGAAACAGCAGGCAAAAGACGTGCTCGGGGTCGGGACGACGGTGTTCAGCGAGTACTGCAACCGGCACATCGACCCCATCCCCTTCGCCTACGACCCCCTACACCCCAAGATCCTGCGCGTGTCCGAGCGCGACCTGTGGGACTGGATAAAGCGGAACTTCTGCCTCGTGAACCCTCCGACGGACGGCGACGGCCGTGAGGGATCGTGACTACCTGACGCTGCACGCCTGGATGTGGTCGAAGTCGGGCCTCGGCCTCAAGCTCGGCAGCGTCGAGCTGTGCCTCTACGCGCGCATCTACGCGTTCAGCAGGCGCGGGGCGGGCGTCTACTACGAGACGCAGGAGGCCGCCGCGCACGCCTTCGAGGTGTCCGTGCGCCAGGTGCAGCGCGCCATCAAATCGCTCTCGGAGTCCGGACTCGTCGTCGAGGTGGGCAGGTACCGCCTCGGCAACAACCGGGACTCCCGCCGCTTCAAGGTGTCCCAAGCCCGCATCGACGAGGCGGTCAGGTCGTTCGACGCGGAGGCGGCGGCGCGCGCCCTTTCGGGCGACGGAATGTCGCGCGAGGCCCTGCCCGACGAAACGTCGCCCGACCGCCGGACGGAACGTCGCGCTTCGGGCGACGGAATGTCCGGGGAGGCCGCCGTTCGGGCGACGGAATGTCGCCCTGAAAGGATGAAGGGAAGTTATGGGGAAAGGGAGCATCCATCCAAACCATCCCCGGCAGAGGCGCGGGACGCGGTGGGCGAAGAGGTCGCGGAGGCCGTGGAGCGCCTCATGGGGGCGTCGATCAACCGCCGCGCCTCGTTCGAGGAGGTGGCCGCGGCCTACGCGAGGGCCCTCGCGCGCGGATATTCCCCCGAGTCGATCGAGGAGGGCTACCGGCGCTACACGGCGAGGTACCGCCGGGACAACCCGGAGACCGCCCGGTACGCCATGCGGCTCGACAACTGGCTTTCGAGGCCGGACGGGCTCTCCTTCGACCTGCCAGCCAAGCGGTGCGGGAAGAGGCGGCCGTCGCCGGAGGAGGATCGGAGGGCCGAGCGAGAGCGGTTCGAGCAGAGGCTCATGGACGGAAACCCCGAGTACCGGGAGCTGAAGGAACTGGTCGGACGCCTCTACCCGGAGATGGGATGGGAGAAGCTGAACGGCAACGCCGAGGAGGCGGCCCGCATGGAGAGCGAGATAGAGAAAGCGTCGGCCCGCATGGCGGAGATCGAGGCCTCGAGCCCCGGCGCATAGGAAGGAGGAAGGAGGAGGGACGATGGACGACCTGGGAGACGATTCGGTCCAAGCGGCGGCCCGGGCATCCCGCGAGACGTTCGAGATGTGGCAGCGCGTCTCGAGGCGCGACGCGCGGAGGGGCGCCGTCGAGATGGCCGACGGGCTGCGCCGGGGTCTCGAGAGCCCCGAGGGGGAGGTGCGCGCTATCGATCCCGGGGAGGCGCGCGCCGCCCGAGGCGGCGGGGAGGGCGCGCAAGGGTGGAGGCGCGTCACGATGGACCCCCGGGACCGCGAGGGGATCGAATCGCGCCTCGCGGCGGCCGGAGTGGAGATGGAGCTGTACGAGCGCTGGGACGGCGACGTGGACGTGCTGTTCCGCGCGCCCGACGAGGAGGCGGTCAAGTCGGCGCTCGCCGGAATCATCTCGGAGGAGGCGCTGCGGGACGAGCGCCAAGCGGCGCGGGACCCGCTGGAGAAGCAGGTGGCCGAGGCGGTCGCCGCGGAGGAGTCCCGCGAGGCGGGCCGCACCGCGTCGAAGAGCCGCGAGATGTCGCAGGGGATCGAGCGATGATGGGCACTCGGGGAAAGACGGCCAGGGCGGCCGTCGCCGGAGGGGTGGCCGCGTCGGCGTCGGCGCTCGCCGCCAACAAGCTGGCGTGGGCCGCCGCGCAGTCCTCCCAGCCGTACCCGCTCGCACTGTCCCAGGCGCTCGCCGCCCTGCCCG
>OLND01002068.1_pt1 | contig 18984 bp, 16 predicted proteins | sample 1672031 | NCBI WGS metagenome assembly OLND01 (sample SAMEA3136638, study PRJEB25190) | human gut metagenome | biome: human gut; feature: human-associated habitat; material: faeces | place: Austria | collected 2013 | reverse complement strand
AAAACACAGATCATCCAGGATGTTCGACGCGGCATGGTTAGAAATACCGGATTTTGCGATCAGAATGTCGCTGCCGGCTGTATTCTGGAACTTCGTATTTTCTGACATCTCCATCATAAAACATCGTCCATTCCGGCTTCAGAAATCCGGCAGTTATTTTTGGGAGAGGGTACATGCCGGATAAACTTGTGAAACATGCCGCGACAGTGTACAATAGAGGTAATTAACGCAGAACGGAGAAGATGCAGTTTGAAATTTATACATATCGCAGACGTACATCTCGGGGTAATGCCGGATCAGGGAAAGCCGTGGAGTGAGCAGCGGGCGCGGCAGATCTGGGATTCTTTTGCAGATGTGATCGGGGTGGCAAAAAGAGAAAAACCGGAGTTTCTGTTTGTGACGGGGGATCTTTTCCACGCACAGCCGCTCAAAAAGGAGGTGCGGGAGGTCAGCCGCCTTTTCGGAGAGATTCCGGACACACAGGTTCTTTTGATTGCCGGCAATCATGATTATCTCAGGGAAAAGTCGTATTACCTCGCGGATTTGTGGCCGGACAACGTGACGGTATTTAAGAAAGAGGAAGCGGAAGCAGTCGATTTTCCGGAATACAACACGACCGTATACGGGCTAAGCTACTGGCACAGGGAGATCCGTGACAGACGGTATGATGATCTGCGCCCTGTAAACCGCAGCAGGTGCAACATCCTGCTGGCGCATGGCGGCGATGAGCGCCATATTCCGTTTTCGGCGGAGCGGATATTACAGAACGGATTTGATTATATTGCGGCGGGACACATTCACAGGAGCGGCTGGCTCATGCCGCACAAGGCGGTAATGGCGGGAAGCCTGGAGCCGACAGACTGCAACGACACCGGGCCGCACGGATACTGGATGGGAACGTTCGGTGCAGCGGGGGCAGATGTGTATTTTTATCCGCTGCGCCATTGCGAATATTGTCATGAGATGTATCAGGCAGACCGGAACACGACAGACCGTATGCTGTGGGACTGGGCAAAGGAGCTGTTGGAGCAGAGACCGGAGTATCAGTATTTCCGTCTGTATATCAAAGGGAAAAAAGATCCGGAGTATTCCTTTGATGTGCAGGAGATCGGGAAGCTCGACCGGATTGTGGATATTACAGACCAGACGGTGCCGGATTACGATTACGGGAAGCTGCTGGAGGAGCATGCGGATTCGATACTTGGGGAATACATACGCAGTATGCGAAAAAAAGAGCCGGGTGTCTGCACCGCAAAGGCACTGGAGTACGGTGTGAATGCGCTGCTCGGCTATGACTGCTGACGGAATGCCTGAAGTATGACAAAGAGCAAAGGATGGGACAGACATGCAGATTGACAGAGCCGCAATTTTCCGCTTTGGAAAGCTGGCAGATAAAACCGTGGATTTTGTTCCGGGGATCAACATTATATATGGAAAAAACGAAGCCGGTAAGACGACGCTGCACGCGTTTCTGACCGCGATGCTGTTCGGGCTGGAAAAAGGCCGGGGACGGGCAAAGGGGACGGAGGGCTATCTGCGCTATGAGCCGTGGCATGCACCGTCCTATTACAGCGGTGCGCTGCAGTTTAGCGTCGGAGGCAGACCGTTTTATCTGGAACGCAATTTTTACCATAAAGAACCGAGAGCACGCCTCTGCAACCTGGCGGACGGGGAGGAACTGTCCGTCGCGTACGGAGATCTTGGAATGCTTTTAGGCGGGGTCACCCGGGAGGCGTATGAGAACACCTGTGACATTCCGCAGTGCCGGGCGGTGACGGGAGCAGAGCTGACCGGGCTTCTGGCAGAGTATCTTTCCGATATGTCGGACGGGGGCAATGCGGGAATCCGCGTGACGCGTGCGGTGGAAAAACTGGAGCAGAAAAAGAGAAGCCTGCAGTCGCAGATCAAAAGTGAACAGGAGAAGCGGGAACAACAGCTGCAGCAGCTTACTGTGGAGCGGCGCATGCTCGAGGAGGACTGCGGCAGGCTTCGTGAGCAGATCGAGAAGGCGGCAGCGGATATGCGGGCGTATGCCAGGATGCACCCGCAGGTGAGAGACGGACAGCGACCGGAAGATGCCCGAACTGCGGAAAATGCGGGGACTGCGTCAGACAGGGAAAGGAGAGCTGACGGAAACGGTTTTCCTGTGAGAAGTCTTTTTCTGGGACTGGCGGCAGCAGTGGGACTGGCAGGAAATGCATGGTGGTATCACCGCGCGGGTTATGCGCCGGAGCTGTTTGCGGCGGCGGAAGGCGTTCTTGCCATTCTGCTCGGCATCGGAGTGGCAGGCATACTGCGCCATAGGAGCGCGGGGCAGGCGCGTGCAGGAGAAAATGGGAAGGAGACGACGGAGGCGCCAGAGAGCGCGGCAGCGGAGGACGCGGTGCGCATCCGGCTTGCGGAGTCGGAAAAGCAGAGCAGACGCCTGCTTGCAGGGTTGGAGGAAACACTCGCGGAGAAGGAAACGAGACGATGCAATCTGGCGGAACAGCTGGAAGTATGCAGCGGAGCGGGCGCACGGGAGAGAGAACTCCAGCTGGAACTTGATGCCGTCGAGATGGCAAAAAATGAGATCATCCGCCTGTCAAGGGAATACGGGGACGAGCGGAGAGATGAGATCAACAGTGTGGTATCCAGATATGTCTCTGCGATTACAGAGGGAAAATACGATCTGGCGGAAGTGGACGAAACGGGAAAGCTCCGCGTGCAGACGGAGGGAAGAGAGGTTTTGCCGGAGGCGCTCAGCAGAGGAACGCTGGAACAGTTCTATTTTGCGTTCCGCATGGCAGTCGGAAGCATTGTGACACAGGAAGAACCGCTGCCGCTGCTTCTGGATGAAACCTTTGCAATGTATGACGATGCCCGTCTGCGGCAGACGCTGCGGCTGCTGGCGGCGAACGGGACGCAGACGATCCTGTTTACCTGCCAGAGACGGGAGCAGAAGCTGTTGGAGGAACTGGGAATCGCATATCACATGATAGAGTTATAGTACCGTTTACGTTGTAGGCAAAGAGGGGCAGGACGGCACAGCGTGACACGCGAGAAAAGGGCAGGGAGGAATACGGTGGCGGCAAAGAAAAAGAAGAAAAAATATCGGGGATTCTGGATATTTGTCAAAGTACAGTTTGTCCTTTCCCTGCTGGTGCTCGGCGGGCTGGGCTACTATGTCCTTGGCGGATATGCCTCAGAGGTGAGCAGCATCCGCAAGGAAGCGGACAGTCTGGTACGGAATTCGACGGAGGAGACGTTCCGGAGGTACCGCACAAGCGTTGTGTATGCGGCTGACGGCAGTGTGATATCCAGGCTTAATGACCAGGGAGCGTCCTATTATCTAAAGCGCGACGAGATACCGCAGCCCGTGATCGATGCGGTGGTCTGTATGGAGGATCAGCGTTTTTACCAGCACAGAGGCGTGGATTTCAGAGCGCTTGTGCGCGCGGCAAAATCACTGCTTGAAAACCGGAAGATCACGCAGGGGGGAAGCACGATTACAATGCAGCTTGCCAGAAATGTATTTCTGACGCAGGAGAAGACCTGGCAGCGCAAGGTGGAAGAGATTTTTATTGCACAGAATCTGGAGAAAAAATATACCAAGGATCAGATTCTGGAATTTTATCTGAATAATATTTACTATGGCAACGGGTATTATGGAATCGGAGCAGCAGGCAGCGGCTATTTCGACAGTGAGGTCGGGGATCTGGATCTTTCGCAGATTGCTTTTTTATGTGCGGTTCCCAACAATCCTACCGTGTATGATCCGGTTACCCATATGGATCATGCAGTCGAGCGGCGCGACCGGATTCTGGGCAAAATGCGGGATGACGGCAAGATTACACAGATGGCATATGCGGCGGCGGTAGCGGAGAACATTACCTTAAAGCGGCCGGAGGCGATGGAAAAAAATAATTACGTGGAAACGTACGCCTATTACTGTGCGACCCGTGCTCTGATGGAGCAGGAAGGGTTTGTGTTCCGATATCAGTTTGCAACGGAGGACGAGAGGGAGGCTTACGAGCAGGCTTACAGCGAATCCTACAGCGAGTGCCAGAAGCAGCTGTACACGGAGGGCTATCAGATTTATACGTCCTTTGACCTGCAGCTTCAGGAGGAACTGCAGGCGGCAGTTGACGATACCTTATCCGGTTTTACGGAGAAAAATGACGAGGGTGTTTATGATCTGCAGGGGGCGGCAGTCTGCATTGACAACGATAACGGCTACGTGCGCGCGATGGTGGGCGGCAGGGAGCAGGATTTTGACGGATACACGTTAAACCGCGCCTACCAGAGCTACCGTCAGCCGGGAAGTGCGATTAAGCCGCTCACGGTATACACGCCGTCGTTCGAGCGGAATTATACGCCGGAGAGCATTGTTGTGGATGAACCGGTGGAAGACGGACCGAAAAATGCGAACGGTACCTACCTTGGAAATGTGACGGTGCGCACCGCAGTCGAAAAATCAATCAATACCATTGCGTGGAAGCTCTATGAAGAACTGACGCCGCAGGTCGGTCTGTCCTATCTTGAGAATATGCATTTTTCCAGATTGGATGCGGCGGATTATGTACCGGCGACAGCGCTGGGCGGTTTTACCAACGGTGTGTCGCCTCTGGAGATGGCAGCCGGATATGCGGCGCTCGCCAATGACGGAATGTACCGCGAGCCGACCTGTATTATGCGGATTACGGATGACACTGGAGCGGAAGTGTATCTCGCTGCACAGGAGGGACAGGAAGTCTACCGGCAGAATGCGGCACGGATGATGACAGACGTTTTAAAGGGTGTATTTATCAACGGTACGGGGCGCGGACTGGGACTTTCAGATATGCCGTGCGCCGGAAAGACGGGAACGACCAACGACCACAAGGACGGCTGGCTGGTCGGCTATACGAGATACTACACGACCAGCGTATGGGTTGGATACGATATGCCAAAAGAGATGGACAGCCTGATGGGTAATACCTATCCGGGAAAAATCTGGCAGACATTTATGGAGCAGGCGCATGAGGGACTGGAATGGCTGGATTTTCTGCCCTATACGCAGATTCCGGATGCTTCTTCCGGGGAGATGGAAGCAGAGGATGCAGCGACGGATGAGGGAAATGCACAGGGGGAAACGCCGGCGGAGAATGGAGACACACCGCAGGAGAATGTGACGGATACACAGGACACGCCACAGGGAAGTGCGACGGATGTTCCGTCATCTTCACAGGAAAACGGGCAGGGGATATCGGATACGCCGGATGCCACACAGGAACAGCCGTCAGACGCTTCACAGCAGAATACAACAGGAACGTCACAGGAAAATGCATCCGACGCAGCGCAGGAAAATGCAGCGCAGTCATCCGGGGAGAACGCTTCGGATACGCCGCAGGAGACAGCGCCCGGGGCACCTTAAGAGAATACACCTTAACATTGACAGATAAGACTGGAAACGTTATCATAAGCATGGGTAAAGGCATCGGCAGAGTACATAACGGACAGAAAACGATGCAAGGATACAAATAGGGAACAGGAGAATGGAAGCATGAAAAAATATGCATTTGGAGTTGACGTAGGGGGAACGACCTGCAAGATCGGATTTTTTGAGACGGATGGAAAGCTCATTGACAAATGGGAGATCAAGACGAATAAGGAAAACGGCGGAGCATCGATTCTGTCGGATGTGGCTCAGGCGATTGAGGGAAAGCTGACAGAAAAGGGAATCTCCAGGAACGATGTGCAGGGAATCGGTGTCGGTGTGCCGGGACCGGTAAAAAATGACGGTGTGGTACACCGCTGCGTGAACGTCGGCTGGGGTGTTGTAAATGTAGAAAAAGAACTTGGAGATCTGACCGGACTGAAGGTGAAGGCAGGAAATGATGCAAACGTGGCGGCACTCGGCGAGATGTGGCAGGGTGCGGCAAAAGGCTGCAGAGATGTCATCATGGTAACGCTGGGAACCGGAGTCGGCGGCGGCATTATTGTCGACGGAAAAGTTGTAGCTGGATTTGACGGAGCCGGTGGCGAGATTGGTCATATTACAGTGAATGCACACGAGAAGGAGCAGTGTAACTGCGGACAGTACGGCTGTCTGGAGCAGTATGCGTCTGCAACCGGAGTTGTGCGTGTGGCGAAGCGTACCCTCGAGAAGGCATCCGAAGATACTGCGCTTAGAAAACATGCAGATCTGACCGCAAAGGACGTATTTGACGAAGCCAAAGCGGGTGATAAAGTGGCGCTTGAAGTTGTCGATGAGGTATGTGGCATTTTAGGAGCAGCACTTTCCAATATCGCATGTGTTGTGAATCCGGAGGTCATCGTAATCGGTGGAGGCGTCTCCAAAGCCGGTGATATTCTCACGGATGCAGTGAAGAAGCACTTTGTTGCCACTTCATTCCACGCATGCGCCAACACAAAGTTCGTACTTGCGGGACTCGGGAATGACGCCGGAATGTACGGCTGCGTAGAGATGCTCTTAGATTAAAAAGGGCTTTCGCCCGCGTGCATCGCACTATAAACGGGATACGTTTTATTATGGGAAGCAGAGACTATCACGTTCCAGATGCAACCGGAGGCGGCAATTCTAAGCGCAAAATCCGGTATTTCTAACCATGCCGCGTCGAACATCCTTGATCATCTGTGTTTTTCCAAGTTTGGAACATTCCACGTGGTGTGTCCGCAAACCGCAGACAATTTAAGGACTTTTGTGTGTGCCCCTTGTTGGCACCACTGAACACAACATAACCGCGCGAAGCCGATGTCTGAGTTATCATCTGCCTTGTTTTCAATAGCAGATGATAACGAGTTTCGGTTCGCGCGGTTTTATATTGTCTGTGAAGCGGTGCCACTAGGGGCACCAGAAAGTCCGCTCATTGTCTGTGTTTTGTCGGACACGCCCCGGGGACTGTCCAAACGTGGAAAGACACAGAACCCGATGTCCGACGCGGCACGGAAGAAATCCTCGGATTTTGCTTCAAAGAATTGCCGCCTCTGGTTGCATTCTGGAACTTCATATTCTCCAATATTCTTATAATAAAACATATCCCGTTTTAAAGTGCAAAGCGCGGGGGCGGCAGTCCTTTTTATAGCGCTGCCTACGCTTCTACGGCGCGTTTGCGGACTTCCGCAAGTGCATGTGATACCGGCGGAATGCAGATAATAATCAAGGTGATGATTGCCTCCGGAACAAGGTAGGATGCCTGATAGCCGGCAGAATATGCCAGCGGGCTCATGCCTTCCGGGGCGTATGCTGCGAAAAATACAACGCCGGAGATCGTTGCAAATACAAAACGTCCGATAACGCCAACGATATATCCGATCTGAAGTCCCCACTTTTTCTTATTGAAGAAGCCGGCAAGACCCAGAGCACCGAATGCCAGCGGGTAGTCCAAGAGCATCTGCGGGATTGTGTAGAAAATCGGCTCCAGTACGAACTGCACCAGGCCGTAAGCCACTGCGGTCATAATGCCGACATACGGACCATACCAGTAAGCGATCAGAACGATGAAAAGCATGGACAGCAGAGTGACGGAACCACCCATTGGCATGTCGAACAGCTTGATCATCGAACACACAACGGCCAGCGCGATCGCAACAGCAGAGTAGACGAGCTGTTTTGTGGTCAGTGCGGACTTGTGCGTGGCATTCTTGTGGCGCACGATAGCTGCAACAATCAGAAGAAGGGCGATGACTGCGATGACGATTGCAATACCGACAGTGGTCAGATGGACGGAACCATCACCCCAGCCGCCTTCCGGTGTAGCAAAAAAGTTATTCATAAAAAAATCCTCCTTGGTGAATATGTAGCCAGGAGGATTTGTCTGCGTTATTGCAAAAAGCTTCCTTACGCCGGTATTATCCGGTTCAAGTAATAAGGGTCGATGAACGATCATCTCTCAGCAGAATCTGCACCCCTAGCGTTTTCATATTCGATATTATTATAACGAACTTTACTATAACGATTCTATTTGGAATTGTCAAGTACGATTGTGTTCTTCTCCAGTTCTTCTGTGAGCGGCGCAATCTGTGTGAGCAGATTGGTCATGTCCTCGAAGAGGGAACTCTTGGTGGTTCCGAGATCATTGGCGTGATTGATATGCTCCATAACAGCGTCAAACTGCCGTTCCTCAAGGCTGAAGGACTGGCTGACTTCGTCCAGCTTCTGCTCTGCGGCGGACATGGCGGTTGTAATCTGCTGGTGTACAGTGTCCGCACCGCCGGCAGCGGTTGTGATCTGATCGAACACTTCATACGTGGAATCAACATTTTCCATACTCTGGTTCAAGGCGTCCTGCGAGGTGGAAATACTGGTATTCAGGTTGGCGGTGCCCTGCTCGACGTCGCCGATGCTGATATCTACCGTGCTGACAAGACTCTTGATCTCACTCGCAAGATTTTTGACCTCCTCGGCAACGACCGCAAAGCCTTTTCCCTGCTCTCCGGCGCGGGCAGCCTCAATCGAAGCATTCAGGGCAAGCATGTTTGTCTGGTTGGCAATTGAGATGATCTGTGCCATGCAGTCCTTGATCTTCTGAACGGAAACCTGGAAATCGGAAAAGGTGTTCTGCATTTCCAAAAAGCGCTCCTGCACTTCTTTGGAGCTGTCTTTCAATCCGTCAACACGCTGCTGTGCAAGACCGACAGAGCTGGCAATGTCAGATTTGACGGAAGCAAATTCACCGGAAGCCCTGTCCACATCGCCGAACAGCTCATGAAAGGAATCCAGCTTTTCGCGGAGCGCGGCATTTTCGTCCAGAACGAGCTGGAATGCCTGTGTGATGGACTGCAGTTCATCTAAAGAGTGCACTTCGCTGGTGGAGAGCTGCTTCTGGTAATCTAACAGGCAGTCCGCAATATGCGCAACGGGATGAAGATCTAAGCGGCTGGTGGACGTGGCTGGTGCAGCCGCTGCATTCTTTGGTGCTTTTAATGAAAACATGGAAATCCTCCTCTTTCTATCACAGATTATTCAAATACGACACAGGTCATGGTCTGGTTGACGAACTGCTGATTATAATGTTCTCCGAATCCAATCAGACCGGCGTGCTCACCGAGTGTGGACATGGTTTTCAGATAATCTTCCATATGGTGTTCCTGTGAGAACAGAAGGTAACGGAAAACACAGTTGATGGAGAAAACGCCGGAAATATGGTTGAAATCGCGGCGGATGCGCTGCAGCGTCTCATCCAGAATCTCGTTGTAATCCTGTTCTTCCAGAAGAACGAGCACATCGGAATCATTGACCTGTCTGTAACAGCAGAGACCATTCCCGGATACTTCCTTTAAGGAAATAATACAGATGTCCTGTCCGTTCATTTTGCCGAGCGGATTGTGGAAAGTCTGGTTGATGATATTGCTCTCGCTGATATGTAAGGCGTCCATATAAGCCTGCTTGGAAGATTTGCCGTTTAACTCGCCGACATAGTATCTGCTGCGGTCGGTATTGGAAGCGATGAAGCGGTAGCCCGGCATCGGTTTGTAGAGATTCTCCTTGTAGACGGCAACTTTTCCTTCGTTGTTTTTCACAAAAGCGTAGACATCGGCGTCTTCATAGACCGTTCCGTTGACAGAGACTTTTCCACCGTCCCCGGTGCCGCCGACAAGCGGAATTCCAGCCTTGCCGAGAATGCTGTGGATCGTGGTCAGCACACAGGCGTCATTTCCGGTACACAGGTCAATACAGACGGTATCTTTCGAACTTGCGTGGACGTTTTTTAAATCCTGTTCCATGCGTTCGATATATTTGACCGGCATGGTGGATGCCTGCTCCAAAACGTTGGCAACAGCGGTGACATTGTCATAAAAAGCAACCAGACCGACTCCCTTTTCGACGACCCTGGTACTGTAACTCATGCCGATACAGCCAATGCTCGGGACTCCCGGGAAAAGGGACTCCAGTTCTGTAACGTGTGCCTCAAACTGGTCTGCGTTGGACATCAGGATAAGAAGTCCCGGAGCGTGAACGCCCTGTGCAGCTTCTTTTAAGTTTCCTGTCTGGCTCATTCCAAAATATTGTTTCATCAGCGAACTCCTCCCACATCTTATTACAAATATTGTAAGCAATTTTGCATGATATTTCAACGCATTAACGCAATTTTAGCAAAACGTTTCCAAAAAATACCTTGACAATCAAACAGGACAGACATATACTTTGAAAAGCAAATAATTTGATTATCAAAATATTTGAAAAGCAAATAATTAAAAGGAACAGGGAAAAGGAGAAGAAACATGTTAGAGAAGATGAGACCGATCATTGCGGAGCAGTTAAACGTACAGGAGTCTGAGATTAAAGAGAACACAAAGTTAAAGGAAGATCTGGGTGCGGATTCGCTGGATCTGTTTGAACTTGTCATGGCGCTGGAGGAGGAATTCGGCGTGGAGATTCCGTCGGAGGATCTGGAATCGATCGTGACGGTCGGAGATGTGATCACATATTTGAAGAACCGCGGGGTTACAGCATAGGCGAAGACAGCAGCCGGGACATACCGGTGTTTAAGGGTAAGAAAACAGACCGGCAGGAAGAAAAGAGGAGAAGCATGGAAACAAGGGTAAGCAGATTGCTTGGAACAAAATATCCGGTCATTCAGGGTGGTATGGCATGGGTGGCGGAATCTCACCTGGCGGCAGCAGTGTCGAACGCGGGTGGACTCGGAATCATCGGGGCGGCAAGCGCGCCGCCGGAAGTGGTAAGAGAACAGATCCGTGAGGTAAAGGCGCGGACAGACCGTCCGTTTGGCGTGAACGTCATGCTGCTCAATCCAAACGCGCCGGAAGTGGCGAAGATTGTCATAGAAGAGAAAGTGCCGGTTGTCACAACCGGTGCGGGAAGTCCGGCAAAGTTCATGGAGGCATGGAAGCAGGCGGGCGTGGTGGTCATCCCGGTCGTGGCGAGCGTTGCCATGGCGAAGATGATGGAGCGTGCTGGCGCGGACGCTGTGATTGCAGAGGGAATGGAGTCCGGCGGACATATCGGTGCGCAGACGACGATGACGCTGGTGCCGCAGGTGGCGGATGCTGTGTCGGTTCCGGTCATTGCAGCGGGCGGTATCGCGGACGGAAGAGGGATCGCAGCCTCCTTTATGCTTGGCGCAGAGGGGGTACAGATGGGAACCCGGTTTGTCGTGGCGAAGGAGTCTATTGTACATGAAAATTACAAGGAACGGATCGTAAAGGCGCGCGACATTGATTCCGAGGTTACAGGCATGAGCACCGGACATCCGATCCGGGTTCTGCGCAATGCGATGAGCCGCGAATATTTAAAACTCGAAAAAGAGGGCGCCGGATTTGAGGAACTGGAGCAGCTGACGCTTGGCTCCTTGCGAAAGGCAGTGATGGACGGGGATGTGGTGCACGGCAGCCTGATGGCAGGACAGTGCGCGGGACTTGTGAAAAAAGAACAGACCTGTCAGGAGATGATAGAGGAACTGATGGCGCAGACCGCGGGGCTTTTAGGTGACGGAGATTTTTGGGAAAAGAAGAGCGTCTTCTTGGGACGCACATCGGATAAGGGAGAATGACATGGGAAAGACAGCATTTTTGTTCCCGGGACAGGGAGCACAGTACATCGGTATGGGCAGAGATTTTTACGAGCAGATTCCCGTGAGCAGGGACGTGTTTGCGGCGGCATCCGAGGCGTCCGGTCTGGATATTGCGGCGCTCTGCTTTGAAGAAAATGAGAAAATAAATATCACCGAATACACACAGATTGGCATGCTGACCGTGGAGGCGGCGATCCTTCAGGCGTTGCTTGCAGAAGGAAGAACACCGGATGTGGCGGCAGGATTAAGTCTCGGAGAGTACGGGGCACTGCTGGCAAGCGGCGTGATGGAGCAGAGGGATGCGTTTGCGCTTGTGAGAAAGCGCGGCATCTACATGCAGGAGGCGGTGCCGGCCGGCGGCGCGATGGCGGCGGTGTTGGGACTGGATGCGGAAAAAATAGAGAAGATCTGTGGACAGACTGCTGGCACGGTATCCATTGCGAATTACAACTGCCCGGGACAGATCGTGATCACCGGGGAGGAAGCGGCAGTTGCCGCGGCAGGCGAACAGTGCAAAGGGAGCGGTGCGAAGCGTGTGGTGCCGCTTAAGGTCAGCGGACCGTTTCACTCGCCCATGCTAAAAGAGGCGGGAGAAAAGCTGGGAGAGGCGCTTGCGGCGGTAACACTCCGGGAGATAAAGCTGCCGTATCTGGCGAATGTGACGGCGGACTATGTCCGGGAGGCGGAGGCTGTGAAGCCACTGCTGAAACAGCAGGTGTGTGCACCGGTACGCTGGCAGCAGTCCGTGGAGCGTCTGCTTGCGGATGGTGTGGATACGTTTGTGGAGATCGGCCCGGGTCATACACTGAGCGGATTTATGAAAAAGATCTTAAAGCAGGCCGAAGTCCCGGCAGATACTGTACAGGTATACAATGTGGAAACCATGGATGACTTCAAGGAATATATGTCAAAGTAGAGGAGAGAGTCAGATGCTGGAAGGAAAGGTAGCGCTTGTGACCGGAGCGGGAAGAGGGATCGGCGTAGCGATCGCAGAAACACTTGCAAGGGAAGGTGCGTTTGTTGTCGTGAATTACCGCGGATCGGGACAGGCGGCACAGGAACTGGCGGAGAAAATCGGCGGAGTCGCCATGCAGTGCGATGTGGCGGATTTTGAAGCCTGCGAAAACATGATCAAAACGATGATAGAGACGTATGGGCATCTCGATATTTTAGTCAACAACGCCGGAATCACAAGGGACGGTCTGCTGATGAAGATGAGCGAGGCGGATTTTGAAGCGGTTCTTTCGACAAATCTGAAGGGAACATTTCATACGATACGGCACGCGTCCCGCTATTTTTTAAAACAGCGCTATGGAAGAATTGTCAATATTTCGTCCGTGTCCGGTGTGATGGGGAATGCCGGGCAGGCAAATTACAGTGCAAGCAAGGCGGGGGTGATCGGACTGACGAAAAGTGTGGCAAGGGAACTGGCGTCGCGGGGGATCACCTGCAATGCGGTGGCACCCGGTTTTATTGAGACCGATATGACGGATGCCATGACAGAGAGCGCAAAGGAAGCCGTTCAAAAACAGATTCCGCTGGGGAGATGCGGAAATACAAAGGATGTGGCAGAACTTGTGACATTTCTGGCATCAGACAAGGCCGCGTATATCACCGGTCAGGTGATCTCTGTGGACGGCGGCATGTGTATGTAAGGGAGTAGTAACTGAAAGAAAGTGAGGCAGGTATGAGAAGACGGGTCGTAGTAACCGGAATGGGCGTGATAACGCCGATCGGGAACTCTGTAGAAGAATTTTGGAATGCGGTGCGGGAAGAAAAGACAGGATTTGGGGAAATCACGCATTTTGACGCATCTGGATATAAATGCCATCTGGCAGCGGAAGTAAAGAATTTTGACGGGAAAAATTATATGGATCCCAAGGCGGCAAAACGCATGGAACTGTTTTGCCAGTATGCGGTGGCGGCAACGAAAGAGGCCATCGCGGATGCCGGACTTGAGATGGAGAAGGAAGACCCGTATCTGGTGGGAACAGCGATCGGAAGCGGCGTCGGAAGTCTGCAGGCGATCGAGCGCGAATATAAGAAGCTTCTGGAGAAGGGACCGGGGCGAGTCAATCCGCTTCTGGTGCCGATGATGATCTCCAACATGGCGGCAGGCAATGTGTCGATCCAGTTTGGCTTCAAGGGAAAAAGCATCAACGATGTGACGGCTTGTGCGACCGGCACGAATACGATTGGCGAGGCGTTCCGGAGCATCCAGTACGGGGAGGCGGACATCATGATTGCAGGAGGTACGGAGGGCAGCATCTGTCCGATCGGAATTGCCGGCTTTACGGCGCTGACGGCACTGTCGTCCGAGAGCGATCCGAAGCGATGTTCCCTGCCGTTTGATAAGGAGCGGAGCGGGTTTGTCATGGGAGAGGGCGCGGGAATCGTCGTGCTGGAGGAGTTAGAGCATGCGAAGCAGCGTGGAGCGAAGATTTATGCAGAGGTAGCCGGCTACGGATGTTCCTCGGATGCCTACCATATTACATCTCCGGCGGAGGACGGTGCGGGCGCAGCGCGTGCGATGGAAAACGCCATGAAGGATGCGGGGGTAAAACCGGACGAGATTCCATACATCAATGCACATGGAACGGCGACACATCTGAATGATCTGTTTGAGACGCGCGCAATCAGGCTTGCGTTTGGGGAACATGCCACGAAGCTTAAAATCAATTCCACAAAATCGATGATCGGACATCTGCTCGGGGCTGCGGGTGCCGTGGAGTTTGTAACCTGCGTCAAGGAAATGCAGGAAAATTATGTGCACGCGACCGTCGGCTACCAGACACCGGATGAGGAACTGGATCTTGACTACTGCAGGGAGGCGGTGGCGATGGAGGTGCCGTACGCGCTCAGCAACTCCCTTGGATTCGGCGGGCACAATGCGAGCCTTTTACTTAAGAGATATGGAGGCGAGGCGTGATGGAACTGGAGATCGGACAGATCATGGAGATCCTTCCGCACAGACAGCCGTTTCTGCTGATTGATGCGGTGGAAGAACTGGAGCCCGGAAAACGCGCGGTGGCGCGAAAATGCGTCAGCTACAACGAACCTTATTTCGGAGGACATTTCCCGGGGGAACCGGTGATGCCCGGGGTACTGATTGTCGAGGCACTGGCGCAGACCGGTGCGGTGGCAATCTTAAGTATGGAGGAAAACTGTGGAAAGACCGCGTATTTTGCGGAGATTAACCGTGCCAGATTTAAGAAAAAAGTGGTGCCGGGGGATGTGCTGACCCTGACGACGGAGATCATCCGGCAGAAAGGACCGATCGGTATCGGCAGTGCGACGGCATCTGTGCGCGGGGAGGTCGTCTGCACGGCGGAGCTTACGTTTGCAATCGGCAGCAAGGAGGAGTAGAGGAAAAATGGCGGCTTTGTTTCAGAAGCGGAAAAAAGAACCGGCAGAAAAAACACCGGTGGAGGCAGCACAGGCGCTGCAGGAGACGATTGTGTGCCCGGCCTGCGGCAGGGAGATCAATAAAAAGGAAGCGGAAAAAAATCTGTATGTCTGCTATGAATGTGGCAGTTATTTCAGGGTGCGCACCAGAAACCGCATCCGCATGGTGGCGGATGCCGGAACGTTTACCCCGTGGTTTGAGGATCTGGCGGAGGCGAATCCGCTGGAGTTCCCGGGATATGAGGACAAAGTAAAAGCGGCAAAGGAAAAGACCGGACTGCATGAGGCGGTCACCATTGGGCACTGTAAAATATACGGCGAGGATGCAGTGCTCGGTATTTGTGACGCAAGATTTCTGATGAGCAGCATGGGACATGTGATGGGGGAGAAAATTGCCTGCGCTGTGGAACGCGCGACAGAGGAAGGTCTGCCGGTCATCCTGTTTTGCTGCTCCGGTGGCGCCAGAATGCAGGAGGGGATCGTTTCCCTGATGCAGATGGCAAAAACATCTGCGGCATTGAAGCGGCATTCGGAAGCGGGGCTATTGTATATTCCGGTGCTGACAGACCCGACGACCGGGGGCGTGACGGCAAGTTTTGCCATGCTTGGAGACATCATCCTGGCGGAGCCGGGGGCACTGATCGGTTTTGCGGGACCGCGCGTGATTGAGCAGACGATCGGGGAAAAGCTGCCGGAAGGTTTTCAGCGGGCACAGTTTCAGCTGGAGCACGGATTTGTTGACAGGATTGTGGAGAGGAAGGAGCTAAAGCTTACCCTGTACCGCATCTTAAAGCTGCATCACAAAAAAGAAGGTTATGCCAATTTCGATCCGGTGCGGGAGGCAGACTGCCTCGAGGCGACAGAACTGATGAAAGAGCGCGCCACAAAGGCGAAAGCATTGTCCGCGTGGGAGAAGGTCAAGGCAGCGAGAAAGGTGGACCGGCTGGCGTCTGTGGACTACATAGAGCAGATTTTTGACGAATTTATGGAATTACATGGAGACCGGCAGTTCCGGGACGATCCGGCGATTGTTGGCGGTGTGGCGTATCTGGATGGCCAGCCAGTCACAGTGATCGGTGTGCATAAGGGAAAAGATTTAAAGGAATGTATGCACCGGAATTATGGAATGCCGTCGCCGGAGGGATATCGGAAAGCACTCCGGCTGATGAAGCAGGCGGAAAAATTTAAGCGTCCGGTCATTACATTTGTGAACACCTCCGGCGCCTTCTGCGGCATGGAGGCGGAGGAGCGCGGACAGGGCGAGGCGATCGCGAGAAACCTGTATGAGATGTCCGGCTTAAAGGTTCCGGTTCTTTGCATTATGATCGGGGAAGGCGGAAGCGGCGGTGCGCTGGCACTCTCTGTTGGAAATGAGGTCTGGATGCTTGAGAATGCGACCTACAGCATTTTATCGCCGGAAGGGTTTGCATCGATTCTCTGGAAGGATGGCAGACGGGCAAAAGAAGCGAGTGGCGTCATGAAAATTACCGCGCAGGATTTAAAAGCGCTCGGCGTGATTGAGGAGATCATACCGGAGTACGGCATGGCGGATCAGCCGGCACTGATTTCCATATCGCGTTACATGAAGAGGCATATAAAAACATTTTTGAAAAAACAGAACGGAAAAACCGGGGATCAGCTCGCTGCGGAGCGCTATCAGAGATTCCGCGTGTTTTAAAAGGAAGGAGACCCGATATGAAGGTAAAGATCGTGGGCACCGGAAGTGCAGTCCCCGAAAAATGTGTGACGAACGATGATCTTAGTCAATGGATGGATACATCGGATGAGTGGATCAGAAGCCGGACGGGAATTGAGACCAGACATCTGGCTGTGAGAGAGACAACGACAGAAATGGCAGTGGAGGCGGCGAAGCGGGCACTTGCATCTGCACATATGGACGCGGAGGAGCTGGATCTGATCATTGCGGCGACGATCACGCCGGACCGGCTGATCCCGAACCTTGCCTGCGAGGTGCAGAGCGCACTCGGGGCATGCCGGGCGGTCGCCTTTGACGTCAGTGCCGCCTGCTCGGGTTTTTTATACGCGATGGATATTGCACGCCACTATCTGGAAGCCGGCGGAAGCCGGCGGGCGCTGGTGATTGGTGCGGAGACATTGTCGCGGATCATGGACTGGAGCGACCGGAGTACCTGTGTGTTGTTTGGGGATGGCGCAGGTGCGGCAGTGCTGGAAGCAGATGAGGCGGAGGAGCATGCGGGCATCTTAAGCACCGTGCTTGGAACGGACGGCGCGGGCGGGATGGTATTGCGCTGTGACAACCGCAGAAATCACAATCCGTATGTGAAGGGCGACACCGCGCTCTCGTACGTGTCCATGAACGGGCAGGAGGTCTATAAGTTTGCGGTGCGCACGGTGCCGAAAGTAATTGCTGGGGCGGTGGAAGCGGCAGGGCTTTCGATGGATGAAATCGATTTTTTCCTGCTGCACCAGGCGAACCTTAGAATCATCGAGGCAGTGGCGAAACGCCTGCATCAGCCGATGGAAAAATTTCCCACAAATCTGCAGAAGTATGGAAATATTTCCTCGGCGAGCGTACCGATTTTACTTGATAATGTCAATAATCATGGTATGATAGGAGAAGGCAGTAAAATAGTACTGGCAGGCTTTGGAGCCGGTCTTACGTGGGGCGCAGCAGTGCTCCGCTGGCAGGCGGTGTAGGCGGTGTGGTCGGGAACAGATACTGCTATGAACAGGAGTATGATACATGACCACGGATGAGACATTGAACGAATTACTGGTAAGGCTATTCAAGGATATTATGGAGATTGAGGCGAGATGTCTGGTGAATGAGGAATTTAAGGACATCAGCTACAACGATTTTCATATTATAGAAGCCATCGGATTAAAGGAGCCGAAAAGCATGACGGCGGTGGCAAAGCTGATGGATGTCACGACCGGTACGCTGACGAAGGCGATGGATGGCCTGACTGAGAAGGGGTATGCCGTAAGAGAACGCAGCAAGCAGGACAAACGCGTGGTGTGGGTGTACCTGACGGACAAAGGAAAAGCGGCATATGCGCATCACGAAGAGTTTCACCGCAAAATGATCGCCAACATCAAGGGACAGCTGAATGAGCAGGAGACGCCGATTTTGATCTATACGCTGGCAAAGCTCGTGGACTATTTTCAAGAGGAATACGGATTGGAGGAGGAATAGACATATGAGCAGAGGAGCGTTGGGCAAGAATAACTGGGCGCTGTTTTTAATGCTTCTGGCAGGAATTATGCTGGGCGGTTTTATCGGAAATGCTGCTGCAGGTGTTTCGGGACTTAGCTGGCTGAATTATGGGCAGAGCTTCGGCTTCGCCAGCCCGATTGTGCTGGATCTGGGCATTCTGGTGATCACATTCGGATTATCGATCAAGATTACCATCGCCAGCATTATCGGCGTGTTGATTGCGATTATTATTTATCGTTTGATTTAAGTTCACAAGAAATAGAAAAGCCTCGGGCAGGGGAAAACTCCTGCCCGAGGCTTTTTGCGTATGTCTGATGCGGGGACATAAATCGTTCCGGGGACACTATCCTGCGCCAAAGCTTTAACAATTTAGCGGAATAAAGAAAAAAAGATTGCACATGAAAACATTTTATACTAAAATGTATCTGATGAAAATATTGCAGTGTATACACAGCACAATATACTAAGAGTAAGGAGACAAAAAAATGGGATATGTAGATGAAGTTCTTGCAAAAGTAAAAGAGAAAAATGCTTCCGAGCCAGAGTTCCTTCAGGCAGTTGAAGAGGTGCTGGAGTCTTTAAGACCGGTGATTGAGGCAAATGAGGAACTGTATAAAAAGAATGCGATTTTAGAGCGCATTACAGAGCCGGATCGTCAGATCATGTTCCGTGTTCCGTGGGTAGATGACAATGGACAGGTTCAGGTAAACAGAGGTTTCCGTGTACAGTTCAACAATGCCATTGGACCATACAAGGGAGGTTTAAGACTTCATCCTTCTGTAAACTTAAGCATCATCAAATTCTTAGGATTTGAGCAGGTATTTAAGAATTCACTTACAACACTTCCGATCGGCGGCGGCAAGG
>OLND01002063.1_pt1 | contig 19011 bp, 7 predicted proteins | sample 1672031 | NCBI WGS metagenome assembly OLND01 (sample SAMEA3136638, study PRJEB25190) | human gut metagenome | biome: human gut; feature: human-associated habitat; material: faeces | place: Austria | collected 2013 | reverse complement strand
AAGAATGTGCCTGCGCCTATGCTACCAGCGGACCGGGAGCCATCAACCTTCTGAGTGGTGTGGCAGATGCATATTACGACTCTCTGCCGGTGATCTTTCTGACAGGGCAGCTGAACACGTATGAGTACTCCGGGATTAAAGGACTGCGTCAGCAGGGATTTCAGGAGACAGACATCGTGGCAATGGCGAAACCGATCACGAAATATGCTGTTCAGATACGAAACCCTGAGGACATTGTGGAGGAATTAAATAAAGCATACCATATTGCAACCACAGGACGCAGAGGACCGGTGCTCATCGATCTTCCCATGAATATCCAGAGAAGTGAAGTGGAGAATCCGGTCTATGACATGACTTTTGAGGACAAACATACAGATGCAGCTGCAGCACAGCAGGCGGCAGATACGATTCTGGAAGCACTGGAACAGGCAAAACGTCCGGTGATCATGTTGGGCCATGGCGTGGATAGCAGCTTCAGCCAGCAGAAACTGATCCGCTTTGCACAGAAGAGACAGATTCCGATCATCACCAGCGTTCTGGCGAAATCAGTTCTGGGATACGACCATCCGCTGAATTTCGGGTGCATCGGCGGTGCCTATGGACACCGTTATGCAAATATGATCGCCAATGCAAAAAGCGATCTGCTTCTCTGTTTTGGCATTTCTCTGTGTACCAGACAGATCGGAACCAAAGTACATGAATTTGCCAGAGGTGCAAAGATCATACGTATAGATATTGATCCATACAATCTTCAGAGAGATATCCATGAGAATGGTGAGAATGAGGTAAAGCTTCAGGCAGAGACAGGAGCAGTGATTGATTGTCTTGCAAAAGTGGATGATCCTGATATAGAGGGTGTAAGTGACTGGTTGAATGTCTGCACAGAGATTAAAGAAAATCTTCAGGCAGTTGATGATGCCACACCAGAAAGATATCCGAACCGTATGATCGCAGACCTCAGTGATATGCTGGAGGATACCTCCGCGATCGCAGTGGATGTAGGACAGCATATGGTATGGAGTTACCAGTCATTCAAGAATCATGAAGGACAGAAACTTCTCTTCTCCGGCGGACATGGAGCTATGGGCTACGGGCTTCCGGCAGCTATCGGAGCGTATTATGCAACCGGAAAACCGACCGCCTGCATCTGCGGAGACGGTGCACTCCAGATGAATATCCAGGAACTGGAGTGGGTGAAGAGAGAGAATCTTCCTGTTAAGATTATGGTTATGAATAATGAAGCACTTGGCATGATCCGTCACCTGCAGAGAGATTATTTTGACTGTCTATTCGCAGGAACCACAGACGGCTGCGGTTTTGCTTCCTGTAATTTCGCAGAGGTGGCAAAGGCTTACGGCATTCCCGCACTGAGAATGCTCTGCGATGCAGTCAGAGAAGAAGCACCGGAATTTCTGGAAGGGGAAGGCCCGAAACTTCTGGAAGTTATGCTGGAGCATGGAACTTTTGCATATCCCAAGACCTGTCTGGGTGAACCGATCCATAATCAGCAGCCATATGCACCGAAGGAAGTTTATGACAGACTGATGGAATTGTAGGAGTGAAGAATATATTTCGGTAATGTGGAATATATAATATAGAAGGAATTTTTTTGCAGGCAGTCCGTTTTATGGAAGTGGGGAGACTCCCGCATGACAGAGAACAGATCTGTCTGTATTATAGATGAATAAAAAGAGGGAATATAAAATGAGCAAGGTAACAGTGATCACAGGCGGCACCTCCGGAATCGGACGCGGTATTGTGGAGAAGATACTGGCAAACTCAGCAGAAGATGATCTGATCTTTGCCACTTACGCCCACAATGCATATAAAGCCAATGAATTCTGGGACAACCTGAAACCGGAAGACCAGGAGAAACTTATTATTCTGAAAGCGGACATGTCTTTCTATGACGATATGATGAATTTCGTCGGAGAAGTAAAAGAGAAAGCAGGACACGTAGACTGGCTGATCAGCAATGCGGGAATCAGCACTTACGATAAATTTCAGGATTACACTTTCGAGGAATGGAATAAGATCGTAAATACCAACCTGTCTGTACCTGTATTTATGGTCAAAGAATTTATGCCTGTTATGACAGAGGGCGGAAGAGTACTCTTCATGGGTTCCTATGCAGGGCAGCAGGCATACTCCTCCTCTCTGGTATACGGCGTGACCAAGGCTGCCATCCACTTCCTTACCAAATCGCTGGTAAAGGAATTTGAGCCAAAAGGCATCACAGTCAATGCCATTGCCCCCGGTTTCATCCAGACGCCCTGGCATGAGAACCGCACACCGGAAAGCTACGAACGCATCAACCGCAAGATCGCACTGCACAGATTCGGTGAGATCAAAGACGTGGCAGATATGGCGTACAGTATACTTACCAATAACTACATGAATGGAAGTATTGTAGATATCCATGGAGGATATGATTACTTCTGACAGATTTAAAATATGAATCCCCGACAGATAAGATTACGAAAATTTCGTTTTTTCTGTCGGGGATTTTTGTATATTTCGGGAATTGTCCGACAGTTTAAACCATGGTATTATGAGGTAAAACAGGGAAGTTTTTTGAAAGAAGATTTTTATGTAAAAAATAAAATTATGTGACTGATTTGTGACCTGAGAAGATTATAATAATACCGAGAGAAGTCTGAAAATATAAGGAGTTATAATAGAAGAAGAAAGATTATTGATTTTGATAAAGTCCTCTGTGGAGTTTGCGAAAAGCAATAAGCAGTGGGAAGGGAGAAAGATTAGATGAATCAGGTAGTAATTGTACATTTTTTTGGAAAGTTCTGCCTGGAAACTGATATTGGATATCTGGACGAAGAGAAGATTCATTCCAAAAAGCTCATAACACTTCTGGCATTTTTTCTTCTGAACTATAACCGGATGATTCCGGCAGAAGAACTTGGAGAGCTGATGTGGGGAAATGGTGGTTCGTCCAATCCAATAGGCGCACTTAAAAATCTCATATACAGGCTGCGAAATATACTGAAACAGCTTGGAACTGCGGAGTACATAGTCTCACAGGCCGGCAGGTACGGCTGGAATAATGAAATAGAAATCTGCAGTGATGTGGAGAAATTTAAGTATTATGCAGAACAGACAAGAGAATCTGAAGGCAATACAGACCTTCGGATCAAAAAATACGAACAGGCATTGGCCTGCTATAAAAAGCCCTGCACCTCGATTCTTACATCAGAATCCTGGTTTGCAGTACGGTTCACATATTATCACTCAGTGTATCTGAGACTTGTAAATGAAGCGTGTGAACTGTGCAACAGTATGCAGGAATATGACAAAGTCCAGAAAATCTGCGGTCAGGTATTAGCCAATGATGAGCTCAGTGAGGATGCTCATTATTGGCTGATTAAAAACTGGATCGGACTGGGTGATACAGATAATGCACTGAAGCAATATGAAACAGCAGTAAAGATTCTGTATGAGAAACTGGGAACCTACAGTTCCCGGAAAATGCAGGAATTATATGATGAAATCCTGGGAATGAACCAGAACGCTTCCCAGGCAACGCTGGAAGATATCTACGGCGAAATACAGGAGCAGGATCCGGAGGGTGTTTTTTTCTGCGAATACACGGTATTCAGAGAAATCTACCGCCTGGAAGCCAGAAGAGCTTTGCGCGCCGGGATCACAGAATATGTTATGCTTCTTACCATTCGGCTGGATTTGCAGGATAAACAGGCAGATCCGGCCAGGATACAATATTACAGGAAAAAAGCCAGCACAAAACTCTGGCAGGTGTTGAAGAAATATCTGCGGATGGGAGATGTGGTTGCCAGGTACAGTGATGAGCAATACCTGGTAATGCTTCCTTATTGCAATTACGAATCTTCACAGAAAGTGGCGAGAAGAATTCTTTCCAATTTCAGAAAAGTAATGGGCAGTCAGAAAATAACTGTTAAGGTAGAAACAAGGGATGTTTCCATGGATTATGAACTTCCCCCGGAACGCAAAGGAGGTGTGACATGGTCACATGAGAAGAAGAGTAAGACGACAGAGACAATGATATAAACACACAGGACAGCTATCAAAAATTTATAATAAAATAAAAAAGACAGGAGGAATGGTTTATGGAAAAGACCAGAAAGTGGCGCAAAATACTTGCTATGATGCTGACAGTAGTTATGATGCTGCAGAATGCACAGTCAGTTATGGTATTTGCAGATGTCACAAATGAACAGATCGAACAGCGACTTGCCGGTAATCAGGGACAGACTGAAGAAACACAGCCGGATCAGAGTCAGGTCGACACAAGAGCAAACGGAGAGGAGTATAAGACGCAATCCCAGGAAACGCAGGAAAATGGGAATGGCAGTACAGATATCGGAAGCCCGGAATCAGGAAATGCAACAACTGAGGCAAAGACTTCCAATGCAGATGTATCTGCAACCATTACCCAGAGCGTGTTCCAGGCAGATGTCAGTGGAACCACCTGCAACTTCGTGCAGATGACCGCTCAGATTACGAATAATGACACTGAGAACCCTGCAACAGGTGTAAGCGTTAAAGCACTGCTTAATTCTGCACAGCTGAGTTGGGTAAACGGATACGGAACCGAAACAGCAGGTGCAGGTGCCTATGCGGTAGACAGCAACAACACAGCTGACCTTCCGGATGGAAGTGCCGACGGCTATAATCAGATTGTTATGTGGACTGACCAGACAATCGGCGCAGGTGAAACTGTTGCCTACCAGTTCGCAGCTCAGATCATCCCGGAGAACTTGGATGGCGTAGTAAATGCATGGTATGTGGATGGAACATCTTGCAGCTATACATGGGAGAATACGGAGATTCTTGTGCCTACACAGGCACCGGTGGAATCTGCACCGGAAGTTGCTCCACCACAGACTGAACCGGAGGAAAAACCGGAAGTTAAACCGGAGGAGACTACACCGGAAGTAACACCGACACCGGAAGTAGCAGAAGTCCCGGAAGCGACACCGACACCGGAAGTGACAGAAGTCCCGGAAGCAACACCAACACCGGAGGTGACAGAGGTCCCGGAAGCAACACCAACACCGGAAGTGACAGAGGTCCCGGAAGCAACACCAACACCGGAAACTACTCAGGCAGCGGAAGATAAAAAAGCTATAGTTGCTAAGAAAAAACAGCAGCAGAAGTTACTGGCACAGAGAGGGATGGAAGATAAAGTTTCTGTACAGGATGGCGAAGGTGAGGATGAGCAGCCGGCGACAACTGAGGATAATCGTAAGATGACAGCTCCGGTAACAAACCCAGAACCGACATATACTTCTGATTTTGAGAAGCATGTTGCTAATCCAGTATTAAAAATATATGATGCATCTGGAAATGAAGTTACAAATTATAATCCTACAGAGGGAATGAATGTAACTGGAAAAAGTTTTAGACTTGTGATTCCGTTTGCTGAATCTTCAGGAAATCAGATGGATGGTCATCATAACATGAGTTATAAGCTTCCTTCAAGTTTGAATATATCAGCAGATATTGATTGGACTGCACTGAAATGGCAGGATGATATAGATGATGAGATAAAGAAGGCATATGGAAATCCGGGATTTTTTAGAGTAGATGGAGCTACTAACACTTTATATGTACAGATGAATGAAGCTTTAGTTAATGACTATACAACTGTTAGTGGTTCAATTGAATTATCCGGAAGTTTTAAACGAAGCGGGAATGCTAATGAAGAAATAAAAATAGGTAATGCAACCTGGAAAATAGATTTCGATAACGCAACTATTGATGCGGCAAAAAGTGTTTCAACTTATGATGAACAAAATGGATTTACCTTTACTGTTGATGTAACATCTTTTGGAAATCCAGGAACAGAAGTTATTATTGAAGATACATTGGGAGAAAATTTAATTTTAAATGAGGGTAGTTTAATTGTTGATGTTGAGGGAACCTCCTATAAGTTAGAAAAGGGTCAGACACCGGGATTTTCACATGATGGAGACAGTAAATCATTTACAGTTAGATTAAATCCAACTTGGTTAACGACACAGGGTGGAGAGAATAGTAAATCTGTTAAATTACAATATAAAGCTACTATTGATGGAAAGGCGCTTGCTCCAGAAAAAGGTTCTGTAAGTGGACTTAATAATACTGCAGTGATTAAGTGGGGAGAAAATCAGTCAAAAGAAGTTACAGCTCGTGGAAGCTATTCTGTGGACTGGGTAAGAAAAGCAGCAGGTACATTACAAAATGACGGACGAATTAAATGGACATTAACTGTTAATGTAGGAGCAAAGGCGAATGCAAATGGTTTAACTGTTACGGATGAACTGCAGGGAAATGGATTAGCATATGATACAAGTTCTCCGATTAGTGTAACGGTTAAAAATGCAGACGGAAATGAAGTAGACAATGTGCTAAGCTCAATTAACTGGGATAGTTCTGACCTAACATATAATAATAAAAGTTGGAATTATACAATAAAAAATGATGGAAATTACGAATACATTTTTACATACTATACATTAACAAATCCTGGACTGGATGAGTCACAATATGGAAATATTGGAACTGTGTCTAAAGGCGAGTCTCATGTAAGTACAGAAGTTATCTACGGACCGGGCAAAGGAAATGGAAGTGGTAGTGATGGTGTATTATCAAAAAAATATGATGAGTTAGTTCCTGTAAAAGAATCAAATGGAAGCACTGTTAAATATGCAAAGTGGACTGCTGCTATTCATGTGCCGGCAGATGGACTGACAAGAGTAAAATTTGCAGATCAATTAACCGGAGACCATACATTTGAATCTGGGTCTATAGGAACGGAAGCCCCTGATGTAATTATTACAGGTATTCAAAATACAGTTGCGCCAAACGTAAAGTTAAGTTCTGACAAGAAAACAATGACAATTTTGTTTGGCAACAGTATTGAGAAGTCTTCGTTGCCGGGAACAGGTACTGCATATGATGTAAACATTACTTATTTCACAAAACTTGGTTCTGAAGAAGGGACAATTAAAAATGAGGCTTATGTGTATTCTACAGAAAAGAATGGGTATAAGCCAGTTACTGAAGAGGTAAAGAAATATTCTTTTGGAAAAGCAGGAAATGTTAATGGTAGTAATCCTAAAGTATTAGACTGGACTATAACTTTAAGTAAAGGCTTAAATGTTGGAAGTAAAAATCCATTAGTAGTTACTGATACTTTAAAAGGCGCACATACATTAAAAGCAGGAAGTGTTCGGTTCTATGGTTGGTCAGGTGCAGTAGGAGAAGGAGAACCAACAGAAGATTATTCTGCTTATCTAAGTGTAACAGGGGATTCTAAAAATCTGGTATTTACGATTGGAATTGGTTTACCAGATAACTTAACGTGGACAATACAGTATCAGACAGATATTGGTTCCAATGCCCAAGATACTAAGTTCAGCAATGATGCAAACTTTAAGTTGGGTAATAAAGATCTTCAATCACCAGTAAGCGCATCGGTTGATACAAATTCTACACGTATCATAAAGAAACTGGATAATAAAGCAACAGCTCAAAATGGGTATAAATCGACTTACAAAGTCATTGTTGATGGATATACATTGGACTTGGGACAAAATGAAGAACATACTTACATAATCAGAGACTATTCTGACACCAGTGTGAACATTCAGGAAAGTTCTATTAAAGTAAAAGATGTGGCAGCAGATGCAAGTGTAGACTTCTCGTATACATACAAGAAGAATCAAACTACATCTCAGCCGAAACCTGAAAATGTATTAGAGATTACAATTAAGGCACAGGGGCCTCACAAGTATGAATTGTCATATGATGCCGTTATTAGCCCGGATGAAAACAATCAAGTAAACTCTGAAAAGAAGTTGTTTTATTCAAATCGAGCTGAGTTTGAAGGGATAACTAAGAAGGAAAATGCGGATGTAACAATTGAAGCTGGTGGTTCCGGTACAGTAGGTGTTGCTACTAAATATATTACTATATTTAAGAAGGACGGAAAGACGAATGCAGCGTTAGCAGGAGCTGGATTTGTATTACAAGAGCTTATTCAGGATGATTGGCATGATATAGCAAGTGGAATTACTGATCAAAGTGGAAGACTTACATTTACACAGGAACCACTTGAAGGAGAGAAATATGGTACAATTGTTCGATTGGTTCAAGGAAAAGAGTTAAAAGAGGGAAATGTGTATAGATTCCATGAAACAAAAGTACCAGATAATTATAAAATAAGTACAGCAGACACTGTGTTTGTTTATGGAAAAACTCCGAAAGGTAACATAAAAGCGTTAATGAATGCGGAAGAGACGATACCCAATGACAGGGTTGTTTCTGTAAATGTAAAAAAAGAATGGAATGAAGAATCAAATACGTATCCAGAGGTAAAAGTGACTCTTAAAGCTACAACTTCCAATGGAAACCGCCCATTTTCGCTGCCGGATGGAATAACAGCAACTCAGACGTTAAATGCCGGTAATGAATGGACGTATACATGGGAAAATCTGCCCAAATATGATAAGGATGATCAGAATAATTATTATGAAATTCATTATGAGGTGAAAGAATCTCCCGATATATTACAGTCCTATGATGCAGTGTATAGTGGTAATGATGGTAATTATTATGATAACGACACTACTAAACATATTGTTATTACAAACTACAAAAAATCAAACAACACAAGCATTGATGTAACTAAAGTTTGGAATGACAATCATAATTCTGATGAAAGCCGTCCTGATTCTATATTAATGCAACTGTATAAGTCTGCTGATGATGGTAAAACATGGTCTGCTGTTGGTCAGGATCAGACATACACATATAATGTAAAAGGCAATAATGGGAATGTAACTACTGAAACATACACATATAATGGACAAGTTATATTAACTTCACGGGACAAAAAAAATAATAATGAAGATTTATGGTATCATAAATGGGATTATCTTCCAGCAAAAGATGAAAAAGGAAATGATATTTCTTATAAAGTAGAAGAAATATTAAATACCAATGGTGGTACTAAAATAGTAGATGCAAATACGAATATTCCAGGTAAAAAGGAAAATCAAAATTACAAATTAACAAATGTTCAAAAAGTACCTGAGAATAAACCTACAAGCTATACATTTACAAACACTTACGAACATGAAACAGTAGATGTTCCGGTACAGAAAAAGTGGAATACCAATGGAGACAGTGATGCCGATGAGACAATTCCTGATAATATTACAGTAAAACTTGTTGCAAAGGTTGCTGGTAGCGATAATAGCCATACTCTTGCGAAAATAACTGGAAAGTCAGGTATTGCAGAGGAAATTACATTGTCAAAGAACTCTGGTTGGAAAGATACTACAAGTTGGACAGGGCTTGCAAAATATTATAAAGGAAATGAGATTGCATATAGTGTAAAAGAAGTAGGAAAACTTCCATCAGGTTGGAAATTAACAAGCAATGTTAAATCTGATGGTGGAACTTATGTTTTAACTAATACCTACACAAATCTGATTTCTGTTTCTGCGACTAAGGTATGGAATGATAATAAAAATCAGGATGGAAAACGTCCGGATAATGTTACATTTACATTGTACCGCCCGAAACTGAATGCTCAGGGAACTTATGAAACGACAGAGGCAAAGAAAGGAGAAAATGACATTATCATTAAGGATGTAGTCTATACACCATATGCAGCATCAGGTGATACATCTTCTAAAATTTCTACAGGTGGTAAAAATGCTGAACAGTGGTCTACTGTAACATGGAACAATCTGGAGCCAAAGTGGGGTTACGTATCTGGCGCTTCTGAAACTCTTAAAAATGAAGAAATTCCATATGAAGTACGTGAAAATGCTGTTGAAAAATATACAACAAAAGTAACTAAAGATTTAAATAACAGCAAAGCTTTTACAATTACTAACAGTTACACACCTGAGACAACTAAGATAAAAGTAACTAAGGTATGGAATGATAACAGTAATCAGGATAACAAACGTCCGGAAAAGATTACTGTAAAATTAAAAGCCACAGTACGTGAAAATGGAGCAAGTAAAGATGTAACAAACAAAATTACGGCACTTACTGGAAACAATGGCAGTGAGAGAACTATATCTGGCGATTTGAAAGTGGCGAATTGGAATCCAATTGAATGGACAGATCTTCCAGTATATATGGATGGAAAACAGATTTCCTATTCAGTAGAAGAAAAATCTATTCCTGACTATACTTCAGAAATTACGGAACCGAAGTATAATGAAACAGATAAAATTTATGAGGTAACTATCACAAATACTCATAAAGCAGATTTGGTTAGCAAAACTGCAATTAAAGTATGGCACGATGATTCTGACCGTGATGGTAAACGCCCGGATAAGGTAAGATTCCAACTCTATAAAGTTGTTAATGGAAAAGAAACAGCAGTTGAAGAAGATGGTAATGGTAAAAAAGGTTCACAAATAGTAACAGTTACAGGTCAAAGTAATGCAGATATATGGACAGTGACCTGGGAGAAATTACCGAAGTTTGAGGACGGCACAGAGATTAAGTACATTGTCAAAGAAATGAGTCTTACAAATACAGGTGAAATTTCTAAAGAAGAATTAGGTAAATACAGTAAAGCTTCAAGTACTGATGGACTGACTATTACAAATACCTATAAACCAGAAACTGTAAATAAAACTGTTAAGAAATTATGGAACGATGGTAACAACGTCAGCAAGTTAAGAAGCGATATTGAGGTAACCCTGAAAGCACAGATTGATACTAGCAAAGACCCAAAGAATCCAGAGTTACAATCTGTAGATGTAAGAAAGTATGATGAAAATGCAAACATCTTTGTTGATGCAGAAGCAACACAAACTCTTAGATTAATTGATGGAGAAAGTGCAACATATACGTGGGAGAACTTACCGAAATATTGGCGTTGGACAGATGGAAAAACTTATCTGATTAAATATTCAGTGGAAGAAGTTACAGATACAATTCCAAATGGGTATACTCCAGAATATTCTGAGGAACAAGATAATACATTTGTAATTACCAATAACTATACTCCAGAGACAACAAGTGTAGAAGTAAGTAAGATATGGAATGACAACAACAATTCAGATGGTGTTCGTCCGAAATCTATTAAACTTCAGTTGAAGGCAAACGGAAAAAACTCATATAATACACATGAACAGACATTGGACGCAAATGGTAAATGGGATGGAAAGAGTTGGACAACAGTTCCTCATGAGCTTGGAATAGTAGAGGTAACACCTACGGATTATACTGTTTCTCCATGGATCATAACCCCTGATGAGTGGAAGAATCTTCCAAAATATCAACTTGATGATAATGGCAATAAAGAGGAAATTACTTATACTGTTGAAGAGGTTGAACTTGATAGTCATTATAAAATGACATCAAATGAAGCTAATGGAAACAGAATAGAAATTGTCAATACACATGAAACGGATAAGATTTCTAAACAGTTAATTAAAACCTGGTTTGATGATAAAGATGTTAAGCGGCCAACAGGAACTGTAGATTTTAAATTATATATGAAGGTTTACGACACTGCTAAACAGGATTATACGGAAATGCTTCCTGTAGATGATAAAACATTTAAGAGTCTTGATCCTGATAATAAACAGCAGGTTCGTCCAGTAACAAGGAAACCAATTCAAAAGGTTTCTATTCCTGAGAAGGGCAAGGATGATGATACAGTTACCTGTTCATGGAATGATCTTCCGAAGAACTTTAACGGAAAACCAATTATATATGAAGTAAAAGAATTAAATGTTCCTGCTGGATATCAGGCAACAACGGTGACTAATACTTCTGACCATACAACAATTTATAATAGAACTGTTGAGGTTGAAATAAGCAAAACAGATATTGCTAAGACAGATGCAGAACTTCCTGGAGCAGTACTGAAAATCTTTGATGAAACTGGCAAGAACGAACTTGAGTCTTGGACATCTACAAAGCAGGCACATAAGGTAGCTGCAAATCTGGAAGCTGGTAAGACTTACATCCTTAGAGAAATTACAGCACCTGATGGATATACTGTTGCGGAAGATGTGAAGTTTAAAGTAAATGAAGATGGTTCCATAACAAAAGTTGTGATGAAAGATAAACCGATTGAGGTTGTGATTTCAAAGACTGATGTTAGTGGAGAGAAGGAACTTGTTGGTGCTGAATTTAAGATTATTGATCCTGAGAAGTCAAAAGATGAAGAAGGATATTTGATTGACAGCTGGACCTCAGATGGAACAAAACACAGAGTTAATACAACTAAGATAAAAACTGGTAAAGAATACAAGTTGATTGAAACAAAGGCTCCGAGTGGATATACTCCGGCAGCGGAAATAATCTTTACAGTCAGTGCAGTTGGAGATGTACAGATAAATGGTCAGACGATGGCTGAACATTTAATTCAGGTAACAAATACTAAGAATGAAATTAGCTTTGCAAAACTGGATAAAACTACCAGCACTGAAGAAATTCCAGTATATGTAAAAGGTGCAGAACTGGAAGTCAGAACAAGTACAACAAACAAAGACAATAAAGTCATACCATCAGACACAATTGCAGTAACTGCAGATGGTGAAGAACTGAAATGGACATCAGAAGAATCACTGAAAACAGTAAATGGTCTTGCAGCAGGAAATTATTTCCTGGTTGAGACAAAAGCACCAGAAGGTTATAAACTTGCTGAGGCGGTACCATTTACAATAACTGCTCAAGAGGCTGGAACAGAAAAGTCAGATCCGATTACAGTTAAAATGTATGATGAGAAGACAAATGTTTCTATTCTTAAGGTTGATAAAGAAGGCAAAGCCCTGAGTGGTGCAACACTTGAAATTCAGGATGCTTCTAAGGATCCAATAGAAGGACTGAGTTGGGTTACAGATGATAAAGCTCATGATATTACAGGTAAACTTACCAGTGGTCAGAAATATTATCTGGTTGAGACTAAGGCACCGGATGGTTATACAATTGCAGATCCAGTTGAATTTACACTGAATGATGATGGTGAGGTTGTTGTTAATGATAAAGTTGTTGAAAATGGTCAGATAACAATGAAAGACATCCAGACCAGTGTTACTATCAGTAAGAAGGCAATCACTGGTGAAGATTCTATTGGAGGAGCAAAACTTCAGATTCTTGATTCTGAAGGTAAAGAAGTAGTAAAAACCTGGGAAACTGAGGATAAGAAGGATAAAGTAGTTACCGGAGTGTTAAAAATTGGTGAGACATATACTCTTCATGAGGTAACACCGCCGGCCGGATATGCAAATGCAGACGATATCAAATTTGTTCTGACGGACAAAGGAGAAATTGTTATTAATGACAAAGTTGAATCCGCTGTAGTAATGCGAGATGCCAAACTTCAGATCAAGGTAAGCAAGAAGGATATTACCGATACAGATGAACTTCCGGGAGCAGTCCTTCAGATTCTGGATAAAGCAGATAACAGCGTGATTGCAGAGTGGAAAACTGCAGACAAACCTGTAATCATTACAGAAAAAGATTGCAAGAAACCACTTGTTGCAGGTAACACCTATATTCTTCATGAGAAGACAGCACCGGACGGTTATGCATATGCAAAGGATGTTGAGTTTACAGTTCATGTAGATTCCATCGAGGGCAATGAGCAGTTAGTAACCATGCACGACGCTAAAAATGTAGTAGTAGTTTCCAAGACAGACCTGGCAGGTACCAAGGAGCTTCCTGGAGCGAAATTACAGATTCTGTCCAGCGATGGTAAGACAGTTCTGGAATCCTGGACTTCTACAAATGAGGAATATAAAGTAACTAAGAAACTGAAAGCAGGTGAATCTTACATCCTTCGTGAGACTGAAGCTCCTGACGGATATGCAATCGCAGACGATGTGAAGTTTACAGTAAACAAAGATGGTTCTACAACGAAAGTTGTAATGAAAGATGCACAGACAAGCGTGACAGTCAGCAAGACTGATTTGACAGGCGAGAAAGAGATCGCAGGTGCGAAACTTCAGATCCTGAACAAGAATGGCAAGGTAATGGAAGAATGGACATCTGATGGTAAGACTCATGCAGTTACAGCAGCACTTGTTGCAGATGTAACTTACATTCTTCATGAAGTAAGTGCTCCGGCAGGATACAGAACAGCTAAAGATATTGAATTTACTGTTGATAAGACAGGAAAGACAACCAAGGTTGTAATGAAGGATGCTCCGACCAAAGCAAGTATCCTCAAGACTGACGAGAGCGGCAAAGCACTCAGCGGTGCACAGCTCGTAGTGAAAGATTCCACCGGTAAGGAACTTGACAAGTGGACATCTGACGGAAAGGCTCATGAGATCACAGGTCTCCTCACAGTAGGCGAGACCTACACATTAAGTGAGGTTTCAGCACCGTCCGGCTACACCGTAGCTCCGGACCAGACATTTAAGATGGAGGATAAGGACGTAATCGAAGTTACTATGGTTGACTACCAGGCATCTGGTTCCGGTCAGATCACAGTAACCAAGAAAGTTACTTACGCAAATGGCGGTGATTTCATAGACCTGATCGCTCAGGACGATACCTTCTATGTAAATCTGTTTACAGATGCAGCAGGTAAGTATCCATACAAGGGAGCTCTCCCGCAGGCCATTCATCTGGTAAATGCTTCCGCAGGAAGTGTAACCTTCAGTGATCTGGCACAGGGCACCTATTATGTATATGAGACAGATGCAAACGGCAATGTGATTAATCTTGATCAGCAGGGTATGCACAATGGATCACAGTTTATGTGTACAGTTGATGGCGGTTCCAATATCGTGAAACTGGATCTGAAAGCTGGTCCTAAGGAAGGTGCTGTAAACCTGGAGAATGTATTCTTTGATATTCCTACAGGTTATTCCTATAAGGGCGAGATCAACATTAACAAACAGGTATTGAAAGGTACCACACAGACAACTACGGACGATACGTTCTATGCAGGTGTCTTTACAAAGGGCGATGATGGTGTTTATAATCTGTTCACGGTAGTAACGCTGGTACAGAATGATACAGTTACTGTTGAGGTTCCTCTTGGAGGCAAAGACGGTACAGAGCCGATCAACTACTACATTCTGGAAACAGATGCAGACGGAAATATTCTTGACCTTGATGTCTTTGAATATGAAGTAACCGGTGAAGGTACAGTTGCTTTAAGTAAGGATAACCTGGCCGGTAACATCAACCTTGTAAACAAAATTCCGGAAGATACAGACGGTAAGCTTCGCGTACAGAAGACTGATGGAAATGGTGTCGGTCTTGCAGGTGCAAGTTTCAGACTGACTGATGAGGACGGATCTGTGATCGATGAGTGGACATCCGAGGCAAGTGCTCATGAATTAGAACTTGAACCGGGTATCTACACTCTGACAGAGGTTCAGGCTCCGACCGGATATACAGGTGCAGGAAGTGTAACGATCAAAGTTGATGATGATTATAACTTCTCTGTAAGTGGAGAAATTGATTATTCTTACAAGGGTGGTCTGCTTAAGATTGTCAACAAAGCCACAACGAGTACTCCGTCATCAGGAACTCCTGTAAGCGGAGGTTCAACACCGGCTTCTTACAGCAGTGCACTCAGTGGAAAGGTAGCAGTCAAGACCGGCGATAACACCCCGATCGGTGCTTATGCAGCAGTTCTTGTAATCGCAGCCCTTGCCATTGCAGGCGGAATCTTCTACAAGAAGAAAAGAAAAAATGATAAATAAGTAACACCAGAGCGGAGTCCGTTTGCGGGCTCCGCTTTTCATATGTGCATAGTGACGTTCTGTTTGACAATCTCTCCACAGGTCCATATAATGAAATACAAGACATAACTGCCAGTCCGTAGAAAGGACTGGCAGTATATGACTTTATCATAGGCAGAACGAGAGCGGAGGAGAGAAAGCTGCGTATGAAAAGATTTGATGATAAGAACGGCACAGATGATAAAAAGAAGCGAAAGCGGATTCTGTTTATGGCAGGAATGATCGCAGTGATTATCATCACAGCTGCCTTATTTTATTTTAACAGTTTTGTGATGAAAACAGAGAATTCCAGAGCCAGAGATTCTCTTCTGGAATGGACAGAGCAGAATGCAGCACTTGTCGGAAGCCGGATTGATATGTACTATGATCTTCTGGAGTGTGCGGCAGATTATATCAGTGATATGCCTTTAGATGAAGTACAGACAGAGGAGATGCTGAGGGAGAAATTTCACCGTCACACAGAGAAGTTTGATTCGCTGAAGATTATCAGTGAGGATGGCCGCTGCGTGCAGGACGGACAGGCTTATTCCCTGAAAGAATACTTCCTGATGGCTATGTTAGGTAACAGGGGTCTGGCAGAAAATGGATATTCCTGTGCAGATGGAGTGATATTGTCAGTACCTGTCAAAAATGAGGCACAGCAGATTAAGGGAGTGCTCTGTGGGACGCTTCCGTGCAGCAGTCTGGACGTATATGGAAAGGCAGACCGTAGAAAAGGATATGCAGGGCTTTTTGTGATGGATAATCATGGAAAATATATTGTGTCTGATGGCGGCAATGACACTTTTGGTAATGATTTCCTGACCTGGCTGGAGGGGCGTGAACTGAGTCTGCCGATTTCCGATATTAAGTCCCAGATGGACAGTGGATTCCAATATTACTTTGCGATTTCAGATGAAGATGGAGATTATATGGTGACTGCGGCACCTGTGGACGGTACAAAGCTGTTTGCGGTAACAATGGCTGATAACAGGTATATTCATCAGGTAGGACTCAGATACCGGATATGGGTATTTGTGATTACTCTGGTGATCATCCTGAGTCTTATAGTAGTTATTGGAGTTTATCTGTATTTCCGGCGTGAGGACAGGATCGCTATCCGCAATCTGAACCGTCAGCTTATGCTGAATGAGGAAACTTACCGCATCACAGCAAGGGAGAGTGACCTGTGCGTTTTTACTTATGATGTGGAAACAGAACAGATACAGTTTCTGAATGACAAATATCAGAATCTGGGGCTGAATCAGTCAGAACTCAGCGTACCGGTTCTGCTTCGGAAAATCAGGGAGATCAATCCGGAAACCTGTTCTGTGCTCAGGAATATATTTGCCAGGGCAGATTCTGCTGAAGCTTTGCATTCACAGAAGGTGAAGGTGTGGGCAGGAGGACGTATGCGGTATCTGCAGGTCAAGACTACGAATCTGTACGATGAATCGGGAAAAGTGTCCCGTATGGTCGGCAGTATCGAGGATGTTACGGATATGGAGAATGATATGCTCAAGCTTCAGAAGGAGGCAAGGACGGATCTTCTGACAGGTGCCATGAACAGGGCAGCGGGCACATCTGCCATAAACCGGATGCTTGTGCAGGAACTTCATCCGGGATGTGTAAATACTTTTGCTATTGTGGATCTGGATAATTTCAAAACGCTCAATGATGTCATGGGACATATGTGGGGAGACAGGGCTCTCTGCGAGGTTGTCCTGATCATGAAGAAGCATTGCAGGGCTCAGGACATCGTCTGTCGTCTGGGCGGTGATGAGTTTGTGGTATTTCTGCCGGATATGACCAGGGAAGCGGCGGAGGAGAGTCTGCGTGTACTTTCTGCGAAGCTGCATATTGATTATGTGAAAGAAAACCTGGAGGTAATGATCTCCGCATCTATGGGGATTGTTTTCTCAGATGGAAGAGATATCACTTTCCAGGAACTGTATGAGGAGGCAGACGGATGTCTGTATCAGGCGAAACGTACCTTCAAGGGTTCCTATCATATTTCAGACAGAGCCGGCCGGGAAAAGGCAGATTAGGAAAGTTCCTGTAAAAAATATGCGATGAAATATAAGCATAAATAATAAGAAAAGACTTGACTTAGGCATGTCATGTGTGATAAACTTGACAAGCGACATGGAAGTTAGGTCTTTTTTTTATGCCCGAAAAGATGACGGATACATCGTCCGGCATGAGGAAAATGACCATGCAAATGAAAACACTGGAGGTGGAAGTTGTGCGCGTTAAGATTACATTAGCATGTACCGAGTGCAAGCAGCGTAACTACAATATGACTAAGGAGAAAAAGAACCATCCTGAGAGAATGGAAACTCAGAAATATTGTAAGTTCTGCCGCAAACACACTCTGCATAAGGAAACAAAGTAATCCAAGGTAACTGGACGAAACAGTTACTCACAGAGAATTGTGAGGTCAGGCTATGCAAGGAAATGAAAAATCTGCTGGCAAGAGCCAGAAGAAGAGTTGGTTTCAGGGACTTCAGTCAGAATTCAGGAAGATTGTCTGGACAGACCGCAATGAACTGATTAAGCAGACTATCGTGGTAGTTTGCGTGTCGATCGTGCTTTGCGTACTGATCAGCGTCATGGATTCATTTATTCTCGAAGGCATTAATCTTTTAATGAAATAAGGATAAGGTGATTGTATGTCAGAAGCGAAATGGTATGTTGTTCATACTTATTCCGGGTATGAGAACAAAGTAAAAGTCGATATTGAAAAAACCATCGAAAACAGACACCTGGAAGACCAGATCCTTGAAGTTCGTGTTCCGCTGCAGGAAGTGGCTGAGCTGAAAAACGGGGCTCTGAAACAGGTTCAGAAGAAAATGTTTCCTGGCTATGTACTTCTCAACATGGTTATGAATGACGATACATGGTATGTTGTCCGTAACACCAGAGGTGTGACAGGCTTCGTTGGACCAGGGTCCAAGCCGGTACCGTTGACCGAGGAAGAGATGCTTCCTCTTGGTATCAAGAAAGAGGAAATTCAGGTCGATTTCGCAGAGGGTGATACAGTTGTTGTCACAGGCGGTGCCTGGAAAGATACCGTTGGTGTTATCACTGCCCTTAATGTGCAGAAACAGACAGCAACGATCAATGTTGAACTTTTCGGCCGCGAAACGCCGGTAGAAATTAGTTTCGCAGAAATCAAACAGATGTAACAAGCAAAGGTAACAATATCGTGGGAGGGACCATAAACCCCCGCCAATACCACATAGGAGGTGCCGAAAAATGGCAAAGAAAGTAACAGGATATATCAAATTACAGATTCCGGCTGGTAAAG
>OLND01002047.1_pt1 | contig 19103 bp, 15 predicted proteins | sample 1672031 | NCBI WGS metagenome assembly OLND01 (sample SAMEA3136638, study PRJEB25190) | human gut metagenome | biome: human gut; feature: human-associated habitat; material: faeces | place: Austria | collected 2013 | reverse complement strand
TTCAGGTTGGAACACAGAAGGCATGGAATCTCTGCGAGAAATATAAACTTCCGCGAATGATCTTTGTTACCGATATGGACGTGGATGATGTCAGCTATCGTGAGGTCGTGGAAGAGCTGACAGAGCTGTATGGCAAGAGGATCGCTCCTCTTCATTTCCCGATCCGTGAAGACGGTAAGTTTGTAGGTTATGTCAATGTTGTGAAACAGGCCGGAAGAAGATACATTGACAAGGCCGGTAAAGAAGAATGCCCGGTTCCGGACTATCTGACCGAATATCTTGAGAAATATCATGAAACTCTGATGGAGTCTGTTGCAGAAACAAGCGAAGAGTTTATGGACCGTTATTTTGAGGGAGATACCTTCTCCGTAGCAGAGGTTTCTGCGGCCATTGCAACTAACGTACAGGATGGAAGCATTGTTCCGGTATGCATGGGTTCACCGGTAAATCTTCGTGGTGTATCCAATCTTCTGGATGATATCTGCGGTTACTTCCCGAGTCCGAGCGGACGTTCCTGCAACGGTATCGCACAGAAGACCAACGAGATCTTTGAGGCGAATTATGACTTTGCCAAGGCAAAATCCGCTTATGTATTTAAGACCATCGCAGATCCGTTCCTTGGTAAATATTCTCTGATCAAGGTATGCTCCGGTGTGCTGAAATCCGATGATACACTTCTCAATGTAGAGAAGGGAACAGAGGAGCGTGTAAATAAACTCTATGTTCTGGAAGGTTCCAAACCGATCGAAGTTCCGGAGCTTTTTGCAGGTGATATCGGTGCCATTGCCAAACTTGGCAGCGTACAGACCGGTGACAGCCTTGCAACCAAGGCGAATCCGATCCTTTATCCGAAGGCTGTACTTTCCACACCATATACATATAAGAGATTTAAGGCAGTGAAGAAGGGCGATGAGGATAAGATCGCACAGTCCCTTGCCAAGATGATGACAGAGGACAGAACTCTTAAGGTTGTCAATGACAGTGCCAACCGTCAGAGCCTGATCTACGGTATGGGCGATCAGCATCTGGATATCGTTGTCAGCAAGCTGAAAGAACGCTATAAAGTAGATGTGGAACTTTCCAAACCGAAGGTTCCGTTCCGTGAGACACTTCGCAAGAAGTCAGATGTAGAAGGCAAACATAAGAAACAGTCCGGCGGACACGGACAGTATGGTCATGTTAAGATGCGCTTTGAGCCATCCGGCGATCTGGAAACACCTTATGTATTTGAGCAGGTAGTTGTAGGTGGTGCAGTTCCGAAGAATTACTTCCCGGCTGTTGAGAAGGGACTTCAGGAATGTGTTCTCAAGGGACCTCTGGCTGCATATCCGGTTGTTGGTGTGAAGGCAACCCTTTACGATGGATCTTATCATCCGGTAGATTCTTCTGAGATGGCATTTAAGATGGCAACGATCCTTGCCTTCAAGAAGGGCTTTATGGAGGCTTCTCCTGTACTTCTTGAGCCGATCATCTCCATGAAGGTTACCGTTCCGGATAAATATACCGGTGATGTTATGGGTGATCTGAACAAGAGACGTGGCCGTGTTCTTGGAATGAATCCGGATCACGAAGGAAATACCATTATTGAGGCAGATGTTCCGCTGCTTGAGATTTATGGTTATTCCACAGTACTTCGTTCCATGACCGGTGGAAGCGGAGATTTCTCCTATGAGTTTGCACGCTATGAGCAGGCTCCGAGTGATATCCAGGAGAAAGAGATCGCGGCACGCGCAAGCAAGGTTGACAGTGCTGACGAATAAACAGAGATATTTTTTGAGGGCAGAATAAAGAGTTGACAGGCTGCAGCATTTGCTGTAGCCTGTTTTTAGATGCATTCGTGAATAAGCAGTCAGAGAAACGAATTGTGCTCATACAGGTTATTGAAGTATGAGCAAAAAAGAAAAGAGAGAGGACAAAAAATGTTGGTATGTGATTATATCGTGGAACAGATTGACGGAGATTATGCACATTTGAAGCGTGTGGATCAGCCGGAGGAGGAACTGAAAGTAGTTGCCAGAGCATTACTTCCGGCAGAAATCTATGAGGGCTGTGAGCTTCATTATGAGCTGATGCAGTATTCAATGAAATGATAAGGCTGCAGGATATCGCGGATATGGCAGGTGTCAGTCGTACAACCGTATCCAATGTGATCAATGGAAATACAAAACGGGTTTCACAGAGCACCATTGACCGGATCACGGCGATCCTGAAGGAGCAGAATTATGTTCCCCACATGGGATCTGTGATGCTATCCGGACACGGCTCAAGGATCATTGGAGTGGTTCTTGGTTTTTCCTTCATTCATGGTATGCAGTCTCTGCAGGATTCTTTTGTGGGAGAGATCACCGGAACGCTGCAGGTCGAAGCAGAAAACAGAGGCTATTATATTATGCTCATTGGCGGTGAACGGATCGATAATGTGGTAGATATGGCATCCCGTTGGAATGTAGAGGGTCTTATCATTATAGGGTATAATGAAGAACAGTATCATCAGCTTTCCAGAAAGCTGAATAAAAAAATGGTATTGATCGATGCCTATCCGAAGGGTGGATATAGCTTTCAGAATGTAGGAGTGGATGATTATTCCGGTGGATATCAGATCGGGGAATATCTGCATTCCTGTGGATACCACCGGGCACTTTTTGTTGCGGAAACAGAGCAGGACAGTGATTATGCCAGATGGCTTGGATTCAAACAGGCTATGGAAAAAAATGGCGGCTTCTGCAACCGCTCCCGCTATGTGGTGGTTCCCCAGGAACCCCGGCGCAGACTGAAAAAATATGAAGAGCTGCTGCCTCATTTTCTGGAGACAAAGGCACTGGCATTTTCTTCGGATTACACAGCTGTGGAGGCCATCAATTTTTTTACAGACAGGGGAATCCGGATTCCGGATCAGATTTCAATTACCGGCTTTGATGATAATTTTTATGCGCAGATCGTCAGGCCAAAGCTGACCACCATTCATCAGGATGTTCATCAGAAAGCAGTTCTTGCCTTACGGAAGCTGCTTCTTATGGCAGAGGGAAAGGAACCTGCCGAAAAAAATGTAAAAAGCCCTGTCTGGCTTGTAAAGAGAGATTCTGTAAAAGAGTAGCAGGATCTCTTTTTTTATGTTGTGATGACTTTTCCTGGCACATCATCGAAATACGGTTGGAAATTATTTTTAGAGGCCAGTAGTGCTTTATTGTTAAAACTGCATAAAAAAAACAGAAAAGTTTGGCAGTAATTTAAGTTTCACGAGAAACTTATTGATTTTAAAGGTGGGATAGGATATGCTGATTTCAGAATCAACAGAAAAAGGAGGCAATTTACCATGAAAAAAAACTGGTGGAAAGAAAGCGTGGTATATCAGATCTACCCGAGAAGTTTTAAGGACAGCAACGGAGACGGAATTGGTGATATTCCCGGAATTATAGAAAAACTGGACTATCTGAAGGAGCTGGGAGTAAATGTTCTCTGGATCTCACCCATGCTGGAATCTCCGCAGGATGACAATGGCTATGATATTTCCGATTACCGCAGGATCTATAAAGAATATGGAACCATGGAGGATTATGAAAAGCTTCTTGAAGAAGCGCATAAACGGGGCATTAAGATCCTCATGGATCTGGTCGTAAACCATACTTCCGATGAACACAACTGGTTTATTGAAAGCAGGAAATCCAAAGATAATCCTTACAGGGATTACTATATCTGGAGAGAGCCGGTGAATGGAAAAGAACCGAATAACTGGGGAAGTGCGTTCGGAGGACCTGCATGGGAGTATGATCCTCAGACAGAGATGTATTATCTTCACCTGTTTTCAAGAAAACAGCCGGATCTGAACTGGGAAAATGAAAAGGTTCGTCAGGAAGTTTACGATATGATGAATTTCTGGTGTGAAAAAGGAATCGACGGTTTCCGAATGGACGTGATCAGCATGATCTCCAAGAATCAGTCATATCCGGATGGAGAAATGAATGGAGGATTATACGGTGATTTTGGTCCTTACTGCGTCCATGGCCCGAGGGTCCATGAGTTTCTTCAGGAAATGAACAGAGAGGTTTTATCCCGATACGATGTGATGACAGTTGGAGAAACCTCCGGTGTGACTATCGAAGAGGCACAGAAATATGCAGGTGAGGACAGGAATGAGCTGAACATGGTGTTTCAGTTTGAGCATGTAGAGGACCAGGGATCAGACCATGGTAAATGGACTACCGAGAAATACGATTTCCAGGAATTTAAAAAGGTTATGATCAAATGGCAGGAAGAGCTTGCGGGAAAAGCATGGAACAGTCTGTTTCTTGGAAATCATGACCAGCCAAGAAGTGTTTCCAGATTTGGAAATGATAATCCGGCATACAGGGAAACTTCAGCCAAGATGCTGGCAACCTGTCTTCATATGATGCAGGGAACTCCTTATGTTTATCAGGGAGAAGAGCTTGGAATGACCAATGCTTATTTTACAGAGCTTAAGGATTATCGTGATATCGAGAGTATTCAGTATTTCCATGAATATACAGAAGCAGGTATTTATACACCGGAATATATGATGAAGTGCCTGATGCTGAGAGGACGTGACAATGCCAGAACACCAATGCAGTGGGAGGATTCTCATCAGGCCGGCTTTACGGAGGGAACGCCATGGATCAGGGTAAACTCTAATTATAAGGAGATCAATGCGAAGCAGCAGCTTTCAGATCCGAATTCTATTTTCCGTTATTACCAGAAGCTGATCCGTTTAAGAAAAGAAAAACCGGTGATCGTTTACGGTGTTTTTGAGGCACTTTACAGAGATCATGATCAGATTTTTGCATATACCAGAACCCTTGAGGGAGAGAAGCTTCTCACAGTCTGCAATTTCAGTGAGCATGTGGTAGAAATGGAAATTCCGGAAGAATTTCAGAAAAATGCAGAATGTCTGATCACAAATCTTGGAAGAAAGGATTTTGGAAAGAAAGTGGTCTTGAAACCTTATGAGGCATTTGTTCTTTACAAAAATCTGTAACAGGAGAGGGAAAAATGATAAAAAAATATGTATATGGAGAGCCCTTTGAGACTGAGGCACTGACAGAAAACATTGAGACAGCAGAAGGAAAGCCAGGATATGGAGAAATCTGTGCAGAAGATGGATTTTCTTTTACTTATATCATGGATGAAGAGGATATCGTCTACGGATTGGGAGAATCCAACCGCGGTATCAACAAGAGAGGATTCATTTACACCAGTAACTGTACCGATGATCCGGAGCATACAGAGGATAAACATTCCCTGTACGGTGCACATAATCTTATCATTGTGTCCGGAAAAGAAACCTTTGGAATGTTTTTTGACTATCCGGCAGCGATTACCTTTGACATTGGCTATACCAGAATGGATACCATGAAGGTAACCTGCGAAAATGCAGACCTGAAGCTTTATGTGATCGAAGGGGAGAGTCCCTATGATATTGTAAAGCAGTTCCGTCATGTGATCGGAAGAAGCTATATCCCGCCGAAATTTGCCTTTGGATTTGGCCAGAGCAGATGGGGCTATACTACAAAAGAGGATTTCCGGAAGGTTGCAGCTGGATATCGTGAAAATCATATTCCTATTGATATGATCTATATGGATATTGATTATATGCAGTCTTATAAGGACTTTACATTAAGTGAAGAGAATTTTCAGGATTTTCCGGAATTCGTAAAGGAACTGAAGGATCAGGATATCCGTCTGATCCCGATCATCGATGCCGGCGTCAAGGTAGAGCCGGGATACGATGTTTATGAGGAGGGTGTCAAAAACCACTACTTCTGCCAGAGAGAGGACGGCAGTGATTTTGTAGCTGCTGTATGGCCGGGGGATACTCATTTTCCGGATGTATTGAACAAAGATGCCAGAAAATGGTTCGGTGACAAATACCGTTTCCTGATCGAGAAGGGAATCGACGGTTTCTGGAACGATATGAATGAGCCGGCGATCTTCTATTCCACAGAGGGAATGAAAGAGGTCAAAGAGCTTGCAGGAGAATTTGCAAAAGATACGGAAGGAAAGATCCATATCTGGAAGATGCAGAGTGCACTTCGCAATGTTGCAAACAATCCGGAAGATTATCGGAGATTTTACCATAATGTGGATGGCAGAAAGATCCGGCATGACAAAGTCCATAACCTGTTTGGCTACAATATGACCAGAGCAGCAGGGGAGGCTTTTGAACGGATCGATCCGGAAAAACGTTTTCTGATGTTCTCCAGATCATCCTATATTGGTATGCATCGTTATGGTGGGATCTGGACCGGCGATAATAAATCCTGGTGGGCTCATATCCTTTTGAACCTGAAGATGATGCCATCTCTGAATATGTGTGGTTTCCTGTATGCAGGAGCAGATCTGGGTGGATTTGGCGCTGATACAACAAGAGAACTGCTGCTTCGTTTCCTGGCACTTGGAGTATTCACACCGCTGATGCGTGATCATACAGCGATCGGTACCAGAGAGCAGGAATGCTACCAGTTTGAAAATGTGGAAGATTTCCGTCATGTGATCGGTGTAAGATATCGTCTTATTCCATATCTTTACAGTGAATATATGAAGGCGGCTCTGAACGATGATATGTATTTCCGGCCGTTGGGCTTTGTTTATCCGGAGGATAAGATTGCTGTACATGTGGAAGACCAGCTGCTTCTTGGAAATGAGATCATGATCGCTCCGGTTTATGAACAGAACGCAAGGGGCCGTTATGTATATCTTCCGGAGGAGATGAAGTTTGTGAAATTCCTTCCGGATGGAACCATTGCAGAGGAGATCCTTGAAAAGGGTGTTCATTATGTAGAGGTGGCACTGAATGAGATTCCGTTGTTTATCCGGAAGGGAAAATGTATTCCGGTTGCAGAAGCAGCGGAATGTGTGGCAGCTCTGGATACGGAAAATATGCAGCTTCTTGGATATGAGGGTGCAGAGTATACCTTATATGAGGACGATGGAATCCATAAGGATTACGACAGTGAAGAAAATTACCGTGTTCTGAAAAAATAAAGCAGACAGCAGGATGTGAACAGCTGATAAACAGAAAAGCCGTAAGTATATGTGAAAGTTTCTTAAACATATATCTTACGGCTTTTGCTATTGCTGCTTTACATAAAATGTTTTATGTAAAGTAATTCGCATTCTGTTTAAATAACACTTCAGAAAGATTTGTTTATGCTTCTTCCTCAATCTGGATAACATTTTTCAGTACAGAGCAGCATGCCATATCACCGATAACATTGACACAGGTGGCACCCATATCACAGAGGGTATTGATGCTGATATAAACACCAAGAACTCCTGCAGGAAGTCCGGCCATAGTTGCCAGTGCTGCGAAAGATGCGATAGCACCACCGGGAACACCTGGAGTACCAACGGAAAGCAGTACGTTTGCAAGAAGGATAATGATCATAAGAGGAATACTTACATGGATCCCGCAGGCGTTTGCAAAGAACATGATCATAAAGGACATCAGGATAGATACAGCATCCATGTTAACGGTAGCACCAAGAGGAATGGCAATGCTGGTGATCTGGTTGGATACGCCCATTTCTTCTTCCATACACTGCTTGCTTAATGGAATGGTTGCGGAGCTTGAGCAGGTTCCGAAGGCGTTCAGTGCTGCTGGCAGGATCGCTTTCAGGAATTTCAGCGGACTTTGTTTGCCGATCAGCTTTACAGAGAGACCGTACACTACAATAGCGAAGCCAAAGAATGCCACATACAGAATGACAAGCTGTGTTGCAAGGGAAATGATCGTTTCAGTTCCGTTGGCTTCCACAACCGGTACGATGGTACAGAAAACACCGATGGGTGTAAAGTACATGATGGTTGTGATGATTTTCAGGCATACTTCATTGACGGAATCAATCAGATTCAGGAATGGAGTTCCTTTTTCACCGACTGCAATCAGTGTGAAACCGATGATCAGGGCAAACACCAGAACCTGGAGCATGTTTCCGTCAGCAAATGCGGCGATTGGGTTGGAAGGGATCAGGTTTTTCAGGGTGTCAAGGATACTGCTCATTTCTGTAGCCTGGATATCTGCTGTTGCCATCTCAAATTTGACTCCCTTTCCGAGATGGATCAGTCTCGGGATGATCAGTCCGCACAGGCTGGCAAGTGCCGTTGTGCAGAGAAAATAGATCATGGATGCTGCAGTGATCTTGCCGGTAGTACGTGCGTTTCCGATGGAACAGATTCCAATGACAATGGAACAGAAGACCATGGGAAAGATCATCATGTTCAGGGCGTTCATGTAGATACTTCCGATCAGACTGGTCACAGTGAGGACAGGTTCAAACCGTCCGGCTAGGAAAAGTCCTGTGAGGATACCCAGGATCAGTCCTGTAAAGATCGCACCGGTAATATGCTTCCGGTACCAGGAATAAAAAGATTTCATTTATGCGTTCCCTCCTAAGATAAATATGTATGGTATGTATAATATAGGAAAATACATGCAGGAAATTATATCATGTGAAAAAAGAAGCGTCAACTAAACCAGGCCAGGATTGCAGGTTCATGTATATTTTGATGGAAAAGGGCTGTTTTTGGATTTTTGTTTGACAAATACATCATAAGTAGTTAAAATTAATAGCAGTGTGTGAAAGCATTAAAGTATTAATACTGAGTAATTTGTCAGGAGGAATAAAAAAATGGCTGCACCTTATAACCATAGAGCCATCGAAGCGAAATGGCGCACAAACTGGGAGAAAAAGCCGGTAAATGTCAATGATGGCAAGAAACCGAAATACTACTGTCTGGATATGTTCCCGTATCCGTCCGGAAACGGTCTTCACGTAGGACACTGGAGAGGCTATGTTATCTCTGATGTATGGAGCCGTTATAAAATGCTTCAGGGTTATTACCTGATCCATCCGATGGGATGGGACGCTTTTGGTCTCCCGGCTGAGAACTATGCCATCAAGATGGGTGTTCATCCGGCAGTATCTACAGCAGCAAACATCAAAAATATCAAACGTCAGATCAACGATATCGCAGCGATCTATGACTGGGATATGGAGGTTAACACAACAGATCCGGAATTCTATAAATGGACACAGTGGATCTTTGTAAAAATGTTCAAAGAGGGGCTTGCATATGAGAAGGAGTTCCCGATCAACTGGTGCCCTTCCTGTAAGACAGGTCTTGCAAATGAAGAGGTTGTAAACGGATGCTGCGAGCGTTGTGGCACTCCGGTTACCAAAAAGAACCTCCGTCAGTGGATGCTCCGCATCACAAAATATGCAGACAGACTTTTAAGTGATCTGGATAAACTGGACTGGCCGGAGAAGGTTAAAAAGATGCAGACAGACTGGATCGGCAAATCCTACGGCGCAGAGGTCGATTTCCCGGTTGAGGGAAGAGAAGAGAAGATCACGGTCTATACAACAAGACCGGATACTCTTCATGGAGCAACATTCATGGTACTTGCACCGGAGCATGCTCTTGCGAAATCTCTTGCAACAGACGAGACAAGAGAGGCTGTAGAGAAATATATCTTTGATGCTTCCATGAAATCCAATGTAGACCGTCTTCAGGATAAAGAGAAGACCGGTGTGTTCACAGGTACTTATGCGATCAATCCGCTGAACGGCGAGAAGCTTCCAATCTGGCTTTCTGACTATGTACTTGCTGATTATGGTACAGGTGCTATCATGTGTGTACCTGCTCATGATGACCGTGACTTTGAGTTCGCAAAGAAATTCGATATTCCGATCATCCAGGTTATCGCAAAAGATGGTAAAGAAATTCAGAATATGACAGAAGCTTACACAGAGGCTTCCGGAACCATGATCAACTCCGGTGAGTGGAACGGAATGGAATCTTCCGTACTGAAGAAGGAAGCACCGCATATCATCGAGAAGCTGGGTATCGGACGTAAGACTGTCAACTACAAACTGAGAGACTGGGTATTTTCCCGCCAGCGTTACTGGGGTGAGCCGATCCCGATCGTACACTGCCCGAAATGCGGTGCGGTACCGGTACCGGAGGATCAGCTTCCGTTAAGACTTCCGGAGGTAGAAAGCTACCAGCCGACAGGAACCGGAGAGTCACCGCTTGCAGCTATTGACGAGTGGGTAAATACCACATGCCCATGCTGTGGTGCTCCTGCAAAACGTGAGACAAACACCATGCCTCAGTGGGCAGGATCTTCCTGGTATTTCCTCCGTTATGTAGATAATAAGAATAATAAAGAACTGGTTTCCAAAGAGAAAGCGGACAAATATCTGCCGGTAGATATGTATATCGGTGGTGTAGAGCATGCGGTTCTTCACCTTCTGTACTCCAGATTCTACACCAAGTTCCTGTATGATATCGGAGCGATTGATTTCGATGAGCCGTTTGTCAAGCTGTTCAACCAGGGTATGATTACAGGTAAAAACGGAATCAAGATGAGTAAATCCAAAGGAAATGTTATTTCACCGGATGATCTTGTAAATGATTACGGATGTGATTCCTTACGTATGTATGAGCTGTTCGTAGGACCGCCGGAACTGGATGCAGAATGGGATGACAGAGGAATCGATGGTGTATCCAGATTCCTGAAACGTTTCTGGAATCTGGCTCTTGACAGCATTGAGAAAGATATCCCGGCTACCAAAGAGATGGAGAAGACCCGTCATAAGATGGTATACGATATCACCAGCAGACTTGAGGCCTTCAGCCTGAATACCGTAGTGTCCGGATTTATGGAATACACAAACAAGCTGATCGCTATCGCAAAGCAGAACGACGGCGCTGTTGACAAAGAAACCATCGAGACAGTTACCATTCTTCTTGCGCCATTTGTTCCTCATATTGCAGAGGAGATCTGGGAGAAGCTTGGTCATGAGGATTCCGTTTTCCATGCACAGTGGCCGGCTCACGATGAGGAGCTTATGAAGGATGATGAGATCGAGGTTCCGGTTCAGATCAACGGCAAGACCAAGGCTGTTATCAGTATTCCGGCAGAGATCTCCAAAGAAGATGCGATCGCCGAAGGAAAGAAGGCAGTTGCAGATAAGATTTCCGGAAATATCATCAAAGAGATCTATGTACCGAAGAAGATCATCAATATCGTAGTAAAGTAATAAGATAAATCAAAAACACCCGAAGCAGGGCGGAAGATATTTCTGCCTTTGCCAGGGTGTTTTTTATATGGATAAATATCGTGAAATCAGTAAGCATGCACAAAAATAACAAATGTTATTTAGAAGAAATGCCAAAAATATTTAGGCATTTTAATAGAAATGTCTAAACGAAAAATAAAGTGTTTAAAATACTGATTTTTCGCGTATTTAAGCCATTCTTTAAATTTAAAATCTGATGTAACATGTTATAAATTCACGTAACTTGACACCAAAATGGTGTAAAAATGGTGTCAAAATATTAAAAAATGGCGTAGAAAAAATCCTACATATACGATGGAACCTTTTCAGCAAATAACCCATCTGTCGTAGTATATGAGAGACGAATTTCAAGGCTCATGATAAGTCGAGACTGTAGCGGTACAGTTTGCGGACAAGTCATGAGCCTTTTTTTACTTTTTATTTTGAAAGTAGCTATTATTCATATCTTCACCGGGACTTGCATATATAGCTGCCCTGTGAGCACGTATTTGATCTGTAAAAGGATTGAAAGTGTTAAAACGAGAGTTTGTCCATCTGAAAAATAAAAACGGCTTATAGGACGAATTAGAAGGTCAAAAAAAGAGCAGATCCCCGATTTAGAAATCTGCTACAAAAAAATTCATATTACCCATATTCCCATTCGCATTCTGTGGAACAACATATCCACCATGTTTCCGGATACACGGTAATACCTCAGATGTTACCCAGTGTTTGAAACGTTTTGCAGATTCAAGTTTACTGCTGAGGATGAGAGAGTAGAGGCCGGACTCGTTGATAATAGTCATTTGCTGGGTTCCGGAAGGGGTCTCCATTTTAGAGACACCTCTATCTTCTTCGAATACCCTTTTTCTTACAGCATCTGTTGGTTTACTGTATCCCAACGCCGCAGCCACATCTTTTCCTACAAACCATGGCTCTCCATCAATCTCAATGCAGCGCAGATTTCCAAATTCTGGATGATTGAAGGTCTCACATTGAGAAGTAGAAGATGTGGTACAAAAACCAGATACCTGAATTAGGTATAAGGTTTTATATAATTTGCGTACCCTGCCACCAAATTTGCTTATTGACCTGCACCGTTAAATCGACGGGTCAGCTTTTTATAATTATAGCATACTTACACATCTTTTTCAAACACCTCACACATCATTTTCACTCCAAGACAGAAGCCGTTTCTGAAATTTTGCTCCAACTCGTCTGTCAGAAGATTAAGGTTCTCATCCATGACCTGATCCAGAGCGGCCGCCTGATCGTCTGTGAGTTGTTCTTTAAGAACATGATAACCATGTAAAGCCTGATCCTTATGTATACGGTACTTGTCCAGGGCGTCCAGTGTGGCTACACTTACATGTGAGTTGTAAAGCTGATCTATGATATCCATAATGCTATATTCCTCTCTAATACGATTGTTTCTATCTAGTGACAATAATATCATGTTTTCCAGATATACTCAATATAAAAGTTACTAATTAGTCACAGGAGTATATCTTATGCAGTGGATTTTACAGGACGTTCCAATAGGTAGAAATATCCAGAACATACGGATGAAAAAGAACATGACACAGGTTGAAGTCGTAGGTCAGTTACAGTTGATGGGAAGCAGTATGTCCAGAAGTACACTTGCTAATATTGAATCGGGCAGAAGAAACATAAAAGCCAGTGATCTTAAAGCATTGCAGAAATTATTTGCTGTAGACTATGAGGAATTTTTTGAAGATTAAGAGGATAAAATTTTACCCCCTAGAACAAAATGAACTAAAACACATAAAAACCCCATCTTTGACATTTAGCAATAATTACTGAAAATTACGATTCGTTTTTGGACTAATTGCTGAAATATATAAATTTTCTTTACAACTTTATCCAACAGTGCTATGGTTAAAGCGATTACAGAAGAAATGTGCTGTAAGTGCACCTTACAAAGTCTTGGAAAATAATTAGTAAATGTATATTCCTTCTTTGCGCTCGTTGAGAAGGTAGTGTATATGCCATGCGGGATATGCCACGTTGAGGATTATTAAGCCATGTCATATAGAAGAACACCGCTTGCTAAGGTAAGCAAAAGTAAAAATAAAGTGATTGTTTGATACACAGGTATAGTGTATCTTTTTTTACACCGAAAAATAAATTCAGAATATTGCCGATTTACAATATAATTAACTGAAATATGCTACGATCTAACAGTAAAAAAGCACCGGCAGCATATAAAACTGAACAGTGCTTTACTTCTTTGATGGAAATACGTTCTTATAATCGGTCAGATCACAGATATAATTCATATCTACATTATACAGTTTTGCCAGCTTAATCATGGAATCCAGAGGAATACGAGTTTTCCCCAGTTCATAATCAGCATATGTTCGCTGCCCGACATTCAGGACAGAAGCAACGTAAGCCTGAGTATAATCATGATCTTCCCGAAGATTGCGAATCCGGGCCAGATAATTCATGCAGACACCTCCGGGATGTTTTTTCTTATTCTATCCTAGAGGAATAAACTCTATTGACATTTAGAGTTATAAACTCTAAAATTGAAAATGAAGAGAAAACTGACCACGGAATCAGTATTATATGTAGAGAGATGTGGTGGAAGGAGAGAGGATGGATAAGAGTTACTTGGATGATCCTGAGATAATGGAAGGATTACTACAAGTGTTGATTGCTGAAGGATGGTTTAGTAATTGTGCCGAACCGTCATTTCCAGAGTATGAAGAGTGTGAAATTCCTGATATACCGAAAGATCCAGAAGGGGACAAACGAGGTTGGCAGCAGCTTAAAGAACGTTTGCAGAGAGAAGGATTAATGGCAGCAGAATAATGTATTCCCGGCAATCTTAATTGTGCAATATGTTGAAAAGAATAACAGGTAGAATTGGTTAGTGCATTTTGAATTGTGGAAGAGTATAATGAGAAATGTGAAAACTATGTGAAAATCTTGTGAAACGTAAGTAAAACTGAATACGGGCAAACTCGGAGAAATCCGGCGGCGCAAAATTATAGGGTCTAAGCAGAAGTAAGATAGCCAGTTGTGAGATATGAAAATTCGTATGTGATGATATGGATAATTAAGGCGTTCTTTCTTTGATGGGAGGAATGTCTTTTTTATATACTTTATACTAGGGGGGATTTATATGAAAAAGAGAAAATTTTTGGCATTAATGACTGCACTATCATTATCTATTACAGCAATTATTCCAACAGCATTTTCTATTAGTGAAGTAAAAATTTATGCTGCATCTACAGAAAAAACGTTGACGGATGTAGATACTATAAAGACAATTCAGGCAATGCTTAATTATATGGGATATGATTGTGGGAATCCAGATGGAGTTGCAGGTACAAATACTAAAAATGCAATTAATGAATATCAAAATTCTAAGGGCCAGGCACAGACAGGACAACTTACGGCTAGTTTATTAGCAGATTTGTACTCAGATATGTTAGATATTCTTGAGAAAACATCTCAAACATATAGTGATGTATTAACTTCACTTTCTACGAATGATAGTAGTTGTACAAGTGCTCCACAGCAGGCTGCAAATGGTGCGTACAGGGCTGCTGATATGCTTGCTGTTATAACTAAAAGTTTGGATACGAATAATAAATATCAAGATGATATCGCAGGTATTCAGCTTAAACAGATTATTAATAATGCTACCTGTAGTTCTGCTGCTCAACAAGAAGTTAATGGTCTATATCGTGTAGTGGAGTTTTTGGGAATATTAGCGAAAGAATTGGATAAAACATCTTCATACAGTAGTAGCATCGAAGATGTTTTGACAAGATTTGATACGCAAGATGATACTTGTAATAAAACGCCACAGCAAACAGTTAATGGATCTTATCGAGCGGTAGAGTTATTGCATATTATTGCTAAAGAGCTTGATATAGGTACATATAGTTCCAAGATTAGCAATATTATTTCTTCTTGGTATGACGATGATTCATCCTGTACTTCGGCAGTGCAACAAGAAGTTAATGGTCTATATACTTGCGTTCAATTATTAAATATTATAACGAAAGAAAAAGATCCCACAGGCGTTTTTCTATCAGCTGTAAGTAATTCGATGGATACTTTTTCGAACAATGATAGTTCTTGTCAGAGAGCATCTCAACAAGTGGTTAATGCTTATTATAGAATGACAGAATTACTTGCTGTAATTGCAGCTATAGATGAATAAAGGACATAAAAAAATTAATTGAGGTGAGAAAATGAAAAATAAATTATTAAAGAATTTAATGATTGGTGGAATGATATTATCATTATTACCTATAACTTCCTTTTCAGCTTTCGCTGAAAGCTCTGAAACCGAAATAACAAGTGAAGCAGAGCAAGAAAAAATATATGAAGAAGCATATGATCTTGTTTCTAAAAAATATGATTATGAAAAGGCTATAGAATTATTAAAGAAGATAAGGGACTATAAAGACAGCAAAGAGCTTATTGAGCGTTATGAAAAAATGCAAACAAATAGATTTATAAATGGTCGTTTTTATTGGTTCCCAGAAGAATATGTTAAAGTTTTGAAAGAAAACTTAAAAGATATTGATGATACATATAACAATATTCAAGTTACAGAGGAGAATACTTCAGATAAAAAAGGAATAAACAAAACAATTACTATATCATATGATACAGGGTCAACGGATGTTATACTTTATGATGTTCAATTAGACGATAATGGAAAGCCTAATTCTTTTGGAAGCGTTGAGATACGGGGGACACAGGGGGATTTAATCACAACTCCTGCGGTAATTGTTATAGCAACTTTAAGAGGAGATTCAACAATAGAAACAGCAAGAGATATTGCATTAAAGATGGTAAGGCTGAATCCCCAGGGAGAATTTTCACAAGATAATTTTAAGTACACATTTAATAATGATGGCAAAACTATTTCGTTTTTAATTGAACCCGTAAAAAGTGACGTTGCTTCTATCAACGGAAATTCTTCTAATATAGGAATTGATTTAACGACTTTTGTCACAAGATATAATCAAAGCATTGATGAATATAATGCAACTACAAAATATTCAGACTTTAATAAAACTGTACATATTACCGAAAATGATTTTCAAAGTGACGATTTTTCACCATCTGGAAATATGAAATTAACTGTCAATCCTAATACAACTAATAAATCTCCGGTAGGTATTATAAATGTATGGGCTGAAAATAGAAATCCTTCAAATACAGATGTTAGTCTTGCTGAGATAACTGCTATGATATTTGCTTTTGATGTTCAACTAACAGATTCGACAGAAGCATTGGATATTTGGAATCAGTTATGTAAGACGAATGAAGTGACCCAAGATGGAATTACTTTTGATAATTATTCTGTGGATGATATGATTGTTATAAAAGCACAATATGATGGATTTGAGATTTCTGATTAATTTATTGTTGATATATTGAAACGTCTATCAAATCCACTCAACCAGCAGGACTTTAACACTGCCTGTGCGCGTACGATATTATTATTTAAAGTGTCTCCGTACCGCAGTTTCTTCCAGATGTAATCAATGATTTTCGGGGTCCGTAAGCACCATTTTATCCAGATTTGTGAAATCAGGAATATCCAACATACAGCTCATTTTTCTGGAATTGAACGATAACATAATCGATAACAAAAAATGCCTGGACAACTGTAATAAGCTGTCTAGGCATTTCGTTTCTTTGTGGTGATCTGTGAGGCAGTAGCGATGCAGATAAGGGATAAATCACACTGTATAGATCAAATTCGGCCGCTGCATCTCCTAGCCTGCACTTCTTCGACTGTTCCGAAAACAGAGGCTTATTTCCTGTGTACGTTCGATTTAAGCAACAGTATTTGACAGTAGTTCTTTCTTATACTTGTAGAACGTTTTTCTGGTGATCCCGGCCTGGCGTATTGTCTCGATATCATTCAATGATCCACCGAATGCTTTGTTATGTTTTAGGATGATCTCTTTCGCTGCTATAGATTTCTTCGTTACAAGCTTTGTACCGGAAGCCTGTCCGATCTGTTTACCGGAAAGCCTTGCGGTCTGCATTCCTTCTTTAGTACGTTGCCTGAGATCCTGAACCTCTTTTTCTGACTGTTCAAAAGCAAGTCGGATCTGTTCTTTGGCAAGCAGGAGCAAATATTTATTGATCCCTTCCAGAATACAGTCAATATCTGTGCCTGTGGCTGGGATGCCACCTTGCAGCGCACTTTTATAGGTTTCTGTGTTTATGTGTGGTTCCTTCAGGAATACAAGATTAATTCCTTTGCTGAAAAGATCCTCATACATGGTAAAACCTTCTTCTGCATCACGGGACATTCTGGAAACAGAATCAAAGATAATGGTATCACCTGCGTTGAGCTTCTTCAGGAGCTTTTCAAATTCTCTTCGTCCCTGAAATTTCGTTCCGGTAAAAACTTCTCGGATGATTTCAGACTGTGGATATGCAGCAAGGATATTCCTGATCTGCCTTTCAATGCTTTGTGAATATTCTCGTGCGATGAAATCGCACTTCCGGAAATTTGGGAATCAGATGTCCGGAAGTGGAAATCACCTGTGTAATTATGCGGGTTTACTCGCGTAGTGCTTTATCCAAGCCATATACCTCACGCATTGATCTATCATGTTCAGCATCAATGCTCGTGATATTTATTCGATAGCTGTCGTGGGCAATACGATCAATGATCGCATCTGCCAGAGGACTGTCACCACCGCCGAGCTGCTCATACCATTCCTCAAATGCATACTGGGAGCAGAAAATCGTTGAAGATTTCTTACGTCTCCTATGAAGCAGTTCAAAGATATCCCTTTGTTCTGCATTCGTCGGTTTCAAGAGAAGCCACTCATCCAGAATCAGGACAACTGGATTTGCATACTTCGCCATGACTTTTTTGTAGTTACCATCTGTCCGTGCTGTCTCCAGATCAATAAGCAGATCAGGAAGACGGACATACTTGGTATTGAAATACTGCTTACAAGCCTCCATACCAAAGGCGCAGGCCATGTAAGTTTTACCACAGCCTGTAGCGCCGGTGATAAAAAGATTCCGGTGTTCAGATATATATTCGCAAGTTGCAAGTCGGTTAATAAGACCCTTGTTAAGCTTGCGTCCGGAAGTGTAATTGATATCCATGATACTTGCTTCCGGTTGGTCGAATCCAGCATTACGGATCAATCGTTTCTGACGATTATTCTTACGATTACTGTATTCGATGTCCACCAGCATACCAAAACGGTCCTCGAATGGTACGTCTTTAAATTTCGTATCATCCAGCTGGTTGCGGAACGCATCTGCCATAGTAGTAAGGCGCATTTCAATTAATTTATCTATTGTACTCTGATTCGTCATATATGTTTACCTCCGATAGTAATCGGCACCTCTTGTGATGCCGTGTGCTTTATGTGTAGTCTTGGATTCAGTAGTTTCTGATTCCGGTTTTACAGAACCTGTTACAAGGATGTTTTTAATACTCTTATAACTGGGTGAAGCTGTATAAGATAGTGCCTTTTTACAGGCTGCTTCAAGCAATGCATCTGAGTATTTCTCTGCAAGCTTCAGAAGCCCCATACAACTTCGGTAGGTCTGTTGTTCCACACGTTTGGAGGTCAGTATCGCATTGACCACAGTGTACGTATTTATGCCAATCCGTTCAGCCCATTTGCGGAACCTGTCACCGTTCCATTCCAGATATTTCTGGTGGTCTTCCGGCATATGTTCCGTGACAGTGCTGTACTTCCCAGGACGCCCCTTCAGACGGCGGTGGGAAGCAATGCGGTTATGATTGTAAAAAATTTCAATAGTGGTATCTGTTATCTTGACATCAACTTTCTTTTTGATGTATTCATAGGGAACTGAGTATAGCATTCCGTCCACAGATATGTGATAATTGAACTGGACGGTGGCTATTTTCCAGTCGCTCAGTTCAAAACGGGTAGCAGGTAATGGTGCCAGCAATGGTTTTTCTTCCTCAAGAAATAAGCTTCGCCGACTACCCTCTTTCTTCTGAAAGAGCCTTTGGTTGAA